>Ga0075477_10001183_pt1 | contig 12255 bp, 14 predicted proteins | sample DEB08_DNA_FD_76338 | JGI IMG/M metagenome (GOLD analysis project Ga0075477, IMG submission 76338) | Aqueous microbial communities from the Delaware River and Bay under freshwater to marine salinity gradient to study organic matter... | ecosystem: Environmental > Aquatic > Marine > Coastal ...
TCTCTTTTCTAGTTTCAATCCCTTGATAATTGTGAGCAACAATAGAACAGCGCTGCTAAGGGAAAGAAACAGATGAATTTGCAAGGGAAGGCTCTTACTAGAATACTCAATAATAAATAAAATAGCATTTAGGCTTAAAATTATAAGAAACCGAAAATGGTCTCTAAGGTTGTCAATCAAAGGAAATCTGTCCCAGATTGCATACAACAAACCAGAAACTGCTAGCGATAAAGGAAATAGTAGAGACATAAAATAAATTGTTATCTTTTATATTTTAACACTATCAAATTTCTAAAGGTTAACCTAAAATACACACCATTTTAAAATAAGAGTTTCAAATTATGGTAGTTATTAGACTTTCAAAAAGTGGTGCAAAAAAAGCCCCATATTATTTCATTACGGTTGCTGATGTAAGAAAACCTCGTGATGGGAGATTTATAGAAAGAATAGGATTTTTTAACCCTGTTGCAAGAGGTAATGAAGAAATTTTACGTCTTGATAATGAAAGATTTAATTACTGGGTGGAGCAAGGTGCCCAAGTTTCTGATAGGGTGCAGCAGCTTCAAAAAGACTCGTTGTTATCTTCTGAAGATCTTGATAAGAAAATAAGCGAAAAATTTGAAAAAAGAAAAGCAAAAAAAGATAAAGCTAATGCTCAAAAGGCTGAGGAATTAAAAGCTGCTGAAGAAACAGCCGCAGAGGAAGCTCCAGCAGAGGCAGCCGCAGAGGAAGCTCCAGTAGCCGAAGCAGTCGCAGAGGAAGCTCCAGCAGAGGCAGCCGCAGAGGAAGCTCCAGTAGCCGAAGCAGTCGCAGAGGAAACTCCTGTAACAGAGGCAACCGCAGAGGAAGCAGTCGCAGAGGAAGCTCCAGCAGAGGCAGCCGCAGAGGAAGCTCCAGCTGAAGAAGCTCCATCAGATGAAGAGAAAAAATAGTTCCTTAGATTTATCTCTTTACATTGAAATCGCTAAAATTGGTAAGCCCAAAGGCTTAAGTGGCCAATTTTTCATAACTCCCTTTACAGATGATTTATATGCATTCGCTAAAAAAAATACTTTCTTCATAGTTTATGCAAATGCTCTTAGGGAATTTGAGCTAGAGAAATGTGTCATTCAAAATAAAAGAGTGATAGCAAAGGCTAGGGAAATTAATAGTAGAGATGAAGCAGAAGAAATTAAGAATTTTTCTTTGTATTACCCCAAAACAAAACTACCTAAATTAGAAAATTTAGATGCTTATTGGTATGAATTGATTGGAATGGAAGTTTTAAATATCGAAAATATTAAATTGGGAATTGTGAAAGAAATTAAGAATTTTGGTTCTAATGATATTCTCCATGTTCAGCCCAATAGTGGAGACACTTACTTGATACCTTTTGTTAAAAGCAGAGTAGTTCTTGATATCAATCGTAAGAAAAATTCTATATTAGTTGACTGGGACTCGGAAAGTAATTAATGCACTTCAATATAATTTCAATCTTTCCAGAGTTATTTACTAAGCTTGATTATGGTGTTCTAGGTAAAGCCAAGAGTTTAAAAGTATTATCTTTCCAAACCATTAATCCCAGAAATTTTTCAACTTTTAAGAATAAAAGAGTAGATGAAAGCCAGTATGGTGATGAAACTGGAATGGTGATGATAGCTGAACCGCTAAAAAAAGCTTTAAGCTCGATTCATTATAAAAGAAGAGGTAGGGTAGTATTAATGTCTCCTCAGGGGGAAACCCTTAATAATGCTAAGATTCAAGACCTAGCTTCTCAGAAACACTTAACAATTGTATGTGGAAGATACGAAGGAATCGATCAAAGATTTATTGATAAATATGTCGATGAAGAAATTTCAATAGGAGACTATGTATTAACAGGAGGTGAATTGCCTGCTTTAGTATTAATTGATGCAGTATCGAGATTTATACCTGGCGTGGTAGGTAAATTTGAATCAGTTGAAAATGATAGTTATTTTAATGGCTTACTAAAAGGACCTGTATATACTAGGCCTAGAAAATTTGAAGGCATGGAAGTTCCAGCTGTGTTGCTCTCAGGAAATCATAAAGAGATTCAAGATTGGCGGACAAAAATGTCATTAATTAGAACTTTATCAAGAAAACCCAGGCTTCTGGACCAAATAAAACTTACAAAAAAACAAAAAAAACTCTTGGAAGAAATCGATTCCTCTATTATCCTATAGCGCGTTTTTAGGCTAAAAAATGAGTGATAAAGAAAAAGAAAATATTGAATCTGAAGCAGTAGTAGAAGAAGTATTATCTACTGAGACATCAGAAGATCCTGTTGAAGCATCATCAAGTACATCTGATGAATTAGCATCTGGTCCTGTTGAAAGTGAGCCAGTATTAGAAGAAGCTTCTGTTGAAGTTTTAGAAGAACCGAAAGCTGATACCAATCAAGCAGATCTTGAAGAGGATGCATCAAAGTCTTTATCTGCTGCAAAATTGTCCGAAGACACTCCTGCAAACATCATCAAATCAATTGAGAACGCCCAACTCAAGCAAGACATACCTCCATTTAGACCTGGCGATACAGTGGTTGTAAATGTTAAGGTTCAGGAGGGTAATAGATCAAGGCTTCAAGCCTATGAAGGCGTTGTGATGAACATTAAAAATGCTGGCTTAAACTCTTCGTTTATTGTTAGAAAGATTTCAAGCGGCATTGGTGTTGAAAGGACATTCCAAATTCATAGCCCGCTTATTGATTCTATAACTGTAAAGCGTAAGGGGGATGTTAGAAAAGCTAAACTATACTTCCTTAGAGAAAGATCTGGTCGCTCTGCTAGAATCAAAGAACGTCTCGACTAGTATATGATTTCAACCTCTCATGAGAATCAAGCTATTGATTCTTATCTGAGATTCTTAATTGTTGAAAAAGGTCTGTCTCAAAATACTTTAAGTGCATACAAACAAGATATAAAATCTTTCCTTTCTTGGTTAAATGATAGATCGATCTCTTTATCAGAAATCTCATTAGTTATCGCAGAAGATTTTATTAAACAACTTACAAATGATAAAAAATCTCCCTCATCAATCAATCGAAAAATTTCTGCTTTAAAAGGCTTATATAGATTTCTCATAGAAGCCAAAGTCGTTGATAGCAATCCTTTTGCAGATGTAATTCTTAAAAAAAAGCATCCTAATATTCCGAAATCAATTTCAGAACTAGATGTGGCATCTCTACTAGAGGTACCGGATATACATACATTTATAGGAAAAAGAGACAAAGCAATGCTAGAGCTTTTATATGCAACTGGCATGCGAATTTCTGAGCTTATCAACATAGAATATTCAAACTTTGATTTTGAGAGATACACTGTAAAGGTAAGGGGAAAAGGCTCAAAAGAAAGGTTGATTCCTTATGGGCCTGAGGCTGCAAAAGCCATCAATGATTTTATTGCTTTCAGACGGAAGAATCATCTAAAGTTAAATTCTAGATCCTTCTTCATTAACTCATCTGGAAGCAAGATTACTAGACAAGCTTTTTGGCATAGATTAAAAAAATATCTAGTTAAAATTGGACTAAGTAAAAATATTTCACCTCATTCTCTTAGACACGCATTTGCAACTCACCTGCTAAATAATGGAGCGGATCTAAGATCAGTGCAAATGCTTTTAGGGCACAGTGACATCTCCACGACTCAAATTTATACCCATATTGCGAAGTCTAGGCTTAGTGATATGATAAAAAAACATCATCCAAGAGGTTAGCGCAATATGAATCTTTCATTGAAAGGACTGTTATTTTTTACCATTATTTTATGCAGCAATCTTTATGCAGATGAAAAAGAAATTGCAGAAAAGATTTCTAATGTTCTTCCTGAGGGTGTCAAAATTCAAGGCATTGAATCCTCCCAAATTAACAATGTTTATATTGTTGACATAGGAGATCTGCAACCAATTTATGTTACGCAAGATGGGAATTTTTTCTTTTATGGAGATTTATATCAGGTAGGCGAAAATAGCATAGCTAATTTAACTACGTTACATGAAAATTCAAAAAGACAGAAATTACTGAATGAAGAGTTATTGGAGGATGAATTTATCTCCTTCACAAGCAATAATGAAAAACATGCAATTACCGTTTTTACTGATGTTGATTGTCAATACTGTCGAAAATTTCATCAAGATATTAAATCATATAACGATTTAGGCATCTCAGTGAACTATGTAGCATTTCCAAGAAATGGATTGGAATCTGAGTCCTTTAAAAAAATTGTTGGTGCCTGGTGTTCAAAAAATCCAAAAGAAGTATTAACTTTGCAAAAAGCAGGCAAAACCCCAGAGGTAACCGAATGCTCAGATAACCCAGTCAGCAAGCATTATTTTTTAGGAAGAAAAATAGGCATTACTGGCACTCCGGCAATTATTAGGAGTGATGGAGTTCTTATACCAGGTTATGTCCCGCCTGCAGAACTATTAACAAGATTACAGAATGGCTAATCAAAGTAAAATTCGTTTAGGAATCTGTGGTTGGGGTAATGTTGCCACTGCTGTATATTCTGCGCTTTCAGCCAATAGAGGAGAGCTACTAAAAAAATATAATCTAGAAATAGTTTGTATTGGTGCCAGAAGAGATAATCCAAATATCAAAATTCCCTCTAACATCAAGGTACACAGAAATATCTTTGATGTTTTAGAAGATGATATCGATATTGTAATTGAGCTTATTGGCGGTGTGGATGTTGCATTTCAATTACTTTCAAAAGCATTTGAAAGAAGAATTAATGTTGTAACAGCAAATAAAGCTGTACTTTTTGAGCATGGCAATAAACTTTTCAAAGCAGCTTTAGATAAAAATTTGTCGATATATTTTGAGTCATCAGTTTGTGCCGGTACACCAATTATTAAATTGCTTAAAACAGATTTAGCAGCCAATAGAATTTCTAAGATATCTGGGATGCTTAACGGAACAACCAATTATATTTTAACCAAAATGGAGAAAGGGCAAAGTTATGCTTCAGCTTTATCTGAAGCCCAGAAACTTGGTTATGCAGAGGCAGATCCAAAGCTTGATGTTGGAGGAATTGATGCAGCTCATAAAATTGGTATTCTTGCTAGTTTGGCTTTTCAATGTCCATTGCCTTTAAAGAAGTTCTTTATTGAGGGAATAGAATCAATTAAGAAGGAAGATTTTGATTTTGCCAGAGAACAGGGATACACAATCAAGCATTTAGCAGTTGCAGAAAAGCAAAAAAATAAAGAAATATTAGTTAGATCACATCCTGTTTTATTACCTTTTAATAGTAATTTAGGCTCGCTCAAAGGGGTTAGGAATGGGATTGAAGTTCGCACTAATTTAATAGGCGAAGTGCATTTAGCTGGCTCTGGAGCTGGAAAGGAGTCAACAGCTTCAGGCGTGATTTCAGATCTTATTCATTTTTCAAAACATAGAGGCATGCAAGAGGATTTTTATACCTCTAATAAATTTAAGATGGCTAAATTTTCTACACAGTCATTTAAATACTATTTTTCTATTGAAGCTGGAGATAAACCAGGGACTGCTGCAAAACTCACGTCACAATTTGCAAAACATCAAGTTGGAATTGATGAATTGATTCAAAAAGAGTCTAAAAAAAATTGCACAGCAAGATTGATAATTATTACTGATCTTGCGGAGGAAAAAATCATTAATAAATTGAAGAATAATCTTGAGAAGTTATCTTTAACATCAGATGTAAGATTCATAAGAATAGAAATTTAGCTATGCTTTTTCATTCAACCAGGGGAAATGACTCTCATAAGAGTTTTAAAGATATAGCGATTCAAGGTCTTGCTACCGATGGAGGGTTATACGTTCCTGATTTTTGGCCCCAAATAGACTTAGATCAAATAAAAGCATGCAAAACATATGGTGACGTTGCAAAGATTATTCTGCCTGCGTTTGCCAGTGATTCTTTTGATGAAATAGAAATTAGATCTATGGTTGATGATATTTGGCAGGGATTTCCATCTAAACATCTAGTGCAATTTAAAAACTTTGATGATTTTAGTATTGCTGAGTTGTTCCATGGTCCCACAGCAGCATTTAAAGATTTTGGCTTGCAATTAGTATCTTATTTCTTGCATCATATTTTGAAAGAGGATAATCAAAATGGAGTTATTCTTGGGGCTACTTCTGGTGATACAGGCTCAGCTGCAATTCATGCTTGCAAAGAATACTCAAATATAAAGACCTTTATTTTACTTCCTGAGGGAAACATGTCTGAAGTGCAAAGGCGTCAGATGTCTACTGTCAAAAATAACAATATTTTTGCGATTAAAGTTAGCGGTACTTTTGATGACTGCCAGGACATTGTCAAACAAGCATTTAATTCAGATCAATTTTTACCTCAAAATTTTTCTTTGCTTGCAGTCAATTCAATTAATTGGTTGCGAATTATTGCTCAAATTTGCTATTACTTTTATTCTTTCTCTGCCATCAATATTACTAAGCCTTTGTGTTTCAGTATTCCATCTGGTAATTTTGGAAATGTTTTTTCTGCATATGCTGCATATAAGATGGGTCTACCCATTAAGGAACTATGTGTAGCTGTTAATGATAATGATATCTTAGATAGATTTTTTAAGAATAATGATTATTCTAAAAATTTAACTGTCCCTACGATATCACCTAGCATGGACATATCCGTAGCTAGCAACTTTGAAAGACTGATATATGACTATTATCTGGAAAGAGATGCTATGACATGCAATCAACTATTTACTAATTTTAAATCAGGAAAGTTAGCCTTAAACGATGATCTCTTCAAAAGTAAATCCGGTTTATTTTCATCAACCGTTGTAAGCCAAGAAGAAACGAGGAAGATCATGAAGTATTTTTTTGATAATTATAAATATGCATTGGATCCACATAGTGCTATTGCTTGCAAAAGAGCTCTTGAGAAATCAGATTTTCATGTTGTAAGCATGGCTACAGCTCATCCGGATAAATTCCCTGATCTCTTCAGGGCTTTAGACATTTCCATTGCGAATCATCATCCAGCATTACAGGATCTTTCAAATTTGGAGGAAAGATTGATAGCAATGCCCTGTGACTTTTCAATAATTAAAAATTTTATTAACAATAGCTTGTAGTAAAATATAACTTCTATAAGGAAAATATTATGTTTAGTCATGTGATGGTAGGAGCAAACGATATCGAGGCTTCAAAAAAATTCTATGATGCAGTAATGAATGTTCTTGGAGGAAAGCCAGGGGTTCCCGTTCCAAATCTTCAAGGAGATATTAGATATTTCTATTTTTTAGATGGAATGATCTTTGCTATTTCTGAACCCATTGATGGCAATCCCGCAACACATGGAAACGGTTCAACTATTGGATTTAAAGTTGCCAGTCCTAAGATTGGAGATGCCTGGCATGCAGCTGGATTGCAGAATGGCGGCGTCACTTGCGAAGATGCTCCAGGCATAAGATCTTCTGACATGGGTAGCATGTATTTAGCCTATCTCAGAGATCCCTCTGGAAATAAAATTTGCGCTCTGTGCAGGATAGAAACCTAAGGTTTTACCTAACAGTCATGGATAAATTATCACTTAAAGCAAAACTAACCTCACTTAGTGATCGAGTTTCTGATCTTAGGGGGTTACTTTGACATTGATAAAAAAATAGCAGAACTTCAAACCATAGATTCAACATTGGCCATGGAAGCGACCTGGTCAGATCTTGAGTTAACTCAAAAACTTAACAAGCAGAGAGCACAATTAGTAAAACTAGTAGACAGTTTCAAAGATGTAGTAGAAGCAACGAATGATGCATGCGAACTAATCGAATTACTTGATCCAGAAATTGATATAAATGAGTTCCAAGAAATAGAGATTTCTTCAATAGAGCTTGAAGATGCTGTTGATAGATTAGAGTTCAACAGAATGTTTACTCATTCTTTGGACGCAAATTCAGCATACTTGAATATTCAATCCGGATCTGGAGGCACTGAAGCACAAGATTGGGCGCAAATGATCATGCGAATGTATGCTAGGTGGGCAGAATCAAGGGGATATGCATGTAGCATCATAGAGTCTCAAGATGGTGAAGTTGCAGGAATAAAGTCTGCAACTTTATATATTGAAGGCAGTTATGCTTATGGGTGGCTTAGAACTGAAACTGGTGTGCATAGGCTTGTCAGAAAGTCACCATTTGATAGTGGAAATAGACGTCACACATCTTTTGCATCGGTATTTGTATCTCCTGAAATTGATGATTCGATTGAAGTGGAAGTCAATACAGCCGACGTAAGAATCGATACTTATCGATCATCTGGTGCAGGTGGCCAGCATGTTAATAAGACTGATTCTGCGGTGAGACTTACGCATATACCTAGCGGAGTAGTGGTTCAATGTCAGAGCGATAGATCTCAACATAAAAATAAAGAGAATGCATTCAAACAACTCAAATCAAAGTTATATGAGCTAGAATTACAAAAACAAAGAGAGGAGCAACAAAAATTAGAAGACTCAAAGTCTGATATAGGTTGGGGAAGTCAAATTCGTTCTTATGTTCTAGACCAATCCAGAATAAAGGATCTAAGAACTGGAGTTGAGACAGGCAATACCCAGGCCGTTTTGGATGGGGATCTTGATAATTTTATGGAAGCAAGTTTAAAAAAGGGCATCTAATGAGCGAAGATAATTTAGGCGGGGAAGCAGCAATCCTATTAGAACGAAAGAAAAAGCTTGAGAAACTTCGTATAAGAGGTGCTGCTTATCTTAATACATTTAACCGTAGGCATCGTGCTTCTGAGCTCAAGGAAAGATACGATCATTTAACCAGAGAAGAGCTTGAAAAAAATCCTATTGAGGGCATCGCTATTGCGGGAAGGATTATGTTGAAACGAGTTATGGGAAATGCAAGCTTTTTAACTATTACTGATGAAGGATCTTTTTTTCAAATTTATGTTAGCAAGGATTTATTAGGGGAAGAGTGTTACGAAGATTTTAAGACCTGGGATATTGGCGATATAGTTGGAGCTGAAGGATCTTTATTTAGAACCAAAACGAATGAGCTTACTCTTAACGGTGCAGTTGTAATGATGATCACAAAATCATTAAAACCACTTCCTGAAAAACATGCTGGCTTAACTGATATAGAGACTAGATATCGCCAAAGATATCTTGATCTCATTATGAATGATGGATCTAGGGAAGTTTTTCTTAAAAGAAGCCGTATTGTTGAAAGTATTAGATCTACTCTAGTTTCAAATAAATACTTAGAAGTTGAAACACCGATGATGCATCCGCTACCAGGAGGAGCAACCGCAAGACCATTTATTACACATCATAATGCACTTGATAGAGATTTATTTTTGAGAGTTGCCCCTGAGCTTTATCTAAAACGCTTACTAGTGGGAGGTTTTGACAGAGTTTTTGAAATAAATAGAAATTTTCGAAATGAAGGTTTGTCTACCAAGCATAACCCTGAATTTACAATGCTAGAATTTTATACCGCATACTCAAGCCTTGCTGAATCAATGCAGTTCGTTCAAGAGATTATAAAGAATGCAGTTGATTCAATTGGAGTCAGTACAACAGAAATTGAGTGGGATGGAAATAAGATTGATATCTCCAATTTCCAAATCACAACCATGCAAAAGCTTGTTGAAGATCACAATAAAGCACTCAAAATAAAGGCTTCTAGAGAACATAATGTTGACTTACAAAAATTTGCTTTATCAATTGGCATTAAAAATGCTAACAAGTTAAATTATGGGCAGCTATTAGTAGAGATCTTTGAGCAAACTGTTGAAGACAAATTGGTCCAGCCCACATTTGTAACAGAATATCCAGTGGAAGTTTCACCTCTTTCCAGGAGGAATGATAAAAATCCTGATGTTGCTGATCGTTTTGAGTTATTTATTGGTGGCAAAGAGATTGCAAATGGATTTTGTGAGCTTAATGATGCTGAAGATCAAGCGGATAGATTTGCTGCTCAAGTTGAAGCTGGCAAAGCAGGTGACAAAGAAGCAATGTCTTTCGATCAAGATTACATAAATGCTCTTGAAATAGGCATGCCGCCAGCTGTGGGAGTTGGAATAGGTATTGATAGATTGACGATGTTTATCACTAATCAAACTTCAATAAGAGATGTAATACTATTTCCTCAATTAAAAAATTAGTTACCATCTAAACCTATTAAAATTTTCTGGATTTGCCCATCCGTCTGGATTATTCCAATTCCTCTTTGCATTGTAGTTTTTTAAGTTATAGATCAAGCAAAGCATACTTTCTTCTTCATATTTGACAGGACTAAATCCAAGTTGAAGATACTTGCCATTATTTTCTGAATTATTTCTCAATAAAATTATGCTTTTTGAGAATTTATTTTTTAAAGATCCAAGCTGAGCTTTGTCAAGGGCGGCATCTTGAAAAATGATAGTTATATCATAATAATTTTCTTCTAAAAGATTGCTTGAGATAGAAGGGTGGATATCTATTATTTCTATAGGTAAATGTTGAATCGTAAGCAAGAATTTTCCCTGTGGTTTAGATGAAATGATTAAGAGATTTCTAGGACTTTCTTTTTCTAAGACATCAATTAGAAAATTCATATCAATTTAATAACTCTTTTATAGCCTCTTTTTCTGATTTAAGTTCATTGATTGAAATCTGTATTTTCTGTTTTGCAAATTCAGATAATGAAAAATCTCTTAGAATGTCTACTTTGCCAGCACCATCAGAAATCAGAGGAAATCCAGCAACTAGGCCTTCATCAATTCCGTAACTTCCATCAGAGACGATGGCTGCGCTAAAGCAGTCTCCATCAAGTGTTTTATTTTCAACTGCTCTTACCGTGTCAAGAGCAGCTTTAGCGGCAGATGTTGCTGAAGAAGCTCCTCTTGCATCAATCACTGCTTTCCCTCGCTGCTGAACACCGGGCAAAAATGTTTGTTCAATCCATTGCAAGTCGTTGAAGACTTCAGCACCTCTTTTATTAGCTATAACTGCATTTTCATAATCTGGATACATAGTTGGGCTGTGATTCCCCCAAATAGTCATTTTTGATACTTCTTCAACTCCAACGTTAGCTTTTTTTGCTAAAAAAGATTTAGCTCTACTTGAATCAAGCATAGTCATAGCCATCCACAACTGATGCTCATTTTTTGCATGATAATGACCAATTAATGCATTTGTGTTTGCAGGGTTTCCTACGACCAAGATTTTGGCATCATCTTTTCCTTTCTCACCAATCGCTTTACCCTGATCAATAAAGATTCCACCATTTACTTTGAGGAGATCAGATCTTTCCTCAATTTTTTTTCCATTAAGAATAATGCCTCTTGGAATACTGCCAACAAGCAAGAACCAGTCTGCATTATGTGCCGCAGAACTAAAGTTATCGGTAATATTAATATTTCCAAGCTTTGGAAAATAAGAATCTTCCATTTCCATAACGATGCCTTCAAGTTTACTTACTACAGCAGGCACTTCTACAAGCTCAAGATCAACTTTGCGATCTCCAAAAACAGTTCCATCAACCAGCCTTGGTATTAGTGAGTAAGAAATTTGACCAGCAGCACCAGTAACAACCACTTTAATTTTTTCGCCCATAATTACTCCTTTAGCTGGTTTGTATTATATTCCTAAATGTAAGATTAATCCTTGGACTAACTTCTAATTTTGTTTTTGAAATACTGTGTTGAGCATTTTTTTGTAGCTCTGGTTCCATGATCGTTAATGAACCATGATCTTGAGAAATTTTGATAATTTCTTTTGTAATATTATCCCTGATATTTAAATTCCTGTTGCTTCCCAGTGACAAGGATGCAATAAACGGTTTTTCTCCTAACTCTATTTCATTATCTGCATGCCATCCCATGGAATCTTTACCGTCTCTATAAAGGTTAGCGAGTACGGAATTAAACTTGTAATTTGTAATTTTCTCAATTCTTGCCTTCAATCCTAACAATTCTTCATTCCACTCATATCTTTTAAGCATATTTTTAGAGTAGGTATAATGAATTCCATTATCCGCAATCCAGCATTGTTTTCTTGGGATCATTATCTCTTTACCAAATATTTTGATAGATCCCTCTTCCCATGAGATTTGTTTCAGAAGTCTTGTGAGCATTATGTTAGCCTCGTCAATTGAAAGAAAATCCTTTAGATACTTAATTTGGCCTCCGCGATAAGTTAAAATTTCTTTTTCATTAATATTCATGATCAATAGTCAAAGCAGAAAAAATACATTTAGCAAGAAATGGGATAAGTATTCTGATAAAGATATTTTACCGCTTTGGATAGCAGATATGGATCTGCAATC
>Ga0075477_10001185_pt1 | contig 12252 bp, 13 predicted proteins | sample DEB08_DNA_FD_76338 | JGI IMG/M metagenome (GOLD analysis project Ga0075477, IMG submission 76338) | Aqueous microbial communities from the Delaware River and Bay under freshwater to marine salinity gradient to study organic matter... | ecosystem: Environmental > Aquatic > Marine > Coastal ...
GCGGGAACATTAACTATAGAAGAAGCTGATTAATAGTTCATTATAACTCCGAATTATTATAAATAGTTCTAACAAATATTTGGAGTTATAATGGCTACAATTAGTAATCTTTTTATTAATCAAGGTGCAGATTTTTCAACGACAGTCACAATTAATGGTAGTGATGGATCCGCTCTTGATCTAACTGATTATTCAGCAATAGCCCAAATAAGAAAATCTTTTGATTCTTCTTCTTATACCAGTATGGGAATTTCGTTTAATGCGGATAGAACTACAGGTAAGATTGATATCTCTTTAACTAATTCTCAGACTTCTTCACTTGAATGGGGTCGATATGTTTGGGATTTACTGATTACAGATGGTGGTGGAGATAAAACAAGAGTAGTAGAAGGAGTTGCGGTAGTTTCACCATCAGTATCTAGGAGTTAAAAATGGCTATCACAGCAAAAGTTGCATCATCAACAGGAACTAAAGCAGTACTACAGGATGGGCAAGATATTAGAGTATTAGAAAGAACAATCTCGGAAGGAGGTTCTCGATCTAGACTAACAGGATTAACCGACGTTGACGCAAGTACTTTATCTGATGGTTCAGTACTTATATATGATGAAGTTGCAGGAAATTTTAAAACAACTACCACAATCGAAGCTCCAAATACTGGTACGATGTTGCTTAATGGTGGTGTATTTTAATAGGAAATAATAAAAAATGTCAACAATTATTAAAATTAAACGAAGTTCGGCTACGTCTGCTCCTTCAGCGTTAGGACAAGGCGAACTTGCTTACACTTATGGTACCGGTACTCAGTCAAACAATGGCGATAGACTTTTCGTTGGTACAGGAACGGAGACAAACGGCGAAGCTGCTAATATTGATGTTATAGGTGGTAAGTATTTTGTCGATATGTTGGATCATATTGCTGGTACAATTACCGCATCATCCGCAGTCATTGTAGATGCAAGTAGTAAAGTAAATGAATGGAATGTAGATAATCTAAAGTTAGACGGAAATACTATTTCGTCAACAAACACAAACGGTAATATAGCTATTACTCCAAATGGTACTGGCGATCTTGTACTTGATGGATTAAACTGGCCTCAAGCTGACGGTAGTGCTGGTCAATATCTAAAGACTGATGGACTTGGCCAATTATCATGGGACACTGTTGTTTCATCCTTTGATATTGCAGCTGATACCGGAACAACAGATACAGTTAATACTGGAGAGACTGTTACTTTCACAGGCGGTACTGGTATCGATACTGCTGTTACTAACAACACCATTACGATTAATCTAGATCAAGAACAAGTTGAGGATTATATTTCTGGCTTGTTGACTGCCGGAGAAGGTATTGATTTAACATATGATGATCCAGCTGGAACGCTTACAATTGCCGGTGAAGATGCAAGCGATGTTAATAAAGGTATTGCTTCATTTGATTCAACAAACTTTACTGTTACCTCTGGTGCAGTTACTTCAAATGATTTAACATTAAGTGGAGATAGTGGATCTGCGGCAGCAACTCTTGGCGAGACCATGACCATTGCTGGTGTTGATGCTCAAGGTATTGATACTTCAGCTACAGGAACAACTGTAACAATTACTGCAAAAGATGCAACATCATCTCAAAAGGGTGTGGCATCTTTTGATGGTACAGACTTTACTGTTACCTCTGGTGCAGTAGCAGTTAATGCAATTACTCTTGGTACATCTTCACTAAATCCAGGCGCAACTACTTTAACGCTTGCTGGATTACAACAGTTAGATGTTGACAATATTCGAATTGATGGAAATACAATTTCTTCTACGGATACAAACGGCGACATTGTTCTTGATCCAAATGGTACTGGAGTTATTGATGTTAATTCTTCAAGAATTACAAACGTAACTGATCCTACTGGTGCACAAGATGCTGCTACAAAAGCTTATGTTGATGCAGTAAAAACAGGACTTGATGTTAAAGATTCTTGCTTGTTTGCAACAACAGCAAATCTATCTGTAACTTATTCAAACGGATCATCGGGTGTTGGAGCAACACTTACAGCTACTTCAAATGGTGCAATTAGTATTGATGGTGGTTCTCCAGCTCAGGGCGATAGGATTCTTGTAAAGGATCAAAGTACAGCTGCTCAAAATGGTATCTACGAAGTTACAACCGTAGGTAATGCAGGTGCTGCATTTGTTCTTACTAGAACAACGGATGCTGATACAAGCACAGAACTTACTGGTGGTACTTTCGTATTCGTTGAATCAGGATCTGCAAATGCTGATAATGGTTATGTATTTACACATGACGGCGAACCAACTATGGGAACAACATCATTAAATGTTGCTCAGTTCTCTGGTGCCGGACAGATTAGTGCAGGAGCAGCATTATCAAAAACAGGCAACACTCTTGATGTTGAAGTAGACGATTCTTCTATTGAAGTATTCTCTGATGCACTGCGAGTTAAAGCTCTCGGTATTACAAATGCAATGTTGGCTGGTAGTATTGATTTAACTAGTAAGGTAACAGGCACACTACCAGTATCCAATGGTGGTACAGGAACAACATCTTTTACATCTAACGGTATTCTTTATGGAAACGGTACAGGTGCAGTTCAAGTAACGGCTGCAGGAACTGATACTTATTTCTTATATAGTAATGCGGGTACTCCTGCTTGGACAAATATCGTGGACGGTGGAACATTCTAATTAAATGTCTACAGTTATTAAATTAAAGAGAGGTACGACTACACCTACTACTAGTGATATTACTGCTGGTGAGGTTGCAGTCGATACCTCTGCTCAAAAATTATACATAAATGACAGTGGTACTGTAAAGGAAATTGGCGGCGGGACTGCGGCTAATAGTTTCACTACAATTAATGTTAATAGTACAACAAATGTAGTTGCGGATAGTTCGTCGGATACTTTAAATCTAAATCATTCTGGTTTAGTTGGTATCAGTGCTAATGCTACAAATGATACCATTGATGTTGGAACACCATCGGCTGCTCAAGTTCCCTTTATCAAGTCTGATGGTACTACATCTTCAGATATTGATCTTATAACATCAGGAAAAATTGGAGAGATATTACAAAATTTGTATGTACCATTTACAAAATCAAATGGTACAAGTGTAACTACACTAGTATTGCAATAGGAATATAATTAATGGCTGACAAAATACCTGTCAAAGCAACTTATACGGGAAGTGATGTTACCGGACTTGCAGAATTTACTTCTACCGATACTGTAGGAATTGGTGATGGGGGTACAGGAGCAACTACTGCTTCTGATGCTCGTACTAATTTAGGAATAGTAATTGGCACAGATGTTCAAGCATACGATGCTGAACTAGCAGCAATTGCAAGTTTAACTTCTGCTGCAAATAAAGGAATTTATTTTACTGGTTCTGGTACCGCTTCGTTATTTGATCTAACTTCATATGCAAGATCAATATTAGACGATCCTGATGCTGCAACTGTATTAACCACATTAGGATTAACTGCTACTGCTTCAGAAATTAATATTCTTGACGGTGCAACACTAGATGTTAATGAACTTAATACTTTAGATGGTATCACAGCCACTACCTCAGAATTAAATATTTTAGCTGGAGCTACAGTAACTACTGCCGAATTAAATATAGTTGACGGTAGCACAACAGCAACTTCTACAACTCTTGTTGGTACAGATCAGATCATTGTAAACGATGCTGGTACTATGGTACAAGTAGCTCTTACAGATTTAGAAGCCTATCTTGGGGGAGGAGATTTAGATATTGCTGGTGATAGTGGTACCGATACTGTAGTAGTCGGTACAGACACATTTACATTTACTGGCGGAACAAATATTACTTCAGCAGTTACAAATAATACTGTAACATTTAATTTAGATGCTGATGTCTCTGGTTTAACCTCTTTAGCAGTTGATAATGTAACTATCAATGGTAATACAATTAGTACTACAGATACCAATGGTGACCTTACCTTAGATCCTGACGGTACAGGTAAAGTTATTGTCTCAGGAGATTTACAAGTTGATGGTACAACTACAACAGTAAATTCGACGACTGTTACTGTTGATGATCCAGTATTTACTCTCGGAGGAGATACTGCTCCAGCATCAGACGATAACAAAGATAGAGGTATTGAATTCCGTTGGCACAATGGGTCGGCTGCAAAAGTAGGTTTCTTTGGTTATGATGACTCTACGAGTAAGTTTACATTTATTCCAGATGCAACAAATACTTCTGAAGTATTCAGTGGAACTGCCGGTAATGTAATCTTCGGCAACATTGAAGGTACAGTTACAACGGCAACACAGAACAGTATCACAACAATGACTGGCTTAACAACAACGGGTACAATTGCTACTGGTGTCTGGGAAGCAACTGATGTTGCAATTGCACATGGTGGTACTGGAGCATCAACAGCAGCTGATGCAAGAACAAACTTAGATGTCTATAGTAAATCAGAAACTCAAGCTGTTGCAGATTCAGCGGCCGCTGCATTGGCTATCGTATTTGGATAAAACATGGCAATACCTAATTCAAAAGCAACACTAAAAAGTTGGTGTAAAAGAAAACTTGGACATCCCGTTATTGAAATTAATGTGGATGATGACCAAGTAGATGATCGCATCGATGAAGCTTTACAATACTTTTATACGTTTCAGTATAATGGTATGCAAAGAGTTTATTTAAAACATAAAATTACACAAGCAGATGTGGATCGAGCAAATGTAAATGAGACAGAAACAGCTACAGATGGTAATCAACTTACATCAACAACAAGCGGTGCATTAACAGCTGGAGGCACTTCTGTTACTTTAGCTGATGCTTCTCAGTTTCCAGCTTCAGGTACAATTACAATTGCGGCAGACGGAACTAATCCAGCAGAAACTGTAGCATATACAGCAAAATCTGGAAACGTATTAACGACGGCTGCACTTTCAAACAATCATGATTCTGGTTCAACTGTAACAAGCGTTCATCAAGTTACTTGGTCTACTGGGCAGGCATATATTCCAATGCCAGATTCAGTTCAAAGTGTTTTGCGAGTATTACCTTTTAGTGATCGAGGTAATCTTAATATGTTTGATATTCGTTACCAACTTCGCTTAAATGATTTATATGACTTTTCCTCTCAGTCTGTCATTCATTATCAAATGACAATGATGCATTTAGACTTTTTGGATTCTATTCTAATAGGTGAAAAACCAATTCAATTTAATATTCATCAAAATCGTCTGTATATCAATATGGATTGGGGTGATGATATTAGTGTTGGTGAATATATTATTATTGAGTGTTATCGTAAACTAGACCCTTCAACATGGACAGATGTATATGATGATCTTTGGTTAAAAAAATATGCAACAGCTCTCATTAAACGTCAGTGGGGAGAAAACCTCATGAAGTTTAATGGAATAACTATGCTGGGTGGCGTAACAATGAATGGTGATACAATTTATAATGAAGCTAAAGATGAAATTATACGTCTGGAAGAAGAATCAAAACTTACTTGGGAAGAACCCCTACTATTCGATATAGGATAATGTCATGCCCCTAAATCATTATTTCACAAAGGGCACGACTAATGAAAAGTACCTTTACGAAGATTTAGTCATCGAGGCTTTAAGAATTTACGGTCACGATGTTTATTATTTACCTCGAACCTTAGTAAATAAGGATCAGCTTTTCCAAGAAGATGCTTTGTCAAAATTTGACGATGCCTATCTTTTAGAAATGTATATGGAAACTGTTGAGGGGTATAATGGAGAAAAAGAATTAATTTCTCGTTTTGGATTAGAAATTCGTGACGAAACAACTTTTGTAGTTTCCCGTCGTAGATGGGAAAGATTTGTAAGTATAGATGATAATCTTATATCAAATGTAAGGCCCAATGAAGGTGATTGGATTTATATGCCAACAGTTGGTAGACTGTTTGAAATTAGTTTTGTAGATAAAGATGATCCTTTTTATCAATTAGATTATCTTCCCGTCTATAAACTTTATGCTCGAAATGTAGAATACTCAGGCGAAGCAATTGATACAGACGTTGCAGCGATTGATGCAATCGAAGATATATATTCAAGTAGTAATACTTTGACTTGGCAAATCACAGGACAACAAAGTTCTACTTACGAAGAAAACATTACTCTTGAACGAGGAACAGATATATACAGTACAGGTGTTATTGAACTTGAAGACAATACAGTTGGAGCGCCTGGCAAGCTTGCAACTGAAACTGAAACTGGATTTGATTCCATTCTTACTGAAGAATCAACTTCATCTTACTCATTCTATATTGTTAATGAGTCCTTAGATATGCTAACTGCCGAACCAATGGCCGACAATGAATGGCTTGATGATGCGGCTGGTGGAACAACAGATCCAGTATTAGATTTCACAGAAAGAAATCCTTTTGGTGAACCGACGGAGAATTACTAAATGTTAGGTCAATATTTTTACAACGAAAGCTTAAGAAAAACTATCATTGCTTTTGGTAGTTTGTTTAATGATATTCATATTACTAGAAAAGATAGTTCTGGTAGTGAAGTACAATCTATGAAAGTTCCTTTGGCATATGGGCCAAAGCAAAAATTTATGGCTCGTCTTGTACAAGATCCTGGAGCCAATCAAGCTATTGCTCTAACACTTCCTAGAATTGGATTTGAGATTCAATCATTCGATTATGATCCTTCAAGAAAATTAAACAGAACAATAAAGCAAAAGAAAGTTTCAAATTCAGAAGATAAAAAATTAAAACAAATGAGTATTCAATATACTCCTGTTCCATATAATATGAATTTTGAATTGTTTGTGATGGCTAAAAATAGCGATGACGGTATTCAAATTATTGAGCAGATTCTCCCATTCTTTCAACCAGAATATACTGTCTCGATTAAAGAAATTCCAGATATGGATATTGTTCGTGATGTTCCTATTATTTTAAATAGTATAAATTATGAAGATACCTATGAGGGTGATTTTCAGACTCGACGAGCTATTATTTACACTTTTTCGTTTACTGCAAAATCTTATGTATACGGTCCTGTTACTACTGCAAAACCAATTACAAAAGTACAAGCCGATACATATACGGATTTGCCGGCAAATGCACCAACTCGTGTTCAGCGATTTACTGTTGAAGCTACGACAACAGCAACTTCTACAGGAGTTGATGATGACTTTGGATTTAATGAAACAACTTCGGAGTGGATTTAATATATAAGTATTAGTATGAATAAAATTGATAATGCAATTAGTGATGCCTTGGGTGTAGTAAAAGAAATAAAAGAAGAAGTAATTGAGAATAAGCCTCTAATACCTCGTCCAGAAACTTCTGTAGCCGTCTCCAGCGACCGCGAGGCGGAGTCTGATGTTGATTACAAGTATAGTAGAGAAAACTTCTATCATCTCATTGAGCGTGGCCAGGATGCAATTACGGGTATACTTGATCTTGCTCAAGAAAGTGAACATCCAAGAACATATGAAGTTGCTGGACAACTTATCAAAACTGTATCTGAGGTTACTGAAAAATTAGTAGACCTTCAAGAGAAGATGCAAAGACTTAAAGAAGTTCCCGATAAAGGCCCAACAAATGTTACTAATGCTTTATTTGTAGGTAGTACAAAGGAACTTCAGGCTTTATTGAAGAATAAATCTGATGGTTGATACTTATAAAGGCAATCCAAATTTAAAGTCTGCTTTAGTTCGACAAGAATATACACAAGAACAAGTTGCAGAGTTTATTAAGTGTTCACAAAATCCAATCTATTTTATAGAAAAATATGTGAACATTGTAAGTATTGATGAGGGTCTTGTTCCTTTTCATATGTATCCTTTTCAACAGGATATTGTAAAATCATTTCACGAAAATCGTTTTACCATCTGTAAACTTCCTAGACAATCAGGAAAGTCTACAGTTGTGCTTTCTTATCTAATTCATTATATTTTATTTAATGAGCAGGTTAATGTTGCAATTCTTGCCAACAAAGCCTCTACTGCAAGAGATTTACTTTCAAGACTTCAATTAGCCTACGAACATTTGCCTAGTTGGCTACAACAAGGTGTGATGAACTGGAACAAGGGATCGTTAGAACTAGAGAATGGTTCTAAGATTCTGGCTGCATCAACAAGTGCAAGTGCTGTTCGAGGTGGTTCATATAACATTATCTTCCTTGACGAGTTTGCTTTTATTCCATCAACAATCGCAGAACAATTTTTTAGTTCTGTATATCCTACAATCTCATCGGGTCAATCATCTAAGGTAATGATTGTATCTACTCCTTATGGAATGAATATGTTTTATAAGATGTGGACTGATGCTGTAAATAAAAACAATGAGTTTGTTCCAATTGAAGTTTCGTGGAGAGATGTTCCTGGTCGTGATGATGCCTGGAAAGAACAAACAATTAAAAATACCAGCGAACAACAATTTCTTCAAGAGTTTGAATGTTCTTTTCTTGGTAGTGTTAATACTTTAATTGATCCTACAAAAATTCAAGCCATTCCTCATCACGATCCAATAGAGAGAAGTGCCGGATTTGATGTTTATGAAAGACCAATAAAGGATCATTCTTATTGTATGACTGTTGATGTTGCACGAGGAGCATCAAACGATTACAGTGCCTTTGTTGTGATTGATATTACAACTCTGCCTTATAAGGTAGTAGCTAAGTATCGCAGTAATGAAATTAAACCTCTTATCTTTCCAGATATTATCTATCGAACTGCAAAATCATATAATGAAGCTCAAATACTCGTTGAGATTAATGATATTGGTGGTCAAATTGCTGATGCATTACATCACGATATGGCATATGAGAACATCATTCAAACACAAATGAGAGGACGATTGGGGCAGATTGTAGGTGGTGGATTTGGTGATACTGTATCAGAATTAGGTATCAGAACCACAAAGTCTCTTAAACGAATTGGATGTTCTAATCTTAAACAGTTAATTGAATCAGACAAACTTCTCTTAAATGATTTTGATATTATTGTTGAGATGTCTACTTTTATTCAGAAAGGTCCTACATTTGAGGCAGACGATGGATCCACTGATGATTTAATAATGTGCTTAGTGTTTTTTGCATGGTTAACAGACCAACAGTACTTTAAAGAATTGACTGACGAAGATATTCGTAAACGTTTATTTGAAAGTCAAAAAGAAGATATTGAAGCTGATATGGCTCCATTTGGATTTATTGATGATGGTGTAAATTATGGAGAAACTTTAACTCCATTTGTAGATGATGATGGAGACTATTGGAGACCTGTAAAAAACTATCCTGATTGGAACTAAAGAATACCTAGGCCAAGACCGTGACGATATTTTGCTGCACAGTTGTGGCACATAGGGGTACTCAACTCTATTAGTTTAATAGCCTCTTTTCTTTGTTTAGTTTTTGCTCCGTGACGTAGCACTAATGCTTTTATCTTTTGATGGTGTGGGTACCATTCAAAGCACACTATTTCAGCTTCACCGCACGCACACTGAAAGTCTTTAAATGTATTTCTAAGCCAAGTCTTTCGACCTGCATCTCGTTCTGCCTTTTCCCTTTCTCTACTCATTACCTTTTTCTTTCCTGTATCTATTTATCACACAGATTTGTGTTTGATAGAAGGGGGTGGGTCTTTTCAGATGAACAACTTGTGTGTTTGTAAAAATTCATTTTCATAAATAACTTATATAAAAAATTGAAACCTCTATATTATTATTAATGTCATAACCAAGGAGAAATAGAAAAAATGGTTGATCTAGTTTCACCTGGTGTTGCTATTAAAGAGAAAGACCTGACTACTTCAGTCAGGAATGAACCTACCAGTATCGGCGGTATTGCTATTATCTCTGAAAGGGGTCCAATGGATCAAGTTGTAACAATTCAGAGCGAACAGCAATTAGTAAATATTTTTGGTAAACCAAATACTACTAACCATCAATATTGGTATAGTGCTGCATCTTTCTTGATGTATAGTAATACCCTTAAAGTTGTTAGAATTGAGACAACTGGCGCAGTAAATGCTTGCGTTTCAGGAACTCCTATTTTAATTAAAAACAACAATCACTACACAGATGGTGATGGATCTACAGGTCCATACACTGATGGTTCCGCCAGTGTTGGTGAATGGGCAGCACGTTCTGCCGGCGAATGGGGTAACAGCCTTCGTGTCGAGATGTGTAATACCGCTGCAGGATTTTCTGAATCAGCAAAGACAACAGTTGCAGGTGCAGAATCAGCAGGCGAAACAACAATTACACTAACTTCTGGTACAGGATTTAATGTTGGTGATATTGTTTATTTTCAAGAAGTAGACGGCCAACGTTATCGTGTAACAAATGTTGCAACAAACGATATTACAATTGTTCGTTATCCTACCACAACAGCAACTGGTCTTGCCTCAGCACTATCTGGTGGTGAGAGCGTTGACCGTGAGTGGCGATGGGCCGATCAATTTACACGTGCTCCTGGCACTTCGCAGTATGCAACAGATCGTGGTGGTTCTGGTGATGAACTCCACATCATTATTGTTGATGAAGATGCAGGTATTAGTGGTGTTGAGAACGAAGTTCTTGAAAAATATGAAGCTCTTTCAAAAGCTTCAGACGGTCTTACTGATGAAGGTAATGCAAACTACTACCCAGATGTAATTTATAATCAGTCTGATTATATTTTCTGGATGGATCATCCTGCAGCTGCGACGAACTGGGGTTCAGCCGCTGCTGGTACAACGTTTGCTACACCAACAAATGCAATTGAGGCTTCTTCTTTAACTCAAGGTGTTGGTAGTTCTACAGCTCCTACAGAAGGTCAACGTCAACTTGCATACAGTACACACTTTTCAGATCCAGATATTCAAGATGTAAATCTTCTTATTTCTGGTCCTGCTACAGTGGACAATGGTGGTGGTATTACTCACGCTGTCTTTATGACTGATCTTGTCGAAAAACGTAAAGATTGTGTCGGATTTATTTCGCCAGATAAGAGTGACGTTGTAAATATCTCACGTTCTTATGCACAAACTTCTAACGTTAAAGCTTTCTTTGATTTAATTGGAAGTTCTTCATACACAGTATTTGATTCTGGTTACACCAAACAGTACGACAAATACAATGATGTATATCGTTGGGTACCATTAAATGGACACATTGCAGGCACTTGTGCTAGAACTGATTATCTAGAAGATCCATGGTGGTCGCCAGCTGGTGTTACTCGTGGACAGATTCGAGGTTCAATTGCACTAGCTCTCAATCCAACACAGACAGAACGTGATACACTTTATCGTGCACGAATTAATCCAGTAACAGCTTTCCCAGGAGAGGGTACAATGCTCTTCGGTGATAAGACTGGACTATCTCGTAACAGTGCATTTAGTCGTATTAACGTTCGTCGATTGTTCCTTACAATCGAAGAAGCAATCAAAGTTGCTGCTCGATCTGTTCTCTTTGAGTTCAACGATCAGTTTACTCGTGATAGCTTCAAAGCAATGGTTGATCCTTATCTGCGTGATGTTCAATCTCGCCGCGGTATCATTGATTACCTCGTTGTTTGTGACGAAACAAACAATACAGGTCAAGTCATTGACAACAATGAGTTCCGTGCTGATTTCTACATCAAACCAGCAAGATCAATTAACTTCATTACACTAACCTTCATCGCAACACGAACTGGTGTTGATTTCGCTGAAGTAGTTGGTCGGGCATAAGGGGGTATTGAATAATGGCTAATTTAAATACGTTTGTTCAAAAACTCGCCGGTGGTGGTGCTCGTGCTAATCAATTTGAAGTAAGTATTGTCGGTGGTCCTTTTGTAGGTGCAGAATTATTCTCTTTCCTTTGTCGAGGAGCTCAGATTCCAGCACAAACAATTGGTGAAGTAGCTGTTCCTTATCGTGGTCGTCAGATTTACGTTGCAGGTGATCGCACATTTGATGCGTGGACTGTAACAGTATTCTCTGATGCTGCATGGACACTTCGTGCTCAACTTGAGCAATGGTCTAACCTAATTCAGAACATGGGTTCTGATACTACTGGTGCAACATCACCAGAAGCCTATTATGGTGAAGCTATTGTGCGTCAATTAGATCGTAACGAAGGTACAATCAACACATATACTTTATTCCAAATTTGGCCTCAGACAGTTGATGCAATTGATTTGGCATATGACACAAACGATGCTATTGAGGAGTTTGGTGTTACATGGCGATTCAACTACATGACTTCATCTGGAGGCGGTGGCACAGTCTAAATATAATGC
>Ga0075477_10001191_pt1 | contig 12226 bp, 7 predicted proteins | sample DEB08_DNA_FD_76338 | JGI IMG/M metagenome (GOLD analysis project Ga0075477, IMG submission 76338) | Aqueous microbial communities from the Delaware River and Bay under freshwater to marine salinity gradient to study organic matter... | ecosystem: Environmental > Aquatic > Marine > Coastal ...
GAGCCGATGCACGCGGCCTTCGCGACGTCGCTCGTCCCGGCGATCGGCACGCCCGAGGGCGTCGCGGACGAGAACCTGCAGAGCCGGGCCCGCGGGACGGTGCTGATGGCGATCGCCAACGCCACCGGCGAACTGCTGCTCGCCACCGGCAACAAGAGCGAATACGCGGTCGGCTACAGCACGCTCTACGGCGACATGAACGGCGGACTCGCGCCGATCGGCGACGTCCTGAAGACCGATCTCGTCGCGCTGGCGCGATGGATGAACCGACGCCATCTCGAACTCGGATTCCCGGCGCCTCCCGTGCCAACCTCGTCGATCGAGAAGCCGCCCTCGGCCGAACTGCGTCCGGATCAGACCGATCAGGATTCGCTGCCGCCCTACGAGGTCCTCGACGCGGTGGTGCGAGGCGTCGTCGAGCGGGGCTCGACGATCGAGGAGATCGCGGCGGAGATCGGCCGTCCCATCGAGTTCGTTCGGGAACTCGCCGGACGGATCGACCGAAACGAGTTCAAGCGGAAGCAGGCCCCGCCGATCCTCAAGACGAGCCCGCGGGCCTTCGGCCGGGGACGGCCGATGCCTCTTGCGGGACGGTGGAATCCCGGCGATCCGCCTCCCGGGTGATCGGGCGAGTCCGGCGGGTGGGTCGCTCCTCGGCCACGTCCGGACCCGGCACCCAGAGGAATCGGTCTTCGCCGACGAGATAGGCCGTGAGGGCGCCCCCGTAGACGCAACCCGTGTCCACATTGACCGCGACGGGGCATCGTTCGACGCAACGTCGCATCGGTGCGGTCACGGGCTTGTGGCCGAAGACCAGCAGCCCGTCGCCGCCGTCGTAGCAGTCCCACCAGTGACGCTCGCCGGGGCGTGCCTTGATCGACCACTTGACCTCGTCGGGCGTGCCATCGAGGCCGAGCCGAGGATCGATGCCGGCGTGCAGCACGGTCCATCCTGCGTCCGGATCCCGAATCTCGACTCGAGCGACGGTCGCCTCGAGGATCTCCCGGGCCCCGGCGACTCGGCCATGTCGCTCGAGGCGATCCAGGCAGCGACGCTCCGCCCGAGGGAGATCTTCGACCGGCGCCCCGTGCTCGATCGCGAGCATCGCTGCGAGCATGCGCCGGTCGTGGTTGCCGCACACCGCTTCGATCGGTCGCCCCGATGCCGCCCTCGCCAGCATCAGTTCGACGACGACCTCGGGCGTGTCGCCCTTGGTGAAGAGGTCTCCCACCAGCACCGATCTGGACCGAGGGCACTCCCGATCGAGGCGATCGAGGAGGGCCTCGAGGCTCGCGCCGCAGCCGTGGACATCGCCGATGATCGCCACGTCCGACCCGTCGTCGGACCCGGTGGGGGCGATCGAATCGAAGATGTGGCCGGAGGGCGGCGTCATGGCGGGCGTCGAAGGAGGTGGCCGCGAACGGGCGGGGTGCGAGGAAGCGTCGGCCCTCCCCCCGTGTTCTGTGTCGGGAATTCGCAGCGTTTCGCGTGAGGAATGGGCGAGGTCGCCCGCGAACCCCGGGACGCCGGTCCGTAGACTGCGGCGATGCCCATTCGACGCCTGCCTCCGCTGCTCGTCGATCAGATCGCCGCCGGCGAGGTCGTCGAACGCCCCGCAAGCGTGGTGAAGGAACTCGTCGAGAACGCCCTCGACGCCGGCGCCACCCGGATCTCGGTGTCGATCGCCGGCGGCGGCATCGACTCGATCGAGGTCGCCGACGACGGAGGCGGCATCCCGGCGGAGGAGTTGCCGCTTGCGGTGGAAGCCCATGCCACCAGCAAGATCTCCGAGTCCGCCGACCTCGACCGGATCGCCACCCTGGGATTCCGTGGCGAGGCGCTGGCCTCGATCGCCGCGGTTGCCACGGTTCGAATCCGATCGCGTCCTCGCGACGCCGCCGAAGGCGCCGAGCTGATCGTCGACGAGGGGCGGCGCGACGATGTGCGCCCGGCGGCCTCGCCTCCCGGCACGCTCGTGGTCGTGGAACATCTGTTCCGAAACGTTCCCGCTCGCAGGAAGTTCCTGAAGACCCCTCGCACCGAGGGCACCCGGATCGCCGAGCTCATCCGCACCATCGCCGTCGCGAGGCCGGATGTCGCGTTCCGTCTCTCGATCGACGGTCGCGAAGCGATCGATGTGGCGGCGACCGCGGAGCCGGCCCAGCGGATCGAGGCGATCGTGGGTGGCGACATCGCGCCGTCGCTCGTGCGCGTCGAGCCGGTTGGCGGTGCGGATCCTGCGGCGCCGCGGGTGTGGGGATTCGTCGGGCGTCCGGAGGTCGCACGGCCCCAGGCCCGCCACCAGCGGATCTTTCTCAACGGGCGCGCGATTCAGGACCGCCTTGTGATCCACGCCGTGCGCGAGGGGTTTCGCGGCGTCATGCCCGGGGACCGGCATCCGTTGGCGTTCCTGTTCATCGATCTCGATCCGTCGGAGGTCGACGTCAACGTGCATCCGGCGAAGACCGAGGTGCGTTTTCGCCGTGCCGATGCGGTGCATGCCGCGGTGCGTCGCGGCGTGCGCGCGGCGTTGCAGGCGATTTCGCTGACGCCGTCCTTCGAGCCCGGCAGCGCGGTGCCGGCGACGTCGGCGGCGCCGAGGCCGTCGGCCGGATCGGGATCGGAGCCCCCTGGCCTCTTCGCGCGATCGAGCCCGGGTGGCGACTGGTCGCGCACGCACTCGACCGGGCCCAAGGGCTTCGACTACGGCAGGGCCGCCGCCGCCCTGGGCGCGGCACCCACCGTCGAGACCTTGCCGACCACGCGATCGACCTCCCGAGGAGTGCTGCAGGTCGCAGACAGCTTTCTGGTGACCGAGGACGAGGAGGGGCTCGTCGTCGTCGATCAGCACGCCTTGCACGAGCGACTCTCCTTCGAGCGCCTTCGGGCGAGGATTCTCGATGGGCCGCTCGAGTCGCAGCGTTTGCTGACTCCGCTGGTGCGAGAGGCGAGCGCCGCCCAACTCGAGGCCCTCGAGGATGCGACGCCGCTCTTCCGTCGGCTGGGCCTCGAGGTGTCGCCGTTCGGCGAGCGAACCATCGCCGTCGAGGCGGCACCGACGCTGCTGGCCTCACGCGGCGTCGAGGCGGCGGAGTTCGTGCTGGATCTGCTCCAGCGATGGATCGACCGTGGCCCGATTCCCGACGAGGCGGCGGCTCTCGACGAGGTGTTGTCGATGATGGCCTGCAAGGCCTCGGTCCGGGCGGGGGACGGACTGGCCTCGCTCGCCGCCGAGGCGCTTCTCGAGTCCGCCGAGGCATGTGAACGCTCGACCCACTGCCCGCATGGTCGTCCGACCACCCTGCGGATCTCGTGGAGTGAGCTGCGGCGACGCTTCGGTCGCAGTGCCGAGACCGGTCAGCGGGGGTCGTAGGACGAGTCGTCCGACGACAGGAACCCATTGGCGGGAGAACCCAGCAGATCCGTCGCGAAGGCGGTGTCGGCCTGCGGGCCGTCGTGGGCGACCGGTTCCGACGAGAGGTGGCCGTCCAACCAGGCCACGTTGGTCCGCCCGGAGTGGCGGTACGCCTGTCCGCCGGCGTAGACCGTGCCCCAGTCGTTCTCGATGTCGTTGGAGGGCGCCCGCATGAACTTGTTCGCGCCGGCCGACCAGCCACCGTCTCCGAGCATCGCGGTGGTCGAGGTCCGCCGCTGCCTCGAAAGGGGAATGCCGCGACGCGCGTTCTCCCAGCCCTCGATCACCCGTCCGTCGTCGCCGAGCGTGGGCAGACGACCTTCGTCGCCGAGGTAGGTCGTGTTGTAGTTGTAGCCGGTCGCGGGGTCGTTCCCGAACGTCGACGACTCGGTGCAACAGGGGCATTGCTGCACGATCTCGGGGCGATCGGTGAAACCGCGCAGCGCGCCGGGTTCGACCGAGCCGTCGGCTTCGTGACGAAAGTCCCAGGCGTGGGTGACGAGACCTCCGTTGGCGACGAAGTGGACGATGGCGGGCGGGAAACGGCCACGGTACGACGACGTGTACGCAGTCATGCCGGTGCCAAGATGCCGAAGGTGGCTCAGGCAGGTGGAGGACCTCGCCTCGGACCTCACGGTGCCGAGGGCCGGGACGAGAAGGCCCACCATCGCGGTCATGATCGAGATCGCGACGAGCGTCTCGGTGAGGGTGATTCCACGTCGCCTGCGGGCGCACGAGGCTCCCGTCGGAAGCACGTTGCGGGTCATCCTTCCAAGTTCCAGTTCGAGAGCAGGATCGTGAGGTCGCTGCCGCCGACGGCTCCATCGCCATCGAGATCCGCCGGGATGTTCGCGCCGGACTCGCCCCAGGACGCAAGCAGGATCGTCAGGTCGCCGCCGCCGATCGCTCCATCGCCGTCGAGGTCCGGATCGGCCGCTGGAGGCGAGACGTCGCTGGCGGCATCGATCTCGATCGTGAAGCCCGATCCGGCAGGCAGCGAGACCCGCACGAACGAGACTTCGGGGAGACCGACCGAGGCCAGATCGATTCCAGCGCCGCCTCCACTGCCGGCGTAGGCCGCCACGACCTGCTCGTGGGTCATGCCGACGAGCAGGGGACCGAGCATCGGATCGACGGGTCGGGTGAAGTCGGTCGGCACGTTGCCGGGGAGGGTCGGATAGGGACCGACATCCTCGTAGCCGAGCGTCGGGAACAGACCGTCGGCGTCGACCTCGGCAACCTCGAACCACGCCTTGCCGTCGGCGCTGACTTCGACGACGCCACCGTCGCCGAAGAAGCTCCCGACCACGCCCGCGGGGTAGGCCGCGTCGATGAAGAACGAGTTCCCGAAGATCAGCAGGTCGATGCCGAAGGGATTCATGGGATCGTCGACGACCGGCGACTCGAAGGCGATCACCAGATGGCCGCCGCCGCCGACCCCGCAGACCTGCGCAGGCAGGTAGGCGGATGAAAACGGCGTCACCGCGCTGGGAAACAGCGGGTCGTCGGTGAATCGGGACGGCGCGCCGAGCGCCGACTCGGGGACGTCGTAGCCGACGGGGACGCCGACGCCCGGCAGGTACTCGACGACTTCAATCGCGTACGGCGACTGGCCCAGGGATGCGGAGGCGATCCCCACCGACACGAACACGGACACGGGGGCGAGGAGTCCACGGAAGGAAAGCTGGACGGACATGGATGCACACTCCGTGCGGCGAACCAGCCGGCGTCGGTCGAGCCGCGGACCGACGACGGGGGCGGACGCCTTCACGAGGTGGAGCGGCGGGCGAGCGGTGTCCCTTCGATGCGAGGGGACTCCGCCGGGCTTCGGGCCGCGACGCGGCACCGGCACCGACGAGGTTGCCCTCGAATCCTTCCGCCTTCCTGAGGAGGCGGGGGGAGGGGTCGCGGAGCAACGACCGAATCGGCCTTCGACTCCGACACCGTTCGACCACCCCATGTCGCGGGGGCGTCGACCCGAACCGTCGAGGCAGGTCTTCCGGCTTGGGGCGTTCGCTTCGGATCGGCCTTCCCAACCCATCGGGGTCAGTGGCCATGCGGTGATCCAAGCGTGGATCGATCGGATTCGTCTTCGGCGCCGGCGTGTCCATCCACGTCGGCGCTTCGGCGAGCTTCCGAACCGATCCGCCCTTCACGGCGGCGCGTCCGCGGCGGTTTTTCACCGCCTTCCCTCGTCGCGAAGCTCGCGACGGCCGGGACCCGATCCCGGCGAACCTCGAACGAACGCAGCATAACGCCCCTCGCTCGGAGGCACCTTCGTTGACACCCTCGAAGCGGGGGCGGTATCGTCCGAGGCTTCGTCCGCAGTTGGGCTCCGCACCCGCGTCCCGCGACCGGAGTCCGCCCCGAATCCGACGGCGGCCGTGGTCCAAACCACGCCTCCTCCTCAGGAACGAGCGACCAGATGGCGACCAATCCCGGCTTCGATCCGATCTCCCGCCGATGCGGCCTTGCCGTGGCGGCGACCCTGACCTTCGCGTTCACCCCCGCCCTCACGGCGGCCGCGATGCCCGAGCCGGGTGTTCAGCAGTCTGCAGCAGGCCAGCAGCGGAACCTCGAGGACTTCATCCACTACGTGGTCATCGGACGAGGAGACCTGGCCGGTGCGGCAGCGACGGCGCTTCTGGACTCGGGCATCACCGATTCCGAACTTGCCGATCTCGTCGACGAGAGCGGACTCGCCGAACGGCTCGATCGGGCTCTCGTCTCGGGGCGTCGGCTCCAGGGCACGGTCTCCCAGGTCGCCGAGCTTCGATCGCGACTGCAGCGTGGACGATTCGATCTCGCCACGGATCCCGCTCGGATCCAGCAGGCCGTGGGCATGCTCACCGGCACCGTTCGCGGGCGGATGATGGCGCGCGACCGTCTCGCTCAGGCCGGTCCGTATGCGGTGCGTCCGCTTCTCGAGGTCATCGTCAACGGCGAGGATCCCGTCCTGCTTGGTGAAGTCGAGACGGTGATCGGCCAGCGACTCGGCGGCACCGCGGTCCAGCCCCTCGCGGCGGCGCTTCTCGATCTCGAGCCCACCGCGGCGACGCGGGTGATCGCGGTGTTGCAGACGATCGGCGACCCCGCGGCCCGTCCGGCTGCACCGGTGCTTGCCGAACTCGCGGTGTCCTCGAGCGATCCGCGGACCGCAGCGGCGGCGGCCGCTGCGCTCGGGCGGGTGATGGGCGTCGAGTTCGAGGACGGCGCGACGCCGCCTCCCGCGGCGCTCTACACGGCGCTCGCAGGCAGATTTCTCGCCCTCGACGAGGCGCTCGTCTCGCTTCCGCCGTTGCAGTCCCTCGCCGACGTCTCCACGCTCGATGTGTGGTCCTACGACACCTTCGGCGGTCTCGAGCCGACCGCGGTGCCCAAGTCCATCTGGTTCGACGTGATGGCGATGCGGTGTGCCCGACAGGCCCTGGCGCTGGATCCGAGCGATCGCAAGGCGCTTGCGACCTTCGTCGCCGCCGACCTCCGTCGGACCATCGCAATGGAGCGAGGGGGCGTTTCGGATCCGATCCACGGCGATGCCCGCTACTCCGCCGACTTCTTCGCCACCGCCGCCGGTGCGTCGATCGGTCAGGAGGTGCTTGCGATGGCGATCGACATGCAGGACACCCCGCTGGTGCGGCGGGCGATCGAGGTGCTGTCGCAGATCGCCGGCGCCGACAGTCTGGTCTCGGGACCTTCCAGTGGCGCGCTGCAGTCGGCGCTGACCTATCCGAGTCGTCGCGTGCGACTCGAGTCGGCGCTCGCGTTGGCCGCGTCGCGGCCCGGCTCCGGTTTCAACGGTGACGACCTCGTGGTGCAGACTCTCGCGTCCGCGGTCCGGACCGACGCCGCCCTCGTGGCGGTGGTCGCAGCCGATGCAGAGGTCCGTCGTGCGGTCGCGTCGGCGGTGGCCGGCGGCGGCATGACCGTGCTCGCTTCGGGAGGCGCGTTCGACGAAGTCGAACCGGCGATTCTCGCGCAGAACGGCGTCGATCTGATCGTCGTCCGCGGCAACGGGGACGCCATCGCGGCAGCCGCAACCGCGGTTCGCGGTCGGTCGGTGACCTCGTCGACTCCGATGATCGCGGTCACTCCGGCGCTCGACGCCGAGCGGGTCCGCGACGCCCTGAAGGACGATGTGGCCCATGCCGTGCTCTTGCCTTCCGCCGACAGCGAGTTCGCCGCCGAGGCGGGGAGATTCCTCGAGGCGATGCTCGGCAGCCCCATGACCGAAGACGAGGCTCGCACCTACGCGGTTCTGGCGCTCGAGGCGCTTCGCGGACTCGCCATGAGCGGATCTGGCGTGTTCGACGTGGCCGATGCGGAGCGGCCGCTGCTGGACGCCCTCGACTCGACCTCCGGTGGCCTGCGAATCATGGTGGCCGAGGTGCTGGCCATGATCGACAGTGCGGACGCGCAGCGTGCGATCGTCGACGCGGCCCTGACGGCCATGGATGGCGAGCAGGTCGATCTGCTCGATCAGGCGGCGGCATCGGCCCGGCGTTTCGGCAACCGCACCGACGCCACCCAGGCCTCGGCGCTGGCGGGATTGATTCAGGGAGCCAGCGGCGACGTTGCGGATGCGGCAGGGCGTCTCTACGGAGCGTTGGACCTGCCGGTCGCCGAGACGGTGAACTGGATCCTGGATTGATTCCCGGGCGCTTCAGCCCCTATTCCACAGATCCAACCTCTCCCACGAGGGCCTCGGGAGCCCTCCTCCAAGTGAAGTCCGTCCCGGATCCGGCCGATCTCGGCGACAGCGGATCGGAGACACCGGTTGCGGGATGGTTCGTCCCGCGTACATTTTCGAACGATCTCAGCCGCCACCCTAGCTCAGTTGGTAGAGCGGAGCTTTCGTAAAGCTCAGGTCAGGGGTTCGAGTCCCCTGGGTGGCTTCGCCTCGAAGGCGGCACGCGAGCGTGCCGCCTTCTTGCTGCGCCCCCCTGCGTCGTCTCGCCATGCTCGACGCCGCGGGCGGGGCGGAGCCCCGCCGGGGCCGACGGTCCTCGTCTTCGCGAGGCAGGCCTCGCGAAGACTCGGTACGAGTCCCCTGGGTGGCTTCGCCTTCTTGCTGCGCCCCCTGCGTCGTCTCGCCATGCTCGACGTCCCGAGGATGGCTTCGCCCTGCCGGGTCCCACGCGTCCGACAGGTCCGACGCGTCCGCTCTCAGGACGCTCCCGACGCGGGCGACGCTCCGGCAGCAACTCGATGGTGGGTCATGAACGCCTCGGCGCCTTCCGGCCCCATGTACTGGTTCATGATGCGGCGGTCGCAGTCGAGCAGGTCCACCAGCATCAGGCCGTCGAGGCAGTCGTGGAAGTCGGGGTCGATGTTGAAACCAAGCAGTTTGGCATTGAGCTTGAGGTACTGGCGAAGCAGCACCGGGACCGTCCTCTGGTTCGCCTCGATCTCGCGAACGAGCAGATCGACCTCGTCGAGATCGGCCGCCACACGCTTGAGCCCCGCCTCGTTGAAGTCCCGCACGGGCTCGAAGAGGGCGGGATGTCGTGGCCGAATGAGGCCCACCAGGCTCGAGAGTCGAGGCGCGGTGCTCAGGAACGCGATCAGCAGGCGCCGCGACATCGAGCGGTAGGCGTTGCTGATCGAGACCGGGCCGAACATCATCCGGTAGCGTGGATTCCTGGCGAGATGACGCCCGATGCCCTTCCACAGCAGCATCAGCGTTGCCGGGTGCCGCTGGTACTCCGGTCGCACGAAGGACCGCCCGAGTTCGAGCGCCGGGGAGATCTGCGACATCAGACCGTCGCCGTACTCGAACAGCGTGTGGGTGTAGAGGCCTTCGAGGCCCTCGGTCGCAAGGATCTCGTCGGTCGGTCCAAGCCGATAGGCCCCGAGAATCTCCCGATGGCGTCGGTCCCACAGGAACAGGTGCTGGTAGGTGTCGTCGAAGCGATCGAGGTCGAGACGTCGTCCGGTGCCCTCGCCGACCTCTCGAAAGGCGATCTCTCGGAGACGCCCGATCTCCTCGACGACCTTCGGCAGTTGCGCACGCCGTCCGACGAGGACATCCCAGTCCCGATGCTGCAGCAGCAGCGACTCGGCCGGCAGCGCCTCGATCTCGCTGGCGAAGCGGGCCGGCGGCGACAGGGGATGCGCCGCAAGCGGCGCACCGGCCGCCACCTGGTTGGGCCGTGGTCGAAGGCGGGTGGTCGGTCGCGCCGCGGGGAGCGGCGGCAGGCGCTCGATGAGGTTGACCAGCGACGTGCGATCGAGACTCCGCTCCCGCAGCATGTAGGTGCGGGCTCTCAGGTACTCGATGACCGCCTCGGGCGAACCCAGGCTCGCCAACTGGTCCCAGTGGATCGGCGAGCCCACCGCGCAGCGCACGGTTCGCCCCGTCGCTGCGAGGGCCTCGCGCGGCAGCAGCGCCGTGCGGAGCCGTGGGTGCAGCAGGCCCGCGGCCTGGAAGATCCACCGATTGCGTCCGTGGAAGAAGACCGGAACCACCGTCGCGCGGCTTCGCTCGACGATTCTGGCGACCAGCGGATTCCAGGCCGGATCGGTGACGTTGCGGCGACTCCAGGTCAGATGGGAGACCTCGCCGGCGGGGAACACCCCGAGTGCATGGCCGGCCGCGAGATGCTCGATCGCCTGCCGAACGCCGCGGGCGTTGTGCCGCGAGGCGTCGGGGCCGCCGAAGGGATCGACCTCGAACGACCGCTCCGCGATCCTCGGCATGCGAGAGAGCAGACTGTTCACGATGAACCGGGTATCGGGACGAATCTGCTCGGCGAGGGCCGCGAGTCCGATCGCATCGGGCGCGCCCATGGCGTGGTTGGCGACGAAGACGACGGGTCCTTCTCGTGGAATCGCCCGCAGCGGCGCAACCTCGCTCTCGACGCGGATCCGCATCACCCTTCCCCAGGTCTCGCCCGGTCCACGAGATCGCTCGTGATGCCTCGCCTCGTCGGCGAGCGCCCGAAACCTCGGGAGGCCGATCATCCGGTCGGCAAGACCGATCGCCGGCGCGAGGAGCACGCCCCCCCAGCCGCCGAGGGGATTCGGGACTTCGATCGGCGCAGGGCCGGATCGATTGGAGGCGTGATCGTTGGAGGGGGGCATTGGAGGCGTGGGGATGCTACCGCTCGGTCGTCGGGGCCGGTGGCGCCCCAGTCGGCCGAAAGCTCGATTCGCCCAGTACCGAACGGAGAGGGGATGTCGGGGGCGAACCCTCACCGAAATCCTCATCGAAAACATGGAGATGCTGAACGCCGCGGCGTGCCACGGAACTTCCCGGGGCGGATCGCGAGGCGCAGCCGCGCCCTCGCGTTACTTTTGAGGGAACCCTGCGGGAGAGTTCCGCCGACCTCGTCTGGAGAACCGTTCACCATGCCCACCACACGTCCAACCCCTCCCACCGATCGCGTTCGTCCGGATCGCATCGATCGCCGTGGCGGACTCCGTCGCCTTGCCGGTCTGGCCTCCCTCGGGATGTTGGGAATGACGGGATTGGACGCTCCTGCGGCTCTCGCGGCGGCCTCGAAGATGTCGCCGACGGGCATGGAGGACTATCCGATCTCGCTGGCGCAGTGGTCGTTGCACCGGGCGATCCGCGGCGGCACGCTCGACCCGCTCGACTTTCCAAAGGTCACACGAGAGACCTACGGCCTGGCCGGATGCGAGTACGTCAACAGCTTCTACAAGGCGAAGCTCCATGACGGCGCGTACTTCAAGGAACTCGCCAAGCGAGCCTCCGACGTGGGTGTGGAGAGTCTTCTCATCATGATCGACGGCGAAGGGGCGCTTGGTGCACCGGACGCGGTCGAGCGCCAGATGACCGTGGCTCGACACATGCTGTGGGCGATTCGGGCGAAGGCTCTCGGCTGCCACTCGATTCGAGTGAACGCCCAGTCGAGCGGCCCCCGCGACGAACAGGCCCGACTGGCCGCGGACGGTCTGCGCACGCTCGCCGAGCGATGCGCGCCGCTCGGGCTCAACGTCATCGTCGAGAACCACGGCGGGTACTCCTCCGACGGGGATTGGCTCGCGGGAGTCATCGCCTCGGTCGACCTGCCCAACTGCGGCACGCTGCCGGACTTCGGAAACTTCAGGCTGCAGGGGGACGAGTGGTTCGATCGCTACCGCGGTGTGGAACTGCTCATGCCCTTCGCCAAGGCGGTGAGCGCGAAGAGCCACGCCTTCGATGCGGCCGGCGACGAGACCGGGACCGACTACGGGCGCATGATGAAGATCGTCCGCGCCTCGGGATATCGCGGGTGGGTGGGCATCGAGTACGAGGGCGGGGGCCTCTCCGAGAACGAGGGCATCCTCGCGACGCGACGCCTGCTCGAACGGAACGGGTGTCGCGCGGCGGCGCCGATTCCAGGCGCCTGATCCGGCTGGTTCAGGCCTCCGACGGCGTCCAGTCCTTCGGTGCCAACTCGAATCGGTCGAAGAGAAACCCGGGGCTCACCGTGCAGCCGCACAACGCCCAGCGGTCGAGGGCCCGGGCCCGCTGCCACGCGCCCGGCGGCACGATCGCCTGGGGCGATTCGCCTTCAAGCACGTGGGGGCCGAGGGCGACTCGTTCGACGGCGTGCCCATCGCGAGAGATCGACAACTCGAGCGGCCCGCCGGCGTAGTGGTGCCAGATCTCCGCGGCATCGACGCGGTGCCATCGGTTCTCCACACCTTCGGGCAGAAGAAAGTGGATCGCGGTGCCGCTCGCGCGACCGTCGCCGTCGACGGCCTCGGATCGCCAGGTCTCGCGGAAGTAGCCGCCTTCGGGATGGGCCTCGAGTGCGAGCGCCGCGACGAGTCGGGCGATCTCGTCGGCAGGCTCCGGTCCGG
>Ga0075477_10001208_pt1 | contig 12100 bp, 19 predicted proteins | sample DEB08_DNA_FD_76338 | JGI IMG/M metagenome (GOLD analysis project Ga0075477, IMG submission 76338) | Aqueous microbial communities from the Delaware River and Bay under freshwater to marine salinity gradient to study organic matter... | ecosystem: Environmental > Aquatic > Marine > Coastal ...
ATTTTTGGACAAAATTTGATAAAATAGGCATGATTCTATCACATGGGGTATTGATCTTTTTCGACATTTATGGTATGGTGGCGGCTCGATGACTGATTCACCCGCTTGACATACTTTGAGTTGGGTGTATAATCATCGACTGCAACCCGTTGCTAATATGCAATGGGCCAAAAACTCGGCAATTTGCGTCGAGGGGTGTGAGGGCCTGCTCTCCCAAAGGTGCGGTAAAACGCAACGTCAAATAGCAGTAGGCGGGAAAGACTTACCAGTCTCCGTCAGGTTCGCCTGTCTCGGCGTCCAGCGGAGGTCAGGCCCTTACACCCACTAGAACTGGAATGAACGATTGTAGGCAAAGCTCGTGACTTTGAGACGGTGTAGCCTCTTCAGGCTCTGCTTAGCAGCAACCTGACCCTTTTGCCGGTGAAAGCCGGTCCCCTTCGGGGGCAGTGATAAAGGCCAGTCCGTCGTCGTTCAGGAAGGAAGTGCAGTAACTTGGATCGTCCATGATACGGTCCGGTGAGTTGACTTACTGTTCGGTTGATTTCTAGATCGTTGGAAGAGAGTTTTCGCCTTCGGCGTTTTCTTTTAGGACGATCAAAGATCGTATCACTGAATAGTAGGGATAAAGCTCACGGTGTAGGTATGTAGAGTTAATGCAGGGTCAACGCCTATCCGTTAAGTCGGATGCCTGCGGACATGCTAAACCGCCCATACAGCAAGTCGATACTCTTTCACGGGGAATCGTGGTCGGTGGTCTAGGCAACAGGATGTGTGATGTGGGGATCGGCTTGCGAACATTAACCAATATCAGCCTCGCTCGTGTAGGCTAAGGGCGAAACGTCAGCGACCGAGCGGGGTTGTTTTTTATTTGGAGCAGATATGAGAGAAGAAACTAAACGTTCACTAGAACAAGTCCTAGAGGCTGCTGCGGCATCTGGCGATCCAAACGTAGGCGAAGCCTGTCGTGTAGTTAAGCGTGACCTTTTGAAGGGTGGTCGGGCTGCTGTTTCACCTCCTGTCTTATTCGCATCGGAGCAAGAGCCGCTACCTGTGGATTCCCCAGAGGTTGTCTGGAAGCCCAAGAAGAAACGATGAGGCGAACCACGGGGCTGCGGTTCGAAGCCAAGAAAATCAATCAGTGACTTAATCAAAGAAAGAAACCAGTGAACGCATTAGTTCTAGCTCTAGCTCTATGTCTACAAGATCCTGTACCGGGACCGCAACCAGCACCTCAACCTGTCATTGAAACCGATGTTGCTGATCCGGTATATTTCCGTGGAGCAACTGACGACGAGAAGTTGTTTATCGACGGTGCTAGGAACGCCATCGAGTCCAGCGACAAACTCAACCGCATCCAAAAGTTCATCTTAAAGCGGAGGCTAAGTCGGCCTCGTTTTGTGAAACTGGCGATGCGGGAATACAAAGCCGAGTTGTTCTGGAACGATCCCGATAAGGCTGTCGGTGCTATTGATTGGTCTAATATTGATTGGGCCAAGATGCTGGATATTCTACTAATTCTAATCAAGCTATTTGCGTAGGGGCTATTTGTGAAGACGAAATCAGCAATTTTATTTGGACTGGCTGTTTTGTTGTTGTTCGCTGCCTGTTGTTATGCGATGACCGTAAAGGTCAAAACAACCGACAACAGCGGGATCTACACGACAAGGCTTATCGCAGGTCAACACACGGACATTGGCGAAGTGATCGTTCAGGCGGACAACACCTTCCTGTACATCCAATACCAAATCGACCTAGACAACGAATACACACTGTTCAATACCCACCTATGGGCTGGGCAGGACTTGGCGGAGATGCCAGTTAACCGAAAAGGGAACCCAGCCTTGGGAAAGTTCCCGTACACCGCAACTCAACTAGACAGCAAATCGTGGGCACAACAAATCAGTTTGTATTCGCTGGGCTTAACCGTTGAGGACATCTGCTTAGAGGATGCTGCGGTCTTCTTCGCTGCTCACGCAACCGTGACTCGAAGGATTGATGACCTGTCCAGCGATACCGAAACCGCTTGGGCCGAGGGTGAGCCTATCAACCCCGGCGGTGCTTGGGGTATGTATGATGAGGTTTGTTTAACCTGTGAGCATCCCTGCGACGGTGTTGATGCTTGGGGTTTTGGTCAGCATGACTTGCCTGATAGTTGGGGGTGGATTGGCGAGTTGCCGTACTTCGACTGCCCGTGGCGTAAGCAGCCGATTTATCTTGAGGACGCAACATTCGTTGGTAACATCTATTATGGATACAACAGAGGCCGCTTTGAGGCCCATATCCTGATGGACTTAGCCTACGAACTAAAGGACGCTAACCTTTACGTTGGATATGACCCACCTGTATCGAGCGACCCAGACACGTTCAACGGCGACAAGATCATGGTTTATTCGCCGCAGGATGCGTTTGGCAACGGTGCTGTTTGGCGTTCTCCTGAGGTCTGGGACGGTGATGGCCTGTATGTTGCACTCCATGCGATTGTTTGCCCAAGGGAGAACGATGAATAGAATACTGATATACCTACTACTCGCTGCTCTGCCTGTGCAATTGTACGGGCAGATTTCTGCTCCGGAGTCGGTTGATTCGGGTGAGGCGATCCACTTCACTTATCCCAGTGCTGAAGCTGGCGATGAGCTACGGTGGCTGCTATTAAATCCGTTTGACGAGGTTAAGATCACCGAGATCCAGACCCGATTCGGTACCGATTTCATTGTAGATCCTCCATGTGGATGGGCAGGCAAGATTCGCATTCAGGTTATCGTTTTGGATGCTGATAAGCGGGTTAAGGCTATTGAAATCGCTGTTGTTGACGTAAAACAGTCGGAGAAGCCAATCGAGCCGCCGATTCCACCACCAAATCCCGACGAAACCGACGAAAAAGACGATGAGAACAAGCCAAAACCTGCTTATGACGGCCTTAATCAATACGGAATGGGGCAAGTTGCCTATGAAAACTGCCCTAAAAATAGCTCATATTCGTCCTCATTCATCCAGTTAATGGAGAAGGGTGCGGGTCATTTGAGGGGTTATGACGGTCTAAAAGTCGTTAAAACCACCGGAAGTCGTGCTGGCACATCGTTCGAGATATACGTCTGGCTGGACGAACAATTGAAAAATTACCCAAAAGAATGGCAAGATTTGTATAAAACGTGCGAATCGTATAGAAATGAGCTTGGAGTTGGGGTTGGAACCCCGGTAAACCTTCATTATCAACTTCTATTGGAGATCGCAGCAGGTGTCAGAGCAAACAAAAAAGTGCAGTAAGTGTGGCGAGGTTAAGGTTGCTGATTCCGAGTTCTTCTACAAGGACTCAGTAAAGCAGGACGGATTCAGGACTGAGTGCAAGGCGTGCAGCAAATTAGCGGCACTTAAGAAGAAGGCGATGCTTGAGGCGACACGCCCCCCGCTGCCTGATGGCTTTGCAAAAAAATGCTCAACGTGCAAGGAGCAGCTTGCGGCTGAAATGTTCGGAAAGAACGCTAGGTCGGCGGATGGCCTCAAGACAAGTTGCAAGCCATGTCGCCGGGCAAAGGCGGTTAAATATAGGGCTGAAAACAAAGAGAAGACCTCCGAGTATTTCAAAAGGTATCGTGAAGAGAACCCTGATAAGCGCAAGGCGACCTGTGCAAGGTACAGGGCGAACAACAGGGCCAAGCTTGCAAAGTACAATAAGAGGTACAGCAGAGAAAACCCGCACATTGCGGTCAATGCACAGATCCGGCGAAGGGCGTTAAAGAACAAAGCGTCTGGGACATACACCCACGACGACTGGCAGGCAAGGCTTGCCTATCACGAAAATCGCTGTGCTTACTGCGGTTGCGGCGGCAAGATGACTATCGACCACATGATTCCACTGAGTCGAGGCGGAACAAACTGGCCGAGCAACCTCGTTCCTGCCTGCCACTCATGCAACAGTGGGAAGTGTGACAAAACGCCAATCGAGTTTGCGGACTACACATTCAAACAACTACAAGCAATGCTAGGAAAATAAATGAAGTACAAGCTAGGTTACCTGATCGAGCAGGAGGACCATGACTGGCTATCACAGCAGGAAGATCCAGAGGTCTTTCTGAGGACAGCACGATCCACTTTCCCTAATTTCAATCCTTACGCAGAGCCGTACACCCCGGTCGAGGATCAAGGTTCGCTTTCCTCCTGTGCCGGGAACTCTCTTGCGTTGATGTTTCAAATTGCACTCGTTCAGCGATATGGGATTCAGGCAAAGTTCTCACGCATGGGTTGCTACATCACAGCACAGCGACAGAACGGCATCAGGACCGACTCTGGTAGCACGATTAGCGGTTGCCAGAAGGCCGCAGCAGAGGGTGCTTGCCTAGAGAAATACTACCCCTACCCATCACGCTACAGCAACCAGATCCCAAGCACTGCCGATGGCAAGTTTGTGTTTAAGTTGAAGGGGTCAAGGCAGATCAAGGACGTTGACCTGATGTATGATCTGGTCATGGCTGGAATTCCTATCCAAACAGGACTTAGTTGGTCAAGTTCGTGCGAAAAGTCCATCTGCGACAGCTACACTGGCGGGCGTGGCGGACACAGCACAGCCATCATAGGAATTGACAAGAAAACAGGTCACTTTTTGCACCAAAATTCATGGTCGGAGAGGTGGGCTGACTCGGGCAGAAATCTCTGGACTAAGAAGTTCGTGAGCGATGTGTTCAGGAAGGACCGCTACTGCACTTTTGCGGCATATGATGCGGCAGGGTTTGAAGCACCACAGGAGAGTTTGCAGGAAATCTAATTAACAATCGGGGCTATGAAAGGACGGGGGTATGAAGACCCTTATGTTAAGCGTTGCTATCGTGCTAATGGTAGCCTCGAACGTTTTAGGCCAGATGTGGGCGGTTGAAGTTCGTGATACGACCACCGGCGGTATGGGCAGCGGAACAGTGGTTGCAGTCCACGATCAGGTGCAGAATGGTTGGCGATATGGAATCGTCGCAACTGCCAGTCACGTTACCGAATCCAATAGCGGCATCCAGATTGTGTTTGAGAACGGTAGGTCATCCAGTAAGTGTAGCGTGATCGAGCGTGACCGGCAAAACGACATTGCCTTGGTTCGTTGTTTAGTTCCTGAGAGTGTTAGAGCGGTTTCTATTAGTGATGTTAATGCTAAGGAAGGTGACACGATTAGCTACGTCGGTCGTGGACGCCGCAAGTTTAACGGCGAGGTTTCCTGCTTGGCGTTTGATGATGAGATTTGGAGCGACGCTACATTTGTTCCCGGCGACTCTGGCGGCAGTGTACTATTGAACGGCAAGCTTGTTGGCGTAATATCAGGTGGTCTCAGATGGGCAGGCAACGGACCACCGAGGCGTACGTGGCCGGGCCGCTCCAACAATATGCGACCACTAAGGATTCTGTATGACAAAGCGATGAAGAGTAAAGCGTGGATTGGAAACCAACCACGGCAGCAACAGAGATCGAAGCCTCGGCAGCAGACGTGAACTCCAAACGGATGCCTGCCCGGTACGGGGAGATAAGATGACTGAGGCGACAGCTACGGTTGTTGTTGCTGCTTTAACTTTTCTTACAGTAGTGTATAATTCGATCAATCAGCGAAAGATCGAAAGGCACGTCAGTGAGACAAACGACGCAGTTAATAACCGCCATAAAAAAATAGACTCGAACGGTAACGTCCCTAAGAAACTGTACGATCTCGTTATCGAGAATCATGTGAATATCACCGACTTGCAAGAGTGGAAGAATGGCTATAATGGATCTGCAATGTCAGATGCCGATGCTGTGAATTCTTTTTGCGACAGGTTAGCGAAGATTGAGGATCAGCAAGATGCAATGCTCAAACGACCTCCCTGCATGATCCATGATGCCGAAAGCAAGACAAAAAGTATTCATCCAGCGGAAACGAAAGAGGCCGATTGAAGTGAGAATTGCAAGACAACTAAAAAAAGATGCCCTTACAAACTACAAGACTACGCTCGGTGGCGTTGTTGCGTTTGTGGCGGTTCTTTCTAAGCAGCTAGAGACTTTATTTGACGAGGACGCTGCAACCAACCCTGACTACATCTTAATCATTGCGGCAGCGAGTGTTTTAATGGCTGCCTTGTTTGCGAGAGATGCTGACAAGAGTACCGAAGATTCTCGGTGAGATGGACGATCCGTTTCTCATATTTGTGATTGCCATACTTGGGCTGGTGGCCATACGGATTCTAGTAGACAAATTTACATAAGAGTGCCATGAACAACTCCTATCAACAAAACGCCAAGACCCCTTCTGGCCCAATATCTGCAACCCCAGCCAAGGCCAATTGGGGCGGCTTTCGTGGACTCCTGAAGAAGTATGCTGGTGCAGCCGCTGGTTATTCACTTCGCAAGATCGGTAGCGGTCCTGTTGTCCGTTTGCGTCGAGCTAGTGACAACGAGGAGAAGGATTTCGCAGCGGGTGACCTGACTGGCAGTGTTGAGGGTGCGGAGTTGTTGACGAATGGCGATTTCTCTAACGGGTCAACTGGCTGGAATCTTACGGGATGGACTGTCACGGGCGGGCAGGCTGTCGCTGATGCTTCAGGCAGTCTTGAGCTGCTTGATCAGCACGTACTAGATGACCAGCAGGCTGGAGATTACATCAAGGTCACTTTCGATATAGTTGCGTGTAGCGATTTTGCCCAATGCGGCATCCAAATCAACTCAACCGGCTTGACTAGGTTTGATACAATATTACAGATCAATTCGCCTGGCACCTATTCGTTTTTATACTACTACGACACCAAGGTTAACAACAGGTTCCGATTCTACGCCCAGAACTCCGCAGGGTTGACGATTGACAACGTTAGTGTTGTACCGTACACGCCAACCACAGCGGATATTTGGGCGATGAACGGTAGGCTAGGGTACCAAGGGCAAAACAGCGAATCAGCCTACGCCACCACATGGTACGACCAGTCAGGCAGTGGCAATGACGCAACCCAAACCACATCCACCGCTCAACCTCTACTTATTCGTGCGGGTGTTACCAACACTGATAACGGTAAGCCTGCTTTGAGTTTTGATGGGGTGGATGATTGGTTTGTTGTTCCTGAAATAGCACTGGCTGAAAACTCTTTCTTTGGGTGCGTAAGAACTTCCCCAGACATTGCTTCTGGCTTTCGTGTTATTGCTGGTAGGTTCCTCTCGAACTACATTAGAATAAGCAATGGAGGGGGACTTGATGTCAACTCTAGTGGCACCAGCGTCAGTACCGTTAATGGCGTGTTTTCAGACGATGAGCAAGCATTAATATCATTTGTTTTTGCGGGCGGGCAATGGCAAACAAACAAGAATGGATTATCAGTCGGAAGCGGTGCAGAGACGCAATCAACTCTCTTTGTTAGAAGGATTGGCCAAGCCAATGATCTTTGGTATTGGGATAGCAATATGCAGGAAATTATATTCTACCCTTCCGATCAATCCACCAACCGCATCGGCATCGAAACCAACATTAACGATCATTACGGGATTTACTAAATGCTTTACATGCTTTGCAGTCCAGCAGTCGCAGACGACCTCAACCGATCATTCATGCGGTTAATGCGACCTGCCCACTTACGAGTTGGTTACACCACTGACTTCTACACGACCAAACACATCCACCCCGAGACCGGGTACGCTGCACTGGCAATGCCAGAAGAGGAAACGGTTCCGATTCACCTAGAGGCAGATGGTGCTGAGTTGGATTACATGCTGAACATCTTCGTTCAGGATGAGGCACTAACACAGGAAGAGGCCGATGTTATCCGGCAGCAAGTCATCGACTCTGTTGGTCAGCAGGTTTCAATTTTGGATTTTGTGCCACCTTCATGGTCGGCTTACGTTTTAACACAAGAACAGATGGATGCTGATGGATGGTTTCCACCGGCAGAAGGAGAATAATTAAATGGCAGCTTCACTTTCAGATTTATTTGACGGGGCACAAACGGCAGACGGAGCATCGGACGCACAGGCAATTACAGCCGGTGACTGGATGTTAGTTGTTCAGGGTACTCTAGACGGAGCTAAGGTCAATATCTCTGGCAATGTTTTCGATTCCAATTACGACCACATTGATGGCGGTTTGATTGTCGATAACGCTGGTTTCCGTGTGTTTCGTTTTTGTGCCGGGAACGTCAAGGCTCATGTTAGCAACGCTGGTTCTTCCACTAGCGTCAAGGTCGGAATCTTAGCAGCCCAGTAAGGTAGTTAAATGGCAATTATCCAAACCCCATCAATATCCAACGTAGTTGAGGACACGACGCCTCAACTGGGTGGGGATCTGGATTGTCAGGACTACCAGTTGCAGTGGAGCGGTTCGAGTCAGTACATCGGAAGCACGATCTTCGGTGCTGGCTTAACTGTCAGTGCTGGCTCTAACAACCTGACCCTCATTTCCTCCGGCAACTTGGGGGTTAACACCGGCGGAGGTGAGCGAGCTAGGTTTGAGTCTGCTGGTGGGTTGAGTGTTGGTGGCAATGTTCAACCGATTTCGGTTAGTGGGTTTTATGATTGTGGCACTGCCTCGTTGCGGTGGGCTACGGTTTACACTGTGGACGTTAATGCCACAGGAACCACCACGACCGCTGGCTTTGTTACCGACATCGAGACATTCACTGCCTCGTCGGACACGCTTGACACAGCGAACCATGTTTGCTTGTGTGATTGTTCATCGAACGACATCACGCTCAACCTCCCTGCTGCGAGCGGCAACACGGGACTGCAATACTACATTAAGAAGATTGATTCATCAGTGAATTCGATCACGATTGACGGTAACGCCTCTGAGACTATTGACGGGTCAACGACACAGGAAATATCAACCCAGTACGAGTCGCTGACGATCATCAGTGACGGCAGTAATTGGCATATCATATGACATACATCAGAAACGTAACAACACAGTTTGACGACTCGCCAAATATAGATGCGTTTGGTCGATTGCGTGTCTCTAATCCGACGACGCTGTTTGACTCCAAGCAACTCCACGACAAACTGCCTCTGATCTGGGACGAGGAAATCGTCAATAGCGGTTCGACAACATCAACCCACAGCACCGCCGACGCCGCAACAACCATGACCGTTGGTGCTGCCAGTGGCGACTATGTAATCAGGCAGACGAAGCAGAGGTTTAACTATCAGCCGGGTAAGTCGCAGCAGTGCATGTTCACGCTGGTTCTAGGTGCAGCAACCACTAACGTCACAAAGAAGGTGGGCTATTTCAACACCTCTACCGCTAGCCCCTACACCGCAAACATAGATGGAGTTTACCTTGCCCAAGACGGGACAACACAGTACGTCACCATTGCCAAGAACGGGACCGAAGACTCTGTTGCTCAGGCAAATTGGAATATCGACCCATTTGACGGTACAGGACCAAGCGGAGTAACGATTGACTGGACCAAGTCGCAGATATTTGTGATTGATTTTGAGTGGCTAGGTGTTGGCCGGGTACGCACCGGCTTGGTGGTTGATGGTGTTATCTATTACGGCCACGAGTTCCTTGAGGCAAACGCATCAACCGCTGTCTATATGAGCAGCCCAAACCACAGTTGCCGTTACGAGATTCGGTCTCAGGGTGGGACTGCCAGCCTTATGCACATATGCTCAACAGTCATCTCTGAGGGTGGTTCTCAGGCACTTGGTGCTTTCCATTACGCATCCACCTCGGGAACCCACGTTGACTGCACGACCGAAGATACATTCTATGCGATTGTTGGTATTCGCCTCGCATCCACCGCACTAGACACATCCGTGTTCATTGCTGATGTGAACCTGCAAATCCAAACGGCATCACACAAGGCAGAATGGCGTTTGATTTTGAATCCATCGCTTGGATCTGCGCTTTCATACAGTCCTATAACCAACAGCCGTGTCGAATACGCCACAGGTGCAACCGCCAACACGGTGACCAATGGGACGGTGATTAGTGGCGGTTTCTTCGAGAGTTCGGCAAGAGGTGGCGGTGGTGCTGGTAGTGTTGGTGCTGGTATTAGGAATGCCTTAAGAATTGGTGCTGACATAGACGGAACCGCCGACCAGTTAGTATTGGCTGTGGCCCCAGTAGCGGGGTCATCGGCAATTGACGTTGAGGGTTCCATGTTTTGGCGTGAGCTTTCATAGGAGTTGTTATGGCCGGTCCTGTTTCTGGTTCCGCTTACACATTTACATTGAGCTTGTTCTCGCAGTCCACTGGAAACGTGATACAAAACCCTACCATTGCAGCGGGGGATTTCAACATTAGCACTGACGGTGGTGCTTTAACCCCACTGGCCACAACGCCAACGGTAACGCCAGCGAACAGTTATATCGTCGAGTTCAATCTAACGTCAGGTGAGGTTGGGTCGGACCATTTCACGGTTGTCTGTGTTGATGCTGCTGGATCAGAGTGGAAAGACATCGTATATCACGAGACGGTTCAAGCGAAGAACGACACCGTAGATGTTGACGCTATAGCTGATGGTGTTTGGGACGAAGCGTTGAGCGGCCATAACGTTGGTGGATCTACAGGGAAGGCACTTCGCCAGCTAAAGGATGGTGTTATTAGCGAAGAGGCTGCTGTTAACGACGCAAGCCCAACATCGCTTGGGTTTGTGACCACGCTGGCAAGTACGACTAGCAGTTTTTACACGGACGCTGTTTTGCACTTCACATCCGGGCCAGCACAAGGGCAGTCGAGGATCATTGTGAATTACAACGGGTCAACGAAAGCCGTTACGTTCGACGAGGAACTTTCGGTGCTTCCAGATGACGGTGATGACTTCATCGTCCTATCACTCCACGCTCACAGCGTCAATCAAATCGCTGATGGAGTTTGGGATGAGGCACAGAGTGGTCACACAACTCCCGGAACGTTTGGTTACTACCTAGACGACCAAGTATCTTCAATCGTCTCGGACTTCGGCACAGTGATACTCTCTGCCGAGATAGTAACGCAGGACTTTGAGGGTTCGATTATTGCAGAGGACTTCGACGCCTCTCTGGTGACACAGGATGTCGAGGACGCAGATATTGTGTCGCAGGACATAACCGGAACAACAATCACGCAAGATTACGAAGGAAACATATCACAATGAGTTGCTTAGACCAAGATTATCTGTACGTCGGACAGGACTGGGATCGAGTTGTTCCACTCCGAGTAGACGGATCTCCATACGACTGCACTGGAGCAACGGTAACCGCCCAACTGGTCAGTGTTAGCCGTACTAGCGCAACCACCAACGGTGCTGCTCAGTCATGTGCCGACTCCGGCAATGCCGACTTCTCTGCCGGAAAGATCGAGGTTATCTACGCTGATACAGTAACCACAGGTCTTACTGGTGGTGAGTGGATTCTTGAGATCCTCGTTGTCGAAAGCGGTGGCGACAAGAAACTATTCCACGCCAAGCCTAGCGTTATGGTGATACCAACGGGGCAAGGATAATGAAGGTCTCTAGGATTTGTGCCTGCGGAGCTATTGTGAAAGGTGATTGTGCAGCTTGCGAGAAGAAGCGTCGTGTTACCGAGGATAGGTTCCGTGGCAGTCCAGCCGAGCGAGGCTATGACAATCAGTGGAGAAAGCTGTCGGAGCGTTTCCGTAAGCACAACCCGCTCTGCCAGAGATGCAACATGAAAGGTCGTGTTACCATCGCAGAGGACGTTCACCACATTAAACCAATTAGAACCCATCCTGAGCTACGGCTTGTCTGGGACAATTTGATGAGTGTGTGCAGAGAATGCCACAAGATCATCGAAGGAGAAACCAATGGGTAGAAAACCATTAGCAACCGAGGTTAAGCGGCAGAAGGGCAGTTTCGTCGCAAAACCAAAACGAGAAAACAAACTAGAACCAAAACCACCCAAGGGCTGGCCTGAGAAAACCGAGTTGGTCCTGAGTGATCCGTTGGCTTCCCAGAAATGGAGTGAGACCTGCCAGATGTTGGATGACATGAACGTGCTATCAAAGGCCGACAGAGACCTGTTGGAACTGTTCTGCATGAACTGGTCACAGTACATCGCCCTCTTGAAAAAAGTCCAAGAAGTTGGTATAGTAGGCGAGATGTTAAACCATCGTGGCGAGGTCGTTTTGAAGCGGTCTCCATACCAAGCAGAGTTAAGCCGGATCACGGATCGTCAG
>Ga0075477_10001211_pt1 | contig 12085 bp, 20 predicted proteins | sample DEB08_DNA_FD_76338 | JGI IMG/M metagenome (GOLD analysis project Ga0075477, IMG submission 76338) | Aqueous microbial communities from the Delaware River and Bay under freshwater to marine salinity gradient to study organic matter... | ecosystem: Environmental > Aquatic > Marine > Coastal ...
GGCAAGTATCTTGTCAAAGATCGAGTGACTGGTGAAATCTTTGAAACACCTCAGATGGCGATGATGTGTATCGCTATGACACTGTTTGCAGATTACGAAAAGAACAGAATGGACTGGGTTGTGAAGCTGTATAACGCACTCAGTAATTTTGATATTAGTCTGCCTACACCAATTATGGCGGGAGTACGAACGCCTCAACGACAGTTCTCGTCTTGCGTACTTATCGAGACTGATGACTCACTGGACTCTATCAATGCAACAGCATCCTCGATCGTTAAATATGTTTCACAAAAAGCCGGTATCGGTGTTGGAGCTGGCCGTATTCGTGCTCTCGGTTCCGCTGTCCGCAATGGTGATACTTCTCATACTGGCATTATACCTTTTCTTAAGTACTTCCAAAGTGCTGTTAAATCTTGTTCTCAAGGCGGCGTCCGTGGTGGGGCGGCAACTATATATTACCCCATCTGGCACTTCGAAGTAGAAGATCTGCTGGTACTCAAGAACAATAAAGGTACTGAAGAAAATCGTGTTCGTAACATGGACTATGGTGTGCAGTTTAATCAAGTGATGTATGAGCGTCTAGTCAGAGGCGAAGACATTACACTGTTCTCGCCGCACGAATGCAAAGATATGTACGAAGCATTCTTTACTGACACTGATAAGTTCCGTGAGTTGTATGAAAAGTATGAGCGTAAGACTTCTATCATGAAGCGTACAGTTCCAGCACGTGATCTCTTTGCTGCATTCATGCAAGAACGCAAGGACACTGGTCGTATCTACTTGATGAATGTCGACAACGCGAATGATCATGGTGCATTTAAGAAAGAGCTAGCGCCTATTCGTCAGTCGAACCTCTGTTGTGAAATCAATCTGCCTACTACACCACTGAATGATCTACACGACGAGAATGGAGAGATTAGTCTATGTACACTCGCAGCTATCAACTGGGGCAATATCAAGAAACCGTCTGATTTTGCAATGCCGTGTGAACTGGCAGTCCGCGCCCTCGACGCATTGCTCGACTATCAAGATTATCCAGTCAAGGCTGCGTTTGTGGGCTCTATGAATCGTCGTCCACTTGGTATTGGTATTATCAACTTTGCACATTGGTTAGCGAAGAATGATACCAACTATCAATATCCAAACCTCGATTTAGTGCACGAGTATGCTGAAGCATGGTCATTCTATTTGATCCAAGCATCTGCTGTACTTGCTGCTGAGAAAGGTGCATGTTTAAAGTCAGTCGAAACGAAGTATCATGACGGAGTATTGCCTATTGACACTTATAAGACGACTGTCGATGAATTGGCAGAACCTAATTATAAGATGCCATGGGATGAATTGCGTAATCTACTCAAAGAAGTTGGTATTCGCAACTCAACACTGATGGCACTAATGCCTGCTGAGACGTCTGCGCAGATTAGTAATAGCACGAATGGTATTGAACCTCCTCGCTCGCTCATCTCTGTGAAGCAGTCAAAAGACGGAGTGTTAAAGCAAGTTGTTCCTCATATTCAAAGACTAAAGAATAAGTATGATTTACTTTGGGATCAAAAGTCACCTGAAGGTTATCTCAAGATTATGGCAGTATTACAGAAGTTTATCGATCAAGGCATCTCAGTGAATACGAGTTACAATCCTCTGCACTACGACGAGGAGAAGATTCCTCTGTCATTGATGATGCAACACATGCTCATGTTCTATAAGTACGGTGGTAAGCAACTCTACTACAACAACACTTATGACGGAGCTGGTGAAATCACAGACGAGCGTGATCCTCCAGTTGAAGAAGTCGAAGAAGGTGCAGCTTGTGATTGGAGAAATCCTGAAGATTGTGACGCTTGCAAAATATGAAACACTTAAAAGAGAATAACGTCACGTATTTCGAACATTTACGATTTGCTTGGACTGTAGCATTTATTTTACTAGTACATGGATTGTTTCCTTTTATATGGACTAATCGTGGTTCTGAATTACTTTGTAAAGAAGAAAATTAATAATGGCGTTTCTTGTACATAACTTGCCTCCTATACCAGTACTTGTTCGTAAAGAGTATCTCTATGATCTCGAATACGGCCATGGCGAGTTTACGCCTGGTATTTGGACATCAATTAAATCGGTGACAGGCAAAGCACTCTACTTTGAAACACTATTGACAGATTACGGTGCATTATTTGATAAGTTGCCCATCTCTGCATTTGTATGGAAGACAGATCTCGATTACGATCTACCACTCGACACGTTACAATTATGGGACTGCTTCGACTATCATATAACCGTTATCCAGAAACCACTTCTGTCAAGTTGTAAGTTTTTCGGTAAAGATAAACAGTTTCATGAAGGTGATTATTTGTTTACAATAGACAATTGTCATGCAGACAAGAACGTGCTCAACGAAAACTTTAGTGAACATGATCCAGAACACAAGTCGTTCAACATCATTCGACTAGACAATGGTCAATTTGCAGCTCAGCCGAACAACAGAATTATTTGGCGAGACTCGAGTTTAACTATCGACGAGCCACAGACGCCTGACTTCAAGGTCTGTACACAAAACTATCATGTAGAAACTGAACCAAAGTGGAGTGTGGGTCATACAGATGAGTGGAGTTATAAAACAAAGGAAGAAGCAGAATAATGTCCGTATTTCATACACAAAAAATTGATTTTACAACACAGCCAGCATTCTTTGGCCCTCGTGTAAACATTGCGCGCTATGATAAGCAACGCTATCGTATTTTCGAGACATTGACTGATAAGCAACTCGGTTTCTTTTGGCGTCCCGAAGAAGTTGACGTTACTCGCGATAGTAAAGACTTTAAGAATTTGACTACACACGAGCAACACATTTTTACGAGTAATCTCAAAAGACAGATTTTGCTCGACTCAGTACAAGGGCGCGGTCCCGTTGAGACGTTCATGCCTTTGTGTTCGTTACCTGAACTTGAGAACTGGCTCGTAACATGGGCCTTCAGCGAGACCATCCATTCAAGATCATATACACACATTATTCGTAACGTGTATTCTGATCCAAGCAAAGTATTTGATGAGATGCTAGATATCAAGGAGATTGTAGACTGCGCGCAGTCGATTAGCATGTACTACGATAATCTTGCAAACAATCCAACAAAAGAAAATTTATGGTTAGCATTGAATGCTGTGAATGCGCTCGAAGGAATTCGTTTCTATGTATCATTCGCGTGTAGTTGGGCGTTCGCTGAACTCAAAAAGATGGAAGGCAATGCAAAGATTATTAAGTTTATCGCAAGAGATGAAAACGTGCACATGGCGTCGACACAACAATTGATTAAGCTATTGCCGAAAGAAGACAAAGACTACGCCAAAATTGCTATAGATAAAGCAGACGAGGTGAAACAAATCTTCCGTGAGGTACTCGATCAAGAAAAAGCATGGGCCGAATATCTATTTAAAGAAGGCTCGATGATTGGTCTAAACGCCGAGCTCTTGGGTGAGTATGTGGAGTGGTTGGGTAATAAGCGTATGTATGCTATTGGCCTGTCTAATGAGCGAGGCGGATCTGATCCACTACCATGGACACAGAAGTGGATTAGTGGTGCTGAAGTACAAGTTGCGCCGCAAGAAACAGAAATTACCTCGTATATTGTAGGCGGCATTAAGAAAGATGTCGATGATGACACATTTAAGGACTTTTCGTTTTGAATAATTTTTGTATCCGAGCTTTTATGGATTTAATGGAAACATTACCATTAAAAGAAATAAAAATAGCTTATTTAGGTGAAGTAACCCCTATAGAGAATTTTGAAGTAACATCAAAATATTTTGAAAAAATGGGTATTAAACAACCTCCTCTCAATGTAATTAAATTGTTTGATCTCTGTAGTATCGACGTAGATATTTTTTCTAATATAGAAGAAATTTTTGAGTGTGAAGATCAATATGACGTTGTGTTTAATTGCAAATTATCTATCAAATCCATTGACCAAATAAGTATATTTGATAAAATCAATGATATGACTAGAGATAATGGATTAATATTAAATTGTGTACCATGGTGTACATTAGTAGAAGAAGGTTTTTATTCTTACCAACCAGAATTTTTCAATTTTATCGCACAAAGATATAGTTATTATAGTCACAAGAAAATTTTAGGCACAGAAAGCGCTAAATTTTATTTTGATTATGATTATTCAGTTGATGGTTTTGCTGGGAAGCAATTCGAGATCATGACAGGAAATTTATTTTATGAGAATTTTCCGTCTAAAGCTTGGTTAGAAAAAACATATATTGCAACGGTTATGCAAAAACCAGGGCCAGAAGAAGTAGAAGAAGATGTACAAGAAGACGATTAATTGCAAATCGTGCGAAGTTAAGTGCGACGTGATCATACGTCAATCAAATTTTGACGATGAAGAAATGCCAATTGAGTATTGTCCGATTTGTAGCGCAGCATTAGAAGATCAACAGTTCGAATATGATGATGACATGGAGTTAGAGTGGTGAGAGACGCTATCAGTTCTGCATGGGACCGAAAGTTTATGGGATTAGCGCAGCATATTTCTACGTGGTCAAAAGATCCGTCGAAAAAGATTGGTGCTGTTGCTGTTGGTCCTAATCGTAATATTCTTGCAACGGGATATAATGGATTCCCAAAAGGAATACAAGATACTGAAGAGAGACTTAATGATCGCGAGACAAAGTACGAGCTCGTGGTACACGCTGAAATGAATTGCATATATAATGCTGTAGAGAATGGAGTTTCACTGAAAGGTGCACACCTCTATGTTTACGGATTACCTATCTGCCATGAATGTGCAAAAGGCGTAGTACAAGTTGGTATAGGTAGAGTAATCGTCGAAGACAGATTATGCGCCGAACAAAGGTGGTCAGATAGTTTTGCCAAATCAAAAAGAATCTTCTACGAAGGGAATGTCGTCGTTAACTACTGCAAGTTATGATAACCCATGGATACACTTACTAGAAGGTTGGGCGCTTGAGTCCGAGCATGTACAAAACTTCTATGGTATGGTATATTTGTTAATTAATAAAGAAACTAAACGCAAGTATATCGGTAAGAAGTTTTTCTGGAGTAAGAAGACGCTACCTCCTCTCAAGGGCAAGAAGAGAAAGAGAAGATCATTAGTCGAGTCAGACTGGAAAAATTACTACGGATCAAATCAACAACTCAAAGAAGAACTCGCCAATGGTGCAGAGTTCGAAAGATACGTTGTACATCTTTGTGAAACAAAAACAGAATGTGCATATTGGGAAATGGACTATCAGATCAGATGTGAAGCATTACTTACTGAAGAATATTACAATGAATTTATTGGCGGAAAGGTGAACGGAAAATGGTTGAGAAAAAAGTAAAAGATGAGTTAGATCTTAGAAAAGAAATGATCGATTCATTAAAAAGTTATTTTGGTTCAAAAATTAATGTGCATCGTATCAATATCGAAGTGCTACTGACCAAAAATGTTGGAGTAGCAGAACATGCCGATATAATGACAACTGTAGAAGAAGAGTTGTCAAAGATGGCTGAATATCATGATAAGCTGGAGATGTTACGTGAGTACTTCAGAACGGTCTGAGCATATTGTTGTGTTTGCATTACATGGTTGCATGCCGTGTCAAGATCTAAAAGATTACATCGATCAGCGCGACTTACAATGCACAATACTGCATGTAGATGATGATATCCCAATGGATGTGTTCACAAAAATATTTCCAAAAGCAACTGCTTTTCCTTATGTCACTGTTGACGGAAGAGAAGTAGGTAATTTAATGTATTATATTGAGAGTGGTCTATAATGTTAGAAGTACACAGAATCAAGAAAACGAAGGAAATTGTATTTCCTATTGGCAAAGCTGACAACAATCACACACTGTGTTTGTTTAGGTTTAAAGAGAAGTCGCACAAAGGTAATTATGGTGTGATTCAATCAGTACGCGATGATAATATTGTGAAGGATAGAGAAAATGGCTGAGATATTGGGTGGTGAGTTTAAGCGCAATGAAACCAACGAGAAATCGATGGGAGGCACAGAACAGCTCACCATGAAGGTAGCTGAGCGTGTTGATAAAAAGCTATTGGCAGATTTTCAAATCGTTTCCTCGCGAGTCAGGGAGTTAGACGAAGACAAGATTAGAATCTTTTGGGCGCATGATTTGCCCGGAGATCCTGAGTCAGAGTTTTTGAGTACAGCTCATGGCAAAGATAAGTTTCATAAGTTTGTTTTTGTATCTAACTGGCAAATGCAGAACTATATCGGTCGCTATCAAATCCCATTCTCAAAGTGTATAGTGCTGAGAAACTTTATTGATCCGTTTGAGAACTTCGAAAAAGAAGAAGATGGAACAATTCGAATCATCTATCACACCACGCCACATCGCGGTTTGAATATTCTGACTCCAGTATTTGATAAACTATGTGAAAAGTATGACAACATTGAGTTAGATGTATTCTCATCTTTCGAGTTATACGGCTGGCAAGAGAGGGATAAAGACTTTCAAAATATCTTTGACGCTCTCGAAGCAAACCCAAAAGTTCGCAATCATGGCACACAACCAAATGATGTAGTGAGAGAAGCTTTAATGAAGTCACATATCTTCGCTTATCCTTCTACATGGCAAGAAACATCATGTTTAAGTTTGATGGAAGCAATGTCTTCTAAAAATATCTGTGTTCACTCAAATTTTGGTGGAATATACGAGACAGCATCTCATTGGACAAACATGTATCAAATGCATGAGAACAATAACATGCATGCATCTGCTTTCTATAACATGTTAGATATGACGATCGAAGGATATCAGCAAATGAAAGTCAATGTTAATCCAACAAAAGTATACACAGATACATTTTATAGTTGGTCAAATCGAAAGCCAGAATGGGAAGCTCTCTTACAAGCTATGCATCAACAGATCGAAGACAGATCAATACCAGAAGACAAAGGAGAAATGTTTAGTTATTCTACTGCATAAATAGCAGTATGAAAGATAATATCATACAATTTCCGATTCATAAAACGAAGGCCGCGCCGGAACATTTTGACGAGCCGCCTGATACGTGGCACGATAAAATTTCTGCTGATCTCCTTCAAGAATTATTAGCCATTGTCTACAATGATATGAAAATCGAATTCGACGGAGATAAACTAGTTTATGAGGTTTCATTGATGTATGAGTCTATCAATTCTTTTGTCCTTGCTACTAATTCTCAATGGCATCCGATGCAAGATTTTGGTAAAGATCTATATTCGAAGTTTGCAGATCAAGTGGGCAATAAATATCAATTGAGTTTTAATTTTAATCAAGAATAGTTTACAAACATAAAATTTTATGGTAGAATGTATCTGTAAATAAGTGGAGCTATATCGTGATTATTTTAGATTATAACCAAGTCGCCTTGTCAAATTTGATGGTAAGCGGCATCAAACAAAGTAATGTAGACGAATCATTGCTTCGTCACATGATCCTCAATTCTATTCGTTCAAACAAAGTCAAGTTCGAACAAGAATTCGGCGAGCTAGTCATTGCCTGCGACGCTACGTCTAACTGGCGCAAACAGTTTTTTCCGTACTACAAAGCGAATCGTAAGAAGAATCGACAAGATTCTGGACTCGATTGGAATGAGATCTTTCGTGTGCTAAACATGGTCCGCGATGAACTCGCCGAATTCTTCCCTTACCCTACTGTTCGTGTAGAACATGCTGAAGCAGACGATGTCATTGCTACACTCTGTCATGAGCATGGTCGCGACCTCGGCGGTGAACCAATTCTTATCCTATCAGGTGACAAAGACTTCCAACAGTTGCAGAAGTATGCAAACGTCAAACAGTTCGATCCTGTTCGTAAGCGTTGGATTAAGTGTAATGATCCTGCGCTCTTCCTCAAAGAACACATCATCAAAGGTGATACAGGTGATGGTATCCCTAATGTACTGAGTTCTGATGACACATTTGTGGCTAATGCACGACAGAAGCCTCTTAGAGCGAAACGTATAGACGAATTATTGCAACAAGTACCGGCAGAATTGCAACACAATTATCATCGCAATCGTATGATGATTGACCTCGATCGTGTACCACAAGACATCAAAGATGAAACAATTAAAACAATGCAAGCGCAGAGCGGCAAAACTCGTGCTAAACTGTTTAACTATTTTATCAAGTATAAACTCAAAAACCTAACTGAATGTATTTCGGAGTTTTAAATGGCAACAAAACTAATCAGCGGCATTTTTAAAGATATTGAAAAGACGAGAGGCCGAAAAGCTAAGATCGAGATGTTACAGTCGCTTGAAAACAATAACGTATTCATGACGATTCTCGAAGCTGTGTTCGATAAGAGAGTCGTCTTTGAATTGCCCGAGGGAAAACCCCCGTATAAGGCACCTGATGATATGATCGATAATATTGGCGGTCTGTATCAAGAAATCCGTAAGATGTATATTTTTACGAAGAATCGGCGCAGCGCTAATATCGCTCAATTCAAAAGAGAAAATGTATTCATCGAACTACTTGAGAGTATTCATCCGCAGGATGCTGATCTCATGTGTAGTGTAAAAGATAAGAAACTGCCATACAAAGGCATCACACAAAAACTAGTACAAGAGGCATTTCCAAATAGGTTCCAATATGAGTAAATCAAAACGAGAAAGTAACTATCGTAAAGAAGAACGAAGGTTTGAAGATGGCGATAAACGAGAGTTTATTCATGAGTATCGTGAGCATAAGTATGAAAAAAAATTAAAAAATATTCTTCGAAACAATGACATTGAAGCTCTGTTAGAAGACGAACAATATAAATAACTTCATGCCTACATATACGTATCTTAATTCTGAGTCTGGTGAATACGAAGATCATATACATAAAATCTCCGAAATGGATGATTTCACTTCCAGGCACCCGCATCTCACTCGTGTAATCACAACTAATAACGCAAGTATTGTTACTGGCGTCAATCTAAGACCTGACGCCGGCTTTCGTGATGTGTTAAAATCAATAAAGAAAGCTTCTGGGAGGGGCAGCACAATCGAAACATTCTAACCCGTAAGTATAACAAAAACAGAGTAGGTTATATGGCACTTTCGAAGAGACAAAGGCGCGCATTGCGTAAAGACGGTATTTTAGACAATCGCGACCACGTACCACAGAGAGGCATGAAGCTTCAGCCAATCTATCCGAAAACTTTTGCTCAACAGTTGACTTTTGATGCATTCGACTCAGGAGACCACTTACTACTTCATGGAATGGCAGGTACAGGTAAGACTTTTATTTCTTTTTACTTGGCACTGTCCGAACTTTTCAATAACCCCGACTGCGAATTCTATGACATTACTGTTGTAAGATCTGCAGTACCAACCAGAGATATCGGCTTCCTTCCGGGCAATGAAGACGAAAAGCTATCAGTATATGAAGAACCTTATCGAGCAATCTGTAACGAGTTGTTTCGACGTGGTGACGCATACGATATCCTGAAAGAGAAAGACCTCGTAAAATTTATGTGTACTTCTTTCGTCAGAGGCTGTACAATGGATAATACTATTGTCATAGTAGACGAAGTTAACAACATGAATTTTCATGAACTCGATTCACTGATTACACGAATCGGAGACAACGCGCGACTCATCTTTTGCGGCGACTTCCGCCAAAGTGATTTGACCAAACAGCAGGAGAGACAAGGTCTCTTAGACTTTATGAAGATTATCGACAGACTGAACGCATTCGAACACATCGAATTCCATTCTAACGACATTGTTAGATCATGTCTGGTGAAGGAGTATATCATTGCAAGAGAAGAACTCGGGCTTTGCGCTTAAATTATTTGAACCTAAACCCCTAAAACGAATCAACGAGGACGGCCAAAGGCTGTACGTTACTGAAAGCGGAGAAAAATATCCATCAGTAACGTCAGCCCTTGGTGCATTATCGAGGAAGAAGATATGGGAATGGCGAAAACGTGTGGGCGCGGAAACTGCCAACAAGATCTCAACACAGGCATCTCGCGCAGGTACTGCAGTGCACCAGGTTGCCGAGGACTATATTCTTGGGCAGATGAAAGAAGACGTGAATCCGATCGCGCTAAACACCTTCAGAACTATCCAACCTTATCTGGACGAACACGTTGACGAGATCTATGGTGTCGAATTACAAATGTATTCTGACCAGCTTAAGACTGCTGGTACGTCCGATCTGATCTGCCGTTATGCAGGTCAAAATACAATCCTAGACTTCAAAACATCTAAACGCTGGAAATCAAAAGACCAGATTCATTCGTACTTCATGCAAGGTGCTGCGTACGCTACAATGGTCAAAGAACACTATGATATGGACATTGAACGTATCGTAATTCTGATGGCTGTTGGCGGTGGAGAAGGGGCAATGGTATTTAATGAATCACTCGAAGATTGGCAGCCAATGACACGTAAATTCTTTGATCTATACCACAAAGGTAAGTTAAAGGATTTCTGATGCCACATAAAAGTCAATACGCTATCATACCACAAGCGATAAGTCATGATGATTGTGATTTTATATCAGATCTTGGCGAGCGTTTGAAAAAAGAAAAAGCGGAGATCAGAGGAGGTAAAACTTCTCACATGAGACACGTCAGAAACTCTACGATTGCTTGGTTTACAAATCCGCGCAACGATCAAGAAACAAAAGATATGGGCAATGTTTACAGTATAGTAGATTCTGCCGTGATGGCTGCTGCGCAAGACATGGATCTGACTCATTGGAACATCACAGATAGACAAAACTTTCAATATACGGTATACACGAAAGGCCAGTACTACGATTGGCATCGTGATACGTTTGATGATCCCCATGACGAGCCATGGAAAGGACTCATGAGAAAATTGAGCTTTACTCTGTTACTCAATGATCCTCAAGAATATGAAAACGGCCAATTCGAATTAGATACATCTTGGAAATATGGACCGCACGAATCGTGGAATAGACATTTTGTGCTAGAAGAGCTATTTAATATAGGCAAAGGCAGTATGATTGTTTTTCAATCACAGCTGTGGCATCGTGTAAGACCAGTCAAAAGCGGAAAGAGAAAAACTCTCGTGGGTTGGTATTTAGGTCCGCCGTTTGTTTAGATAGTACAATGCAGTTTTAAAATTAATAGTACGTATGACGATCGATTCATCTACATCGTATACAGTAAACATCCACGCTGCGCCCCATGGTTCTCGCTTGATTGTTTTCATGACAGTGCCAACATAAAAAGTCCGATTATAAAACCCAAGCCAGCGCATACAGCTCCGCCGCCAACTATCAAATCAAACCAAAATCTTTTTCTTTCGGCTCTTCTATGTGCTTCTTCGATTCTTGCTTGACGAATAACTCTACGCTCAGCCATCATATCATTGTAGAATTCTTGTTGACCAGTATACAGAAGATACTCGTATAGCTCTTTCTCCATCTGCTTGATCTTGTGTTTAGCGTGAGTTACTTGCAGAGCCTGAGCTTCTACACTCTCTCCGGAAAATAGTTTCTTAAATGCGGGTTGATTATTTGCGTTAATATTTTGTTCTGATAGTGCATCTTTTGCTTCGAACCACTTGCCAAAGTAGTCTACCATATCTTCGATCTCTCGGCCGGTTTCCATACCTTTCTTGAGAGCGTTGAATGCACTACTGGCCAGAGATATGGCCGCAGCTATCTCCATCATGTTTTTATTCCTTCTGTGATAAGATGTTTACAAAAACATGGTGAGAATGAGACCAATCACAGTTTATTTATATCAAAACTGCACCTCACGGCATATACGCCATAGTTATAAGCTTATAACCTAAAAGTCTAACCAGGCTATGTAACGGGCTAGCTCCCTGTGGTAAAATGGCAGGCCCCGAAAGGAGAATACTATGCATACTTATGAACTTGACTGTGCTCACGATATGACTTTGGGTGAGCTCTCTGATCTCTGTACCAAATATAGTGCGCATTATCGCTCACTCATCCATTATGGACCCGCCGGCGGTAATCCGTATATCCAATTCATTTTTAATAACCAAAACGACTTAGATCATTTTATTATTGATTATGTAAATAATTAACAAAAATAATCTAAAAAAATCTCTAATCAAATCAA
>Ga0075477_10001219_pt1 | contig 12063 bp, 2 predicted proteins | sample DEB08_DNA_FD_76338 | JGI IMG/M metagenome (GOLD analysis project Ga0075477, IMG submission 76338) | Aqueous microbial communities from the Delaware River and Bay under freshwater to marine salinity gradient to study organic matter... | ecosystem: Environmental > Aquatic > Marine > Coastal ...
GCGGACAGTTCCGAGCCGGCCAACATTGTCAGGTTGCCATCAAGCACCTCAAGCGACACCCCGTCGGCACTGCCCTGAAGCACATTGACTAGCTGCACATCATCTGCCTCAACCACAGCAATCGGACCGCTGCTACGGTTGCTTAAATCAAAGCTCACAACTACGGTCTCCAGCGCATTGCCAGCGCCGATACCGCTGAACGCATCGATCACCACAGTACCTGCGGTGCTGATATCCATATCACTATCGCCCGCATCTTGCACCGCACCGCTCGCGCTGCTCAGCACGATGGCCCTGGAATCCTCGCTGGCCGAGCGCAGCGCCGCGAGGGCCAGATCGCCCTGTGCCTCAATCTCAATCAATCCAAGCCCCGCATCTATCAGGGCCGTATCCTGCATCACAAAAGCGCCACCGGCCGTCAAGCGGATCGCACCAGTCTGAGCGCTCACAGTTGCTCCGGCACGCACCTGTATATCACCCAAGGCGCTGGCAAGCAGGGCTCCGTCACCGGCCACGCTCAGATCCGCATCAATGATCCAATCCAGACCCACCTCAAGGGTGAGCGTGCCTGCGCCACCGGCCAGGACAATCGGTGCAGTGACCAACAGGGCATCATTTGCGCCGCCATCGTCGGGCACGACAAGGGTCAGATCACCGCCGCCGAGTTGACTCATGCCCTCGATGTCTGCCACCGTATCAATGCTCAAAGCCGCGCCACTCAGGCTGGTGATGTGCACATCGCCCGAGCGGGTATTTGCGGCTGCGATTGTAGCAACGGCGACCTTGAAAGTAGTGTCGGCGCCGATACCTTGCGCAGCAAGCAGGGCAAGTTCAGTGGCCTGCACCGCAGCAGTGCCGACTTGTACATCGATCAGGGCACCTTCCGGTGCGCGCAGCACCACCTGATCACCGGCCTGCACCGATTTGACCGTGATCGTGCCGCTACGGCTAAGGATGTGGGCGGCGCTGTCGGCACCGGCGGCGCTGATATCAATCAGTTCAACACTGTTAAGTTCCTCAATATAAATCCCGCCGGCAGCAGCCTGGGCGACGATACTGTCGACGGTGGTTTGCAACGGTGCTGCCGCTGTGCCGATGTGCGTGCCGGCCGCGAAGCTGGCGGCACTGCCCAATACAGTGCCGGTACCGCTGATCGTGATCGCTCCGCTAGTAGCCACCAGATCAACCGTAGAAGCACTTTGCAGACGGCTCAGGACGATATTCGTGCCGGCTGTAGCGCGAATCGCGGCAGCTTCTGTCACTGCGGCAGCCGCCATTGTGATCGCACCGCTCTGCGCTGTCAGCGTGACTGCGCCCGAATCGGAACGAATCATATGGTTTTGTACAATCGATTGTGTCGCAGTCAACTCAACGGCCCCAGCAACAGTGCTCAGTGCCGCATCCACAATAATATCGCTTGCCCCCGCAGAGGCGCTCAGAGCGAGCGCACCTGAACCAGCAATCACCACACCTGATCCGGCGGCGACCATCTCGATATCACCAGCCTGGTTATCCAGACGAATATTGCCGCTGCCATTCGGATCCGACTGTGTCAGGCCCTCAATTTCAAGCTTGGCGGCACCAGCGACTTGTACCAACTCGATGTCACCACTTGCACCGGTGTTGCTTGCCCACAGACGATTTGCATTTATTTCCAAAGCATCGCTGTCTCCTATACCCTGTGCAGCACTCAGTTCGATCCGGTCGCTGACGAGATTGGCGACGTTGCCACTGAGTTGATCCACGATGGCTCCGGCATCCGCAGTCACTAGAGTCTGTCCGGCTGGATTGTGGATTTGACTCAAGAAAATAGTTTGAGCAGCGCGGTAGCTAATCGTGCCGGTACCGGTGCTAGTCGTGCTGACTCCGTCAGTCATCTCAATTGAGCCGCCCAGCGCAGTCAGTGTGATCGCACCAGCCGACTCGATCGCACCGCCCTGCTCAATATCACCGCCGGCAATCAATTCAATCGCGCCGCCTTGTGCGCGAATGTCCGCACCCATGCGGATATCTGCATCGGCATCAAGCACGATCGCTCCACTGCCCTGGGTGGAGATACCGCTGCCACCAATACCGGCCGCACTGAGGTCAATCGAACCAGCCACTGCGCTCAGCACAATATCACCTGTAGCACTTGGGTCACTCTGTGCCAGGCGCCTGACGCTGAGGTCGCCGAGCATGTCGGTAATGACGATGTTGCCGGTGCCGGTATTAACTGCGTCCAGCGTTGCAACTTGTACCGCAGACAAGTCAATCCCCGAATCAGCGAACACGGTCAAATCATCCACGCTCAGACGGCTGCCAGCGCTTTGCAGGATGTTGCCGATACCGGCAGCCAAGTCCACTGCTGCCTCAGCGATCCAGGTAGTGCGCAGTTGAATACCATTGCTCACTGCAATCTGTACCGGATCGGAGGTCTTCAGTATCTGGTCTGGCGCATCGGTGGCGGCAAGCTTGAAGCTGCGGCCATACACCGCTACCGGATCGGTAAAGAAATAGGCGTCCACCGCAGCGACATACAGCGTCACCGGCCCACCAACTGCGGCTGCATCACCGATCACGATCTGTGAGAATCCATCGGCAAATACACTTACATCAATCTGCAAGGTATTCTCCACCACCTCAAAGGGCCCGTCGTACAGTTCGATGGCACGATTTGCCGTGGTCGGGCGCAGGGTCAACGAACCCGTGCCAGCCAGTGCGCCGCTACCGGCGCTGAAGTCCATCCGATCGGCCTGCAGGGTGATCGCGCCCGGCACATTCAGGGACTGGGCAAATACGATCGCTTCAGCACCGACAATTGTCAAACTGCCACCCGCGCCAATTGCCAATGGACCCGAGAATGTAACCGTGCCGGAGGCTTCGATCACCACGTCACCATCCACCGCAACAGCGCCAGCGAAGCTGACATCACCGCTCGCGCTAATGTGCAGATGATCCAGCGCCGTGTCCGCACCGATATCGTCGGCAAATGAAATGCGACCGGCTGCACTTAAGGTGAGCGTATCGGAAGCGCCACCGGAACCATTGATCGCGGAGGTAAATTCGAGCTCGCCTGCACCAGCCGTGCCAGCCGTCAGACTGACTGCACCGTTGACCAAGATGACATCATCCAGGCGAATATCGCCGGCCATCTGAATGGTCGCATCGTTCAAGCTGCTGCCAGTACCCGAGCCAATCAAGGTAAAGCTGCCGTCATCCTCGCCCAGCAAGGTGCCGTAGATCGAGACCGCTCCCGGAGCAACTGGCGCTTGCACCAACAGTGGATCCTGGAAGCTCACCGTGCCCGGGGTAGTCGCATCGCCGATCTGAATCGGATAGTAGCCCGCTGCCTCACCGATCTGTATCTGGGCAAAGCCATTCTGCAGGTAGTCTATTTCGCTCTGATCCAGGGCGAAGCTGCCACCGGCCCCCTCACCAGCACCGATGACAATCGATTGACCCGGATCACGCGGGATCAGGCTCAGCACCGCCCCATCGCTGGCCAGTGTCTGCTCGATCGACACATCCTCAGCAATCACTTCGATCGGATCACCGCCGGCATCATATGCTGCAGTCACTGAAAAATCTCCCGCTAGAATATGTAAATACAGTTCGCCACTAAGCTGGGTCAGCGCACCGGCCACTTCGCCCACCGAAATGGTATCCAGCGACAAAATATACGCATCTGTGTCTGAACGGACCGCAACCGAAAGCACATCGGCACGCACCACCAGCGACAGCGGACTGATGCTAAAGCCATCCACCGGTTCGCCGATTTGAGCACCGGCCACGATGCGCAAGCCACCGTCGGCGGTGTACAGATAGCTGCCTCCGGCGGCACGCAGCACCGTGCCGTTGGCCGCATATGCGGATACTTCTTCCGTGCTGGCGCCGGCGACCAGCACTTCACCGCTCGTGGCGTCTACCGAGAACTTGCGATTTGTCAGCGCCCATTCGATCAATGCATCAAATTCGGCTCCAGCCTGGATCCAGGCTGAACGGGTATCCCGCACCGAACCAGCCAGGGCCGTCAGTATAATATCGCCGCTCTGCACCGCAATACCGGCATTGAGTGCAATGTCGCCCGTTTCGGTGTACAGACTGACCGTGCCGCTACTGGTCGAAATCGGCGCATCCAGCACAATGCCCTCACTGGCAGCCAGGTGGACTGAACCCTCGACTGCAACGGCGCTGCTCAGCGTCAACTCACCCGCGACTGCAATATCTACCGCCCCGCTGGTCTGTGTAAGCGCAAGCAGTGGCAGATCCCCATCCACAAACAGGTCGATAGCGCCGGTGCCGCTGTTATGCACTGCCAGTTCTTTGACTGCTAGCTCCAGCGTACCGCCCGGCCCGATACCGCCGATACCATCGGCTGCGCTGAGGATCAACTTCGCATTCGGTGCGATCACATCTGGTGGACTGTCGCCGCCGTCTATGATCGCGCCGCTCGTGCTGGTAATCGTCACATCGCTGGCACTGTTAGTCGCCACACGATAGCCCAGGGTGAGGTCTTCGCCTGCCTGGATCGCCAGAGCGCCGCTGCCGGCATCCACGATCATCCGCGCGCCTTACTGGCCCAGCGGAAAGGCGCACGCAAACACAAAGAACTGCAAAGCTTCCTGCAACTGGGCGAACACGCCGAAGCTTTTTACCAAGGCCTGCAGCAACGCCGGCTCAACGCGCACGTGCACCTGCGCAAGATCCTCGCCCTGCAAGGAGTCTACAGCCGTGAGCAGATTGCCGAAGCCATCAGCGATGCCCACCAAATGACCGCTTACAGCAGCGAATACATCATCAACATCCTCAGTCAACACACCGCAATACTCGAAGAGCCCGGCCCACTGCACCTGACGCGTCCGGGCGATCAACTTCAGATCAAACTGCCACCGGCCGATCTGAGCGTATATGACAAACCGAACCTAAGACCTTAAAGGGGTGCAACTAAAACCAACCAAACAGAAACCAACAAGGACAGCGATGAATAACTATCAACAGAAAATCGACCACTACTGCGCCACATTGAAGCTCTCCTGGATGCTGGAGAACTATGAAGACCTGCATGAGCAAGCACTCAAAAAGAAAACCGGCAGCCTTGAATACCTTGCCGAACTTTTGCGCGGGGAACTGGAAACACGCCATGAACGCGCTATCCAGCGACGCATCAAAGCCGCACGCTTTCCGGTAACGAAAACCCTGGAGAGCTTCAACTGGCAATGGCCTGAACAAATTGACCGTGCCCAGGTCGAACATCTCGCCAGTTTGCGCTTCATTGAAAACAAACACAACGCTGTCCTACTCGGACCGGTTGGAGTGGGCAAGACGCATCTGGCCACCGCCATCGCCCTGAAAGCCTGCAGGCAAGGCCACAAGGTTCTCTACATCAACGCCATTGAAGCCATCAACGACCTGATAACCGCTCAGAAACAAGGCCAACTCAAGCAGGCGATGCGCAAATACACGAACACAGACCTGTTGGTCCTTGACGAGATCGGCTATCTACCGATCGATAAGAACGGCGCCGATCTGCTCTTCCAGATTATCAGCGCCCGCTATGAACGCGGCTCGCTGCTGCTAACGACGAACAAAGCCTTCAAAGACTGGCCTACGATCTTCGCCGGCGACAGCACCCTGACCTCAGCAGTACTGGATCGGCTGCTGCATCATTGCGAAACCGTCGTGATCCAAGCCTCCAGCTACAGAATGCGCAAAGTCAAAACAAAGGATTAATCGTACTCACAGTCGTTCAAAATGAAAACACCACGGCGAGGAAATGCAATTTTCCCCGCCAATTTTGTTTCAGATTATCAAACCGCCCGAATCAGTGCATTTTCACCCCGCCGCTCACAAGCCCCTTGAATACGTTAAAATTAGACAAAATAACGCTGAATAGGGAAAGACGGGCTAGACAGGCTTATGGATACAGGGATGAAGAGTTCCTGCACCTGAAAATCTATGATCTGCCCAACCTATCGACACGCAAAGAGCTGTGACCGAAATCCGTGAAGAACCCAAAATGCTTACAAATAGGCGTTAATTTTCTATTAATCCGTTAGCAAGGAGTAAAAAGCCTGCTGATAATCGGCATCTGAACTGGCATCAATTTCGACCAGAGACATGTCCAAGCCGATCGGACCATCTACTGGATCGGAAGAGGAAACACTGACGATGTTGGCGAAATCATTGACCGGTGTGAGCTGTTCAAAGGGACTGTTTGTTAAATTCTCGGCTGTAAAGTGTATAGTTTGCTCGTCAGTTAATTGATCAGTCACCACATCAACTGTCAGAACATAGAAGAAAACTAGCGTAGTTGCAGCAGCATCTTCACCACTGACAGCCAATTCATAACCTTCCGCTTGGGGTTCTCCGAACAAGGCAACATTGCTAAGCAATAGTACCTTAGTATTATCAACGAAGAGCGATGATAGATCTACGCTTTGATTTTGGATATCTTTAACACTCATCCAAGTCGTGCTGCTATCGGCAGGCGACCATGTGAGATTCGCGATTGATTCAAGGACATGCATCCTGATCGTTGCCTGAACAGTGCTGCCTTCGACTTCTGTGATGCCAGTCAACGCACTATAATAGATCAAATCGGTATCACTATTATCAAAGCCACTGAGGCTAGAAGTCGCTGCCAAAGTCAGTTCTGCTGCGGAATGCAAACCGATAAAGCTTTGGGCGATCAGCGTCCCTTCGATGCTGATCGCACCAGCAGCTTCTAATATGATCTGGTCGGTGGCTTCGATCCGTCCTAAACTGGTTACCTGTGTGCTTGTGGTCGACACTACACTGACTGCGGTGCTTGCGGTCAAAGTCCCAGCGATCTTCACAGCTGCGCCCGAGACGAGATTAAGATCTTCAGCGGAACTGATAGTACCCAGGAGTTTAATGTCGCCTTGATCTGTGGTCAGATTCACTGCCGCGGAAGTGGACGTAAGGCTGCCCGATGCCGTTAACTCGAGGAGGCCTCCAGCAGTAATAGTTAGATTACTTGTGCTTTTAAGTATACCCATAATCGTGACAGATTCAGTACTTGAATTAATACTTAGGTACTGGCCTGCCGTTAGCGTACCGTTGATGGACAGGCTCAAGCCAGATGAGATGACTGCTAGGTAATGGGAAGTAAGCTGAATGTCTTTGCCGGCAGTCAGGGTTCCATTCACTGTCAATTCACCCTCAGCGCGGAGTTCAATGTTCGTCGCGGCGGTGATCATGCCATCGATACGCACAGTTTGTGCATCTACTTTTAGGTCTACCCCGGCTTGCAGTGCTGCAGCAGAACCGATCTGAATCGTGTCGGCAGCTTTCAGGTTTACACGGCTCTGACTGTTGCTGGCATCCAATGAGTGGATAATAATGTCTGCGCCACTGGACTCAAGGTGTACTTCGCCGCTGCCAGCAGTCACTGAGCTTACCGTAATCGTACCAGTGGCAGTGATCTTGATCCGGCCGGTTACTGTAATGTCGCTCAAGTCGATGTCACCATCAATGTTCAGAATCAGATCTTCACCCTCGAAGGTCAGTGCCCCGTTCACCATGTTCAGCACCAAATCATTGTAGTCGTTGGTGACTTTATCTCCAGAATCAATGACTAACAGCTCCTTTGCATTGATCCAGCCGCTTAAGCTGACGCCTCGTTCACCCTTTAGATACGCAAACTTGGTCTGCACATTCTCAGGACCACTCAGATAGGCTTGCTCGGATAGCTCCAGAGAACCATACGTCATCAGGTAAATACTCTTTGTGGCAATGATCCGTCCGGTGTCGGTGACGACTAACTTCGCGGCCTCGCTCGTATCATACTTGTACTTTTTGACCATATTGACTCGCACAATGCCCTTGTAGCCGTTCGCAGCAAGTTCACCGCTGATCTCGGTGTAGTTATTATATTTCGAGTTGATATGCACCCCGTTCACGGCAGTGACTATACCACTGATGATCAAAGAGTCTCCGTGTGAGTCAATATCGACGTACTTCCCCGAAGAAACACTGCCAGCCAGGATTAGATCACCTTCCTTGGTATAGATATTGAGGTCTTTATGCGCGCTTATGGTGCCGCTTAACTGCATGTCTAACTTAGAATCCAGCTCTATTGTGTAGATTGAATCAAGGCTCCCGTCAAAGGTAAGGCTGCCATACTTGGCTTCTAGCTTAGCTTTCTTGTATGAGCTTAACTGCGCAGCTGAACCAATATCCAGATGGCTTTTGGCTTTCAGATATAAATTCCTGCCTGCGGTCAATGTGCCCTCCACAACAACGTCCGCTTCAACATATTTCAAACCTTTCGCCTCTAGATGAATATTTTTGATGGCAGTCAAATTTGCCTCTGCACCGATCGTTATGGTACCATAAGCATGCAAGTTGATGTCGTATCCTGCAGTCATTCTACCATTAACCTGCAGAGTCCCTTTTGCATCTACATCGATTTTTTTGTTTGAAGAGATCACATCTCCACCAAGATAGATGTCTGAATACTTCGAGTCTATGTTGAGGTCGCCATAGCCCTGGATCAATCCATGAGCCCCTCCGTATGTTGTTTCCACTAGACGCAGCGACTTTTGAGCTTTCAAGTATACCTTTCCGTACTTTTTGGCGTACTTCAATCCGGTACTCAGATAATTGACCTCAATGTCGCCCTTCTTTGACTCCAGGCGGATGTCGCCACCTTGGGTCGTCAGATAAGTTCCCACGATGTTTCCGTATTTGGATTTAACATCGATTCGGTCGCCATGGACTACTGCCAGGAACAATTCGATATCATCGGTGGCATCGAACTTTACGTACTTATCCTTAAACTCGTACTTTTTGTTTAGCTTGGTTTCCAACTTGGCTGCGCCCGTGGCAATCGACTCACCTGCGTAAAGCACTGCCTGCTTACCGACCAAATCATCCTCAGAGTCAATGCCTACTTCTCTAATCTCTGCGGTAGCACTTAGGGAAATCTGACCGTTGCCTGAGCCTACTTCGATAGAGTCAACCTCAATGTCGCCATTTGTAGTCAACAGGCTTACACTATGGCCCAGTCTATCCCTTTCTGAAACGACTCTGGTGGCTGTAATCGTACCTGCGGCGATCACCCGAACCGGGCCGTCAATATTGATCACATCCTTAAGAGTAATCGCATCGATTTCATGGATCTCAATCTCCGCACTGCCAGTGTAGTTACTTGAAGTCGATAATGGTGTAGCCAGATCGATTCCTGTCGTCTTTGCAGTCAACTCTACGACATCCGTGCGCAGGAAGATACCAGTCTTTGAACTCGCAAATAACGCCTTCGACGTAATTGGATCCTCACTGGTCATGTAGATTCGACCAGCCGTGGAAGTCAATGTAATGGCTCCGTCGATCAGGTTTGTATTCAATGAACCGGCAAGGGTGATGTCCTCAGCCGCTGTTAGAGTCACTGTCCCCGCCGTGATCACTCCTGTATCCACCAGAGTAAAGTGACCATTTATTTCGACCTTAAGTGATGCTTCAATGCTTAAGGTTTCGGTAACTTTAAAATCACTACCAACATCAAGCATTAAATTCTGTGCACTCAGGTCACTGTTGAAAATTAAGTACTCATCGACCCAGAAACTGTTGTTGGTACCTCGTAAAGTCAATGTTCCGTTCAATACGAAGTCCGCACCGCTGATACCCTCAAAATCACCACCAACCTCTACGCTCGCAGCCTCATCAATTAGAATGCCTTTGAACGCATCCAAAGTTGTCGCAGCGAGGCTACTTACCGCACCGGTAACTACTATGTTTGCTTCGCTGTCAACATGTAGACCCTTGCCGATGTTAAACATGCCGTTAATTGCCACGTCACTAATAGTATTCAGCTTCGCACTACCGGCAGTTGTGATGGCTCCATCTAAGATAAAGTTACCATTAACTGAGCCAGCCAGATCGCCAGACATTTGAGTGACACTGCTAGATGCATCGAGCAGTGTATTCCCGCCGACAGCAAAGGACAAATCGCCACCATCAATAGCAATAGTGCTCCCATTGATCAGTGATAAATCCGCCTGACTATTCAGGATCAAATCCCCGCTGACCACCTCAATAGCACTAAACCTTACAATAATCGGACCGGTGCTGTCCAAGATCAACTCACTATCCGTGACACTAACATCTGTACCGATGATTTTAATCGGACCGGTGGTCTCAAAACGCGCAACCCCACTTACAGGATCTCCAACTACAGGATCTCCAACTATTGTCAGTGTTGAAGGAGCCAGCGGGCCATTATTTAACAGTTCAGTCGAGCCACCTACTGTAGCTTTGAAATCACCATAAGTGGTCATTTGCGTGTCGAACGCACGCAAATCGCCGCTGACATTCAGCGTAACTGCATCCACTAGTGTTACCTTATCACCACTAGTTACTACAGTGTTATCTAACAACAGATCGATACCCGTTGCAATGCTTAGGTCTCCGTCTACAACGGTCACTGTACTATCCGTTAAGCGTACGTTTCCACCAGCATCAATACTTACTGAACCAACACTATAAAGCGTTTCAATACTATTGTTAACCGCATCGAGAATACCAACCGCATTTGTGTAAAAATCGATATAGCCAACATCATTCAGAATAATATTATATTCATCTGCGGTTAAAGGACTCGCAAAGTTTTTGGTCGTGACACTATCATTTTCGTGCCCCCCCAGAATGATACTACGCCCTGCTGATGTACGAATCACATCTAACCCACCAATATCGTTGGCAATCGTCTCAATTCTGCGGATAGTCAGGGCATAGTTACCAAATCTAGGTGTATCCGATTCTGCGGCAGTAATCACACCGTTGTCGCCAAAGACAAGATTCGAACCAGCGTTGACGGTGATGATGTCTGCCCCCGTACCACCGATAACGATATCGTCGCCATTACCGCTGGTAATCGTATCCACACCGCCTACTGCGTAATCGGTGGATTCGATCACATCGATGTCGCTCGCATCGTCATCTCCAACTACATAATCGATAAAGCCATTGTCACCGAAGATGATATTTTTGCCGTCACCGGCATTGATCGTATCGTCACCCATGCCACCAAAAATCATGTCGTCACCAGAACCTGTTGTAATGGTGTTGTTGGTTCCAATGGAAGGTTCAATCGTTGTGATATACTCAAGTACTCCGGTTATCTCATTGTAACGAATCTGCCCATTGTCACCAAAGACAATACTATGACCAGAATTTACATCGATCAAATCTGCTCCAGCACCACCAAGGATGATGTCATCACCTACGTTGCCGTAAATTGTATCATTACCACCAAGTTCCGGCAAAGTAGTCTCTATTTTACCGATTGTCCGTGTAACCCCGTCGTTAAACAGTGGATACAACCTGCCATTATCACCAACGACCACGTCGTTGCCTTCGTTACCGCTGATCATATCATTACCCATACCACCGAAGATCACGTCTTCACCCTCGTTGCCTTCAATGATATCGGCACCACCAGTATTCGATACAGTGTCTAATGTTTCAATGCGCTCGATATTCAGTGGATTTACCACTGATACCGTTATAATACTTGCATTGTCACCAACGATTACATCATAGCCAGCGTTACCATAGAGCGTATCAGCAGCAGCGCCCCCTGCAATGATGTCCTGACCGGCATTGCCGTTGATGGTATCGTCACCGCCCACTCCCAGGTCGGTGGAGATCAGCGATGCGTAGGTAGCTGTGGCTGTCGTCATATTATTACTCAGGCTGTTGATCTCGCCGTTGTCACCGAAGATCACGTCGTTGGCAGCATCACCGCTAATAATGTCACCGGCATCCCCGCCGAAGATCACGTCGTCGCCGTCGTCGCCACGGATGTTGTCGGCTCCACCAAATACGGTTGAGTTCGTTGCAGTCTTGAGGATCGTCAGCAGCGTTCCGTTATTGTCTACGCCTGTTAAAATGCCGTTGTCACCCAGGATCACATCACGGCCGGTGTTGCCAACAATCGTATCATCGCCCAGACCGCCCAGAATGATATCGTCGTCTTCGTTGCCTTCGATCGTGTCATCGCCGCCAGCCGATGTAGTTGTCTCGATTGTTTGAATCGTGCCAATCTTTACGGTAGCATCA
>Ga0075477_10001235_pt1 | contig 11976 bp, 7 predicted proteins | sample DEB08_DNA_FD_76338 | JGI IMG/M metagenome (GOLD analysis project Ga0075477, IMG submission 76338) | Aqueous microbial communities from the Delaware River and Bay under freshwater to marine salinity gradient to study organic matter... | ecosystem: Environmental > Aquatic > Marine > Coastal ...
CAGCCTTGATGTAGTTGCGATGCAGCTTCTCACGCGGAATCTCCGGATCGAGAATCCGCTCGGCCTGCATCTGGTCGAGGGTGGCAAACGCCAGGTAGGGGTTCACTGCCCCAGCCCCGTAGCCGGTGAGCATCGCAAACTGCTGGACCTCACGAGCCTCGCCCGTTTCCACGACAATGCCGCACCGCGTCCGCGAGCCCTCACGCACCAGATGGTGGTGCACGCCACCGGTGGCCAGCAGCGATGGCACTGCGGCCATGTCGCCAGACGCACCGCGGTCGGAGAGGACCAGGATCGTGGCCCCATCGGCAACCGCCTTCGAGGCCTCTGCCCGGATCTCGTCAAGCCGCTGCCGGATCCCGGCGGCACCTTCACCTGCGGGGAACAGCATCGAGATCGTCTTGGCAATCAGTGCTGGCTTGCCGTTGCTGGCAGGGATATCGAGCGCCTTGATGCGGGCACACTCCGCATTCGTGATCGTTGGTGTGTCGAGTCGCAGCAGGCGGCACTGACCGGGGGTGCTCTCCAGCAGGTTGCCCTCACTCCCGATCGTCGTGACCAGTGAGGTAATGATCTCCTCGCGGATCGCGTCGAGCGGCGGGTTGGTGACCTGGGCGAAGAGCTGCTTGAAGTAGCTACTCAGCAGCTGTGGTCGATCAGAAAGCACTGCCAGCGGCGTGTCGTTGCCCATCGAGCCGATAGGCTCCGCAGCATTGGTGGCCATCGGCCCCAGGATGACCTTCAGATCTTCTAGGGTGTAGCCGTGCATCCGCTGTAGCTCGAGCAGGCTGGCGGTCTCGCCAGCGACACCCGCGGCACGCCAGGGATCGACCGCGTGCGGAGCGGCATCGCCCCCGGGTCCACCCGCTTGCTCGACGGCACGGCAGACCGAGAGCTCTGCGGCAAGGTCGTTGTCCGACAGGGTGTTGAGATGGAGTTGGTTCTCAGTGACCCATTCCCGCCAGGGCTTTGCGGACGCGAGGCCCCGCTTGATCTCATCGTCTTCCACGATTCGGCCAGCGGTGGTGTCGACGAGGAACATCCGCCCAGGACGCAGCCGTCCTTTCCGAACGACTTCGCCCGGCGGCAGTTCCAGCACGCCCGCTTCACTTGAGAGCACCACGAGCCCGTCAGACATCTCCCACCAGCGACCCGGTCGCAGACCGTTACGGTCAAGCGTGGCACCGATCTTCACCCCGTCTGTGAAGGCGAGTGCGGCAGGGCCGTCCCAGGGCTCCATGAGGCAGGCCTGATACTCGTAGTAGGCCTTGAGGTCGTCAGCCATGCTCTCATGGCCACTCCAAGGCTCTGGGATCAGCATGCTGACCGCCTCTTCAATCGGCCGGCCAGCCAGCACCAGCATCTCCAGAACGTTGTCAAGCGTGGCGGAGTCGCTGCCGCCCTCACGAACAACCGGCATGATCTTCTCGAGATCGGGGCCGAGGACCGGGTGGGCCAGCATGCTCTCACGGGCATGCATCCAGTTGATGTTGCCGCGGACAGTGTTGATCTCGCCGTTGTGGGCGATGTAGCGGAAGGGATGGGCAAGATCCCAGGTGGGGAAGGTGTTGGTGCTATACCGCTGGTGGACGAGAGCCAGCGCGCTGTCAAACCGTTCGTCGGAGAGGTCTGTGTAGAACTTGTCAACCTGATCGGCGAGCAGCAGCCCCTTGTAGACGATGGTCTTCGACGAGAGAGAGCAGGCGTAGGCAAACCCTCGCTCCGAAAGGCCCATCTCGTCGATTTCGATGCCAAACCGCTTGCGGATCACAAACAGCTTCCATTCGAAAAGCTCTGCGGGCGTCTCGGCACCGCGGGAGATGAAGGCCTGACGAATCGTCGGCTCCACATCGCGAGCGGTCTTGCCGATCAGTTCATTCTTCACAGGCACGTCACGCCAGCCGAGAAACCGCTGTCCTTCTTCTCGACAGACCTGTTCAAAAAAGGCTTCGGCTTTATTCCGCTGCTCAATCGACGGCGGCAGAAAGATCGTGCCCAGCCCCCACTCGCCGGCGGCTGGCAGTTCAATGCCCGCCTCAGACGCCACGGCCTCAAAGAAGCCCTGAGGAATCTGCACGAGGATGCCGGCGCCGTCGCCAGTCAGCGGATCGCAGCCAGCAGCCCCACGGTGGGTCAGGTTCTCGAGCACCTCCAGACCCTGCCTCACGATGCGATGGCTCTTCGTGCCATGCTTGTTGACCACCAGCCCTACACCACAGGCGTCGTGCTCGTTGAGCGGATCGTAGAGCCCGGACTGCGGGGGCAGGCCGTGCGACGTCCGGATGGCAGTAGAGGGATGAGCAGGTCGCTTCATTGCGTCACTTTCGCGAGGGCTAAAGTTGCTGGGCCAGCCGCGAATCGGCGGGCTGTTGTCTGGAAAAATGTTGATCGTCTGAATGGCCGTGGAGCATCTCGACGAACAGCCTCACCGTCGCTGCCATCGGCTTTCCGCGGGCATGGATAATTCCCAGTGGCCGCACGAGGTCGCCCGCCCCGTCACCACTGATGGGGATTGCGGCGAGCGTGCCGGCAGCCACTTCGCGTCCGACCGTCGGCTCCGGCAGCAGGGCCACGCCCGCGTCGATCTCGACTGCCCGCTTGATGGTTTCGATGTTGTCGAACTCCATCGCCATCTTCGGCTCAACACCGTGGCTGGCAAACACTCGATCGATCTCGTGACGGATCACCAGATCGGGGTCGAAGCCCACCATCGGGCAGCCGTCGAGTTCGGCGATGTCGATCTCATATCGCGAGGCAAATGGACTCTCGGCTGCACAGACGAGCACCATCGGCTCTTTCCGCCATGGCTCGGCCTGGATGCCCCGCGTACCACGTGGGTAGCTGACGAGCCCGATGTCGGCCTGACCGTTCTCCACGCACTCGAGCACACGCTCGGGATGGAGGTATTCCAGCCTCACATTCGCCTTGGGGTAACGACCGATGAACTCTTTGAGATACCGGTTCATATGGTGCAAGCCGACCGAGTAGATCGCTGCCACCCGCACCTGGCCCGCAACTTCGTGGTGCAGCGTTCGCACCTCGTCCTCAAGCGCCTCATAGCGGGCGATCAGTTTCTTGCACCCCTCGAAGAAGACCTGCCCTTCGCGGGTGGGCACGAGCGGCCGCTTCGACCGACGAATCAGCTGCACCCCGAGATGCTGCTCGAGGTGGCTGACGACCTGACTGGCGCCTGACTGCGACATGCCGTTATCTTCCGCCGCGCGGGAGAAACTCCGCCGGGCGACGATGTCGCAGAAGACTTTGAGCGATTTGAGGTTCATCGCGGCCAGTTTTTAATGAATAAAACGAATGCTCCTCCGTGCAAACATTCGGATAACTGATAGTAACCTACCGCCTTACGACCGGCCGTCAAGCGTCCTGCACCGCATGCCTCGAGCGGGTGGGCTCCGTCTGGGCTGATCGTGTAGAGTCTGCCGACAGAACGATGAGACGCTTCGTCTTTCCCCCGAAAAACGGCCATGTGCCCACCCTCCCTGAGCAGGTGGGGATCATGGTTGCCTGCGGCCTCGTCGAAACCACACGCTCGCCACCCTCCTGACGCAAAAACCGGGCTTTTGCTGGCTTTTTCCGAGGGAGGCTTTTGCCCGAGCATGATCCGACAGGTAAACTGCGGGATTCCCTCTGATCGGCAGCAATGCCCCTTCGTGACCCGATTGATCCTAAGGATGCCGTGAGCACCACCGACTCGCACGCCCACCATTTTGCGGAAGCCCACGAGGCAATCGGCAAGGCCGACATCCTCATTGAAGCTCTCAGCTGGATCCGCCGTTTCCGTGACACCACCACGGTCATCAAACTCGGCGGCAGTGTGCTGGAACACGAAGACGCGCTGCGTCACCTGCTCGTCGATGTGGTCTTCATGTCGACCCTCGGCATGCGGATCGTGGTGGTTCACGGCGGTGGCAAGGCGATCAGCCGGGCGATGGACGCTGCTGGCATCGCTCCACACTTTGTGCAGGGCCGCCGCTACACCGATCCGGCAACCCTCGAGATCGTTGAGAAGGTGCTTGCCACCGAACTGAACGAAGAACTTGCCGCCAAGATCGAAGAATACGGCGGTCGGGCCGTGTCGCTGAACTTCCGCTCCACTCCGGTTCTATTTGGCGAACGCCTCGACCTCCGCGATGACGCGGGCAACTCGGTCGATCTGGGGGCGGTGGGCCGCGTCACCAGCATCGATCGGCTCACCATCGACAACCTGATGTATGCCGGCCAGGTGCCGGTGATTCCGTCGATGTGCCTGGCGGAGAACGGCGAGAAGCTCAACGTCAATGCCGACACAGCGGCCACCGCTGTCGCCGCAGCGTTGTCTGCGGAGAAGCTCGTCGTGCTCTCCGACATTCCCGGCGTGCTGCGCGACATCAACGACCCCACAAGCCTCGTCCACTCGCTCTCTGCTGCTGAGGCTCGAGCCTTGATCGCCGACGGCACCATCGCTTCCGGCATGATCCCGAAGATCGAAGGCTGCTTAGAAACCCTCGAACAGGGCGTGAAGAAGATTCACGTCATCGACGGGCGGCTGCGGCACTCGCTGCTGCTGGAGATCTACACCAACAGCGGTGTCGGCACGGAACTTGTACGAGACGACGCCCGCTCATCGGCGGCAAGTCACCAGACCACCACCGTCGGCACTGGAGCCTGACAAAGGAACGTCATCGATGTCTGTAGCAGACACCTCTCCCGCCAACCCCGGCATTGGGCCCGCCACACAGGCCGTGATCAACACCTTTGATCGCTATGTGGTGCCCAACTACCGCCGGTTTCCGGTCTGCCTGGTGAAGGGCGAAGGCTCCCGCGTCTGGGATGCGGAAGGGGCCGTTTACCTCGACCTGTTTCCAGGCTGGGGCTGCAACCTGCTTGGCCACTGCCCCGAGCCGGTCGTCAAGGCCGTGCAGGAACAGGTGGCTTCGCTGATCCATGTTCCAAACACCTGGTACATCGAGTCACAGGGGCGCTGGGCAGAACTGCTCTCCGAGCGGTCGTTTGGCGGAAAGGCCTTCTTCTGCAACTCCGGCACTGAGGCGAACGAAGCTGCTATTAAGCTCGTTCGGCTCCGCACCAACGGTGAGCGATACAAGATCATCACCTTCCAGGGTGGCTTCCACGGCCGCACGCTCGGCAGCGTATCCGCGACGGCCCAGCCGAAGTATCACGAAGGGCTCGGCCCGATCGTGGCTGGGTTTCAGTATGCCCCCCACGGCGACCTCGCCGCGGTAGAAGAGCTGATCGACGACCAGACCGGCGGCATCATGATCGAGCCGATTCTCGGCGAAGGTGGTGTGGTGCCCGCCCCGGCGGGCTTCCTGCAGGGCCTCCGCGACCTCGCCGATCGCCACGATCTGCTGCTGGTGTTTGATGAGGTGCAGTGTGGCTGTGGACGCACCGGCACCTGGTTTGGCTATCAGCATTTCGGTGTCACGCCTGACGTGATGACCTTGGCAAAGAGCCTCTCTGCGGGCGTTGCCGGGGGAGCGATGCTGACCACCAGCGACCTGGCAGTTCACCTGCGGCCCGGCATGCACGCCGCCACATTCGGCGGCAACCCGCTGGCCGCTCGAGCGGGCATCGCAGCGATCGAGATGATCGAACAGCAGGGCTTGCTGGCCAATGTTGAGCGGGTTGCCGAGGTTTTCCGCAACCGACTTGGGCAGCTCAAGGAGAACTGCGAAGCGGTTGTCGATGTCCGCGTGCTCGGCATGATGATCGGCGTGCAGCTGGCATTTGACGGTGCCGACATCGTGCAGCAAGCGATGCAGCGAAAGCTGCTAGTCAACTGCACGCAAGGCAATGTGATCCGGCTCTTGCCTGCGATGACGCTGACTGAAGCTGAAGCCCACGAAGGCTGCGACATCCTCAGCGAAATCATTCTTGAGGCTGCCTCTTAGCCAGAGGCCTATTGTTTGAGTTCCGCTTTTCTCCAGCCCTCTCTGCGTTCGATGTCACGTCACCTGCTCGTTGCCGAAGATCTCACCGCTCAAGAAATTGAGGCGGTCTTCGCTGTTACTCATGACCTGCAGACCAAGTTTGAGCAAGGCATTCGTGAGCCATTGATGCCCGGGCGAGTGCTGGCGCTTGTGTTTGAGAAGCCCAGCCTGCGGACGCGGGTCTCATTTCAGACGGCGATGGTCCACCTCGGAGGATCGAGTCTGTTCCTCGGTGCCGACACGGGCTTTGCGTCATCACGAGAGAGCGTGGACGACTTCGGCAAGGTGCTCTCGCAGTATGTCGACGGCATTGTTTGTCGCACGAAGTCGCACGACACGCTTGAGGCACTCGCCGCCGTCTCGGGAGTACCGGTGATCAACGGCCTCTCCGATGCCAGCCACCCCTGCCAGGCGTTGGCCGACATCTACACGCTCAGGCAGCATGTGGGCCGCACTCAAGGCCTGACGCTGACGTTTGTCGGCGATGGCAACAACGTCGCTCGCTCACTCGCCATGGTGTCGGCTCTGCTCGGCATGCGGTTTGTGCTTGCTGGTCCGGCCGGCTACCACTTTGGTGAAGACTTCCTGACGCATGTGAGCACGCTAGTGCCGGGGGCAGAGATCCTCCAGACCACAGACCCGCGAGAAGCGGTTCGCGGTGCGGCGGTTGTCTACACCGACGTCTGGGCGAGCATGGGCCAAGAGCAGGAACGCTCAGAGCGTCACAAGGTATTCCGACCCTATCAAGTCAACGCCGAACTGATGTCGCTGGCGCCCGAGGCAATCTTCATGCACTGCCTCCCGGCTCACCGCGGGGAAGAGGTGACCAGCGACGTAATCGATGGCCCGCAGAGCGTGGTTATCCAAGAGGCTGCCAATCGCATGCATGTGCAGAAGGGGCTGATCGCCTGGCTGCTCGGCCACTCTAGCGAGACGGTTACGAAGACAAGCCGCCGCTGAAGGCAACGCCCAGTTCTCGACCCAGCCAGCCCCTGGTCTGAAGCCGCCCCTACCCGGCAGTCACGGCCCTTTCAGCTGCCTGCGGCAGGATCGGGCTTGGCCTCGTCGGCAGCGTCTGCTGGCTGCTCGCTCCCTTCAGCAGCCGCCTCCTTGGCAGCATCTGGAGCCATCTCGTCGTCGAGCACGATCGACGCAGAGTTGATGCAATACCGCAGCCCTGTTGGCGGTGGGCCGTCATTGAATACATGCCCCAGGTGGGCACCGCAGCGGCGACAGGTCACCTCCGTTCGCACCATGAACAGCGAGGTGTCGAGGTGTTCCTCAATCCGCTCCCCTTTCTGGCCATCAACCGGGGCATAGAAACTCGGCCAGCCGCAGCCGCTGTCAAACTTCTCTCCTGAGGTAAACAGCGGCTCCCCACAGCCGATGCAGCGGTAGGTACCGGCGGTCTTGGTGTTCCAGTAGCGGCCAGTGAAGGCTCGCTCGGTGCCCTTCTGCCTCGCCACGTGGTACTGCTCGGCAGTCAGCCGCTTTCTCCACTCCGCCTCCGTCTGTGGGATGTCTTCGTCGTCGAGTCGTCCCGACACAGCAGGGTTCCGAGCAGCTTCCATCGCCTTGATCCTCTCGAGTTGGGCCTTTTGGCGGGCCGCGAGCACCTCCTGAGGTGTCAGCCGCCTTGGCCGATCGCTTGAATCCTTCCCAGATGCCTCGCCGCTGGCGGCTGGAGCCTCATCCGCAGCGACTGCCAGCATGCCGACGTGTGGCCTCATGGCGACGCCAACTCCCGCAGCAAGCACCGCGACGACAGCCCATGTTCGTGTGCTATTCATCGTGTCGTTCTCCCCATCAGTCCGAACAGCCGTCGGTCACTCCGTAAGACCACCAGACGACCAACACCCAGGTCACGATCGGCCACACCGCTATCTCAATAAGCGATACGAAACTAGGGCTTCCGCGGGTCGCGCATCGTCTCTGGAGTATAGTCGTGGTCCCGCTTGCGGATCACCTCCGCTTTCACGATCTGATCCGGGGCACCGCCCGCAAATGGGCCTTCTGTCCGCACCAGCTGCGGCAGCACATCAAGGCCCTCCACAACCCGGCCAAACACCGTGTGTCGGCCATCGAGGTGCTCTGTCGGACGGAAGGTGAGGAAAAACTGCGAGCCTCCCGTGTCTTTGCCAGCGTGGGCCATCGACAGCGTGCCGAGGAAGTGCTTGCGGGCGTTGGGCTCGTAGCATTCACAAGCGATTACATGGCCAGGCCCACCTGTTCCAGTGCCGGTTGGGTCGCCTCCCTGAGCCATAAAACCGCCGATCACGCGATGAAACGGAGTGCCGTCGTAGAAGCCTTTCTCCACCAGCGTGATGAAGTTCGCCACGGTGTTGGGAGCTTCGTTCTCAAACAGCTCCACGACGACCGGTCCTTTGGTCGTCTCGATCTTGACCCGGGGAAGGTCATCAGCGGCAGCTTCAGCCGCTCGCACTTTCATCTCCGCGGCAACCTTCGGCCGCTCTGAAGCCACCATCAACTGAAGTTCTTCCACGCGACCATCTTCAACACCCGCTTTTTTGGCCTCGTCGATCCAGGCCTCTGCCTGATCGAGTTGGCTGGCGACGAGGGCTGCAGACGCCCCCAGCAGCAAGACGTCTGGCGAGGCGGCCCCGGCTTCATCAAGCTTCGTGACGAGCGCAAACGCCTTCATTGGGTCGTCCGATTCGACTGCGGCAGCCACCACGGCTCCGCAGTGTTCGCGTGCTTCCTGGTCATTCGGGTCAGCAATGGCCAACGAAAAGGCAGCATTTTCCAGCAGCTTATCGGCTGCCATGCCCTTGACCTTGGTCTCGTTGAACTGCGCCTCGATCACCCGCTTATCGCTGCCGTCCTTGCGATACTCCGCCTGCAGACGCGTCAGTTCCGTGACAATGTCACGCATCGCCGTCTGCGACTCGGTGAACGCGGTTTTCGCTTCGGCTGCATCGACACCCAGTTGAATCGTGACGCCCCCAACCACTTCTTCCTCTGCCTGAGCACATGCGGCGGGCAGAGCAGCGGCCACCAGCGTGGCCAAGCACGAGATCAGACCGAACACGCAACGACGAAGAGTGATCGTGGCAACCATGGAAAGGATGTTTCTCTCGATGAAGAACAGGCGGGGCGATTGGGCAGCGGGTGTCCGACATCAGTCGGCGGCTCCGACTGATACGATACCACTTTCCGCTCAGCGACGAGTGGTGCCCTGCCCCCCCCTTTCCAGGGAATGACCGCTGCGGCCTTCCGCAGCCAACAGCTATGCCCCGTCACCATGCCCGCGGTGGAAACGCCCGCCGTCGCCCCCCCAAAGCAGATCAGACTGAGCCACCAGAGGCCGCCCAGCCTCCCCGCATCATCGGCGGAGAACTCCGCGGCAAACGTCTCGCCTTCACCCCAGACGGCCAGACCCGACCGATGAAAGACCGGGTTCGTGAAGTCCTCTTCGATCTTGTTGGCCCCAAAGTGAAGGGGATTCTGGCAGTGGATCTCTTCGCCGGCACGGGGGCTCTCGGCTTTGAAGCCGTCAGCCGTGGAGCTGCCGCCGCGGTGATGGCGGAGCGGTTCTTTCCCACGGCCGACCAGCTACGGAAGACCAGTCGCGATCTCGGGATCGAGCACCAGGTCACCGTCTTCCCGGGCGACGTCCTGCTCTGGGCAAAACGGATGCCATCGCTCGACACTTCACGGCCTTGGGTAGTGTTTGTCTCACCTCCCTGGTCGATGTTTCATGAGCGGACAGGCGAGGTGATGGCCTTGATCGAAGCCTGCCGTAAAGCGGCGCCCGCCGGCAGTCTGATCGCTGTGGAAGCCGATGACGCGTTTGATGCCGCCGCCCTACCCGAACGCGAGCAGTGGACCTGTCGTCCACTCCCGCCCGCCATGCTCTACCTTCGCACGACAGGAGCCTCTCCCATGGATGTTGTGAATCACCGTGACACCGTTCCTTTCACGACCGCCGACGGCTCGACCATCCGCGAACTGCTCGCCCACCGCAACTCGTCAATCCGTCACCAGAGCCTGGCAGAGGCCCGACTTGCCCCTGGTGCAGCCACCACACCCCACCACCATGCCAAGACTGAAGAGATCTACTACATCCTCTCCGGGACCGCCGACATGACGCTCGAGCAGGAGACCCGCCCCGTAGGAGCGGGTGACGCGATCGCGATTCCGCCGGGCCAGCGGCACACAATCCGCAATACCGGCACTGACGAACTGGTGTTCCTCTGCACCTGCGCTCCGGGCTACGAGCATGACGACACCTTCCTAGAGCCTGCCGAAGCCCCCCCTGCGGCCAGCTGAACGTCGACTACGGTTTCTCGACCGCGACAGCCACGTGGTATGTTTCACAGCCCTTTCGCAGTGCCCTCTTCGTCGTGTCGTCTTTTCCACCTTTTCCCGCAGATCTAGTAAACGCCCTATGGTTGCCTCTAGCGGATTCGGCGATCAGCTCGTCAGCACAGGCCTGATCAGTAAAGACCAGCTCACCGAAGCCACCCGTGTGGCAGACTCTTCGGGCAAGAAGATTCACGAGGAAGTGATCAGCCTCGGCTACGCCCCCGCAGGCGATGTGATGCGGATGTTGGCGAAGTCCCATGGCCTGGACTACGTCAACTTCAACGAGCTGTCGATCTCGCCCGAACTCGTTGAACTGCTGCCGGAAAGCGTGGCTCGCGAAAACACGATTTTTCCGATTGCTGGCGACGACGGCATGATCCGGATCGCGACGAGCGACCCCACCGACATCGACACCCATGACAAGCTCCGCTTCATCCTGAACCGCAACATCGAACAGTCCCTCGCGGTTCGCGAACAGATCGTCGAGGCGATCAATCAGCACTACGGCCACAGCGACGGCGAAAGTGCCGACTCGATGCTGACGGAGTTCACCGACACCGCCATCGACTTCACCGAAACCGCCGTTGAGCAGGACGCGGAGGCCGACGAAGACGAAGACTCCGACGCCCCGGTGGTCCGCCTGGTGAACCTGATCATCACCGAGGCGGTGCAGCTGCGAGCGAGCGACATCCACGTTGAGCCGTTTGAAGACCGCATCCGGATCCGCTATCGCATCGACGGCCATCTGGTGGAGCGAGACAACCCGCCTCGTCGTCTGCTCGGTGCGATGCTCTCCCGCATCAAGATTCTCTCCAAGCTCGACATTGCCGAACGCCGGCGGCCACAGGACGGTCGAATTAAGGTCACCGCCGATGGCAAAGACTACGACCTCCGCGTGTCGGTGCTGCCGACAAACCATGGCCAGAGCGTGGTCATGCGAATCCTCGACAAAGACAGCATCCGCGTCGGCATTCGTCAGCTCGGTCTGTCCGAGGGCGACTTCCGATTCTTCCGCAACCTGATTCGCCGGCCAAACGGGATCATCCTCGTCACCGGACCGACCGGTTCGGGCAAGACCACCACGCTCTACGCGGCCCTCAACGAACTCAATCGCCCCGACACCAAGATCATCACCGCCGAAGACCCCGTGGAGTACTACCTCGCCGGCATCAACCAGGTGGAGGTGAAGCACCAGATCGGGCTCGACTTCGCCCGCATCATCCGTTCGATGCTGCGACAGGCACCGAACGTGATTCTCGTGGGTGAGATGCGAGACACCGAGACTGCGCAGATGGGCATTCAGGCTTCACTGACGGGCCACTTGGTGTTCAGCACCCTCCACACCAATGACGCTCCCGGTGCGATCACCCGCATGATTGACATGGGCGTGCCGGCCTACCTCGTGGCCTCAAGCGTGATCGCCGTGCTGGCCCAGCGACTCGTCCGAGTGAACTGCCCGAAATGTCGCCAGCCCTATGAGCCACCGCAGAGCCACCTCGAGGCCGCCGGCGTCACCGAGGAGATGCTCAAGGGGGCGACCTTCATGAAGGGGCGTGGCTGTGCCAACTGCAACAAATCTGGCTACAAGGGCCGCCTCGGCATCTTCGAACTGATGCCGATGTCGAGCAAAATCCGCGAACTGGCATTCCAGGGCGCCTCCACGCAGGACATCCGCAAAACGGCGGCTGGCCTCGGCATGCGGATG
>Ga0075477_10001241_pt1 | contig 11969 bp, 13 predicted proteins | sample DEB08_DNA_FD_76338 | JGI IMG/M metagenome (GOLD analysis project Ga0075477, IMG submission 76338) | Aqueous microbial communities from the Delaware River and Bay under freshwater to marine salinity gradient to study organic matter... | ecosystem: Environmental > Aquatic > Marine > Coastal ...
CGTTGCGTTCTCATTGACCGAGAAACTGGTGGAACTGATAACCGGCGAGTTGTCATTTAAGTCCGTGACATTGACGGTAATCGCCTGGGAATTGGTGGCCGAAGTGTTATCGACTGTTTCCAACGTAATGCTGTAAGTTTTCTTGGTTTCGAAATCAGGTGCCGAATTAAAGAAAACGTCTCCCGTCAGCGTGTTACCTGATGTGGGTAATGAGTCTGAGAGATTGAGAATCTTAAAGCTCCCAGAATCGGTGCCTGTGATCTGTACGTTGTTGATCTTATGAGCAACGTTAGGATCTGAAATACTGAACGAGAACACCTTCGTCGTACCGTTCTCGGCATAACTCGGCGATGCAGGCGCTGTGATGTTAGGTGCTGCTGCAATAACGACCTGAGACAGCGCAATCAAACAAGAGCCGATAAATAGACGAAGAATCTGTTTCATCAGAACTGCCTCCCATACAGCGACTGAATCATCGCTGCGGACTCAACCGTACCGCCGGAACCGCGCGCTGTAATACGGAAGACGTAGGCGCGGCCGGAGCTACCACCTTCACCGACATTACCGATATTGAGCGTATCCTGTTCGATGGTGACCTTGGCCACGTACTCAACCATGTACCTGGGATCATCGGCCGCGCCGAGGGAACTGCCGGAGGTTGAGGCTCGCTTGTGGGTGGTTGGGGTAGTCGCGGTTTCCGTCCAGTCGACGTAGCCGAAAGACTGTTTCCAGCGGGCTGTACCGTCTATGGAGGTACACAGGCCTGCATTACACAGCGCCGCACCGGTACCCTCTTCATCGGGCATGGCGGCGATACTGGTAAACGACTCAACCAGTACCTCAGCATCTCGGATGGCAGCTTCTGCACCCTGAAAAGCGATATTGACGTCCCGCGCGTTCCGCGCCATGCGCTCACCCATGCTGGTCGTCTGGATCGACGACACACCCAGTATCGTCAGAATCAACAGGATAGACAGCGTCATGACGAGCGCTACGCCCGCTTCCCGCTGACCAAATCGTTTCATGGCTGTTTTGTGGTTCATACAGCTGTTCCTGTTATTCCTTCTTCAATCTATTACGAAGTCGGATCGTGGAGGTATAAGTTCTTCGTAACATGCCGTCAGACTCCGACGAAGGGTCGTCATCGTCGGAAGTGACGCGGTCAACGCTGTTCGCGGTCACCAAAATTCTGACCGCGACGATATCTACCCATTCATCAGTACTGACATTGGCGGCCGTGACATAGGTGCTTGGCACCAGCATCTCGCCACCACGGTCAACACCATAGAGAATCTGCAGGTCTTCAATACCCTCGACGAGCTCAATGGGTTCACCGACGGTGTCCTTGCGGAAGAGCGAATAGATCGGGTCACCAAATTCGTTCTTGTTTTCAGATTCCGCGACAAAGAATGTATGGGAGTGAATCGGCATCACCACCACACCGGCCTGGTAACCAGCACCCGTGCCCAGGGTCGGCGTGAGATTCTGCGTCGCACCCGGGCCCACACCAGCAACGTGTGACAATTCAGCCTGGCCACCGGAGTTGGAAATCTGGGTAATCACAAACATGTTCTCAGTCGCGCAGTCATTAATCAGCGCGACGTGATACTGACTCAGCGCAGGGTCGATATCTGTGGTCGAGTCGTTGAGCAGAATCGCTTCCGTACCGGTGGTCATAGCCTGCGCAGCGGTATCAACTGTGTACTCGTCATTACTGGCAAACCAGACCGTAATCACATCGGTGTCGGGCTGCAGTTTGTCCAGGTCAACACCTGCATTGGATTCAGAGGTACAACTGGCGGTATCCACCGGAGACTCTGAGCAACTGGGTGTGTAGAGATTGGTGGCCGACCCACCTTCCATACGTGGCATTTGTGTCGTCGAAAAATCCGGTGACCAGGAAGAACCGCTGCCTTCATAACCACGAATGCCGTTGGTCAATGCAAATTCGTAGGGCACGGTATTAATCGTGTCCTCAATTTCGCGCTTGGAGTTGCAACCGCGGTAACCTGCTCTACGAACGGACCTTGCTATCATTTCTGTTGCAAAGCGGCCTGACTCGCCCATCAGCGCCTGGCCACGCAACATGCCAGAAGTTTCCTGGTTGGCCTCGAACATCTGGATCAGCCCCAGCGTCACCATCGATAAGATGGCGAGCGATATCATCAGTTCAATCAGGGAAAGACCCCGTTGCCGCAGTTTAAGAGGCTCTCTGGTCATTTTATGGTTCCCGCATTCTGAACGAAACGGAGCGCACGGAACCCGCGGCATCGACTCGCTGCTGATCAACCCACTGAATCGTGACTGTATAAATGCCGCCAGTGAGTGAAATTGAACCCCCGGCGCAGACAGTATTGCCGACCTCACAAACGCCGCCGGGCATGAAGGATTGAACATCAGCGATATCGTGGGGGTCACCAGTATCCGTCAGATCAGGCCACATCTCATTGGGGTGAGCCCTGTCAATGCTCCTGCAGGCCGACTGAGTGTTGTTATCCGCCGCGATCGGGTTAATCGTGCACCGCCAGCGCAGAATGTCATAGGCTGCCATCTCAGCTTCGGAACAGGTATTGCCCTCGCAGTTTGTCGTCGTCGTGAAAGTGTCATCCAAGTCAGAGGCGTAGGTAGTACCGGGGTTGGCACGAATCCGGTCAAGAATATCGTTGGCGAGCAGGGTTGCTTCGCCCTGCATCATGGCGCTGCGGTTCTGTTGCATGGCAATCATCTGCAGACCGACCATGCCAAGCACACCAATGGACATGATCACGACCGAGATCAGGAGCTCGATTATTGAGAAACCTCGTTGCCGTCGCATGCTGAATCCTCGCACAAGTTCTCCTAGGGGCAGGCCGGATCAGTAGACGCGGTCTCACCGGGTACTGCACGGTGGGATTTCGAGCGTCCGATTAACGAAACGCGGATTCGGCGGCCTTCAGCCTCCGTGTCACAGACATCGAGATTAGCAACGTTCGATGCAAGCAGTTCGCCCATTGAGCCGAACGTGAGGGCGCCCGCATTTTCGACGCTATTGATCGTCGCATTGCCACTCAGTGCCTCGAACTGCCTGATAATGCATCCCGTTGTCATGGGTGGTCCGCAACGGGCGGCTGAATAGGTGCAGGAGTCTGAATAACCGGTCGCGCCGGGTACACCGACCTGAACGCAATAGCCATTGCCAAATTCGTTAACGGCTTCAGCACCATCGTCCGCTGACTGGACGGTGACAGAGGAGCCACGGCGCATGGCCTCACTCCTGGCGAGATTGATCGCCACCAGCATGTCATTCACATTCGTGGTCAGCCGGTTGCGCTGAATCATGCCCTGAAAGCCAGGCAGCGCAAGACTGAACGCGATCCCGATAATGACCACGATAACCAGCAGTTCGACCAACGTAAAACCCGCCGCGCGGCGTTTCATGCTTACCTCCAGAGGTGACGGACAGACAGCACCCAGAGGGTGCTCTCCCACATTCTGAAGTTTAGAGGGCTCGCGGCGGGGCATTTGCCGAACCCGATGAGGCCGCAGATTCGGCCGACAAGTGGTTACGTGTGAGCTCAGCAGACGCCCGAAGGCGCCAGAACCAGGCGCTAGTTCAGCGTCTGGTCACCGGTCTGGTCGATCTCGATGCAGTTGCTGGTGCCACAGGACTCACCCACGGGCGTCGCCCTGATGAGGAATGTCGTGGCCGTCAGGGTTTCGAGGGAGATATTGTAGGCAGTCTCGCCCTCAGTCGGAGACTGGGTATTGCAGATCGGTGTACCACCAGCACCCGCCGTGTCCGCACCAGCGTAGGTGAAACCTCTCGAATAAAACCGCTCAAGCGTCATGGCGCAGCCTTTGAGGTCAGAAGCGGCCTGGGCGGCCTGGGTATCCCGGATATAGCCTTGGTAGCTTGGAATCGCAATACCCATGATCACCGCCACGATCGCCACGGTAATCATCAGTTCAACGAGGGTAAAGCCTTGCTGTTGTAGTTTCATTGGCCGGTCTCCGCAATCGATGCCAGCATTATGTCCAAATCGCTGTAGCGCCGCAATTTCAGATAACGCTAAAGCGTGTGCGCAGATTACATGCGGGCTATTTCGAAAGAGACCTGTTCAACCTCAAGAATATCGACTTCAAACCAGAGCTTTTTGCCGGCCAGCGGGTGATTGAAATCAATTTCGATGGTTTCCTCGAACACGCGATTCACGACACCAGGGATATCAGCCTGGTCAGGATTGGTAAAGCTAACGACCAGACCGGGCTCAAGCGTCATATCCCTGGCAAAGTCGGAGCGGCGCAGCATATGGACGTTATCCGGATTCGGCTCACCAAAGGCCTGGTCCGGCGTCAACAGGACCCGCCTGCTCTCACCTTTCTTCATGCCGAAGATCGCACTTTCAAAGCCAGGCAGCAGATTGCCATCACCGACGGTGAAACTCGCCGGTTTCTCGCCGGTTCCATCAATCAGGTCACCAGACTCCATGGACAGGGCAAAAGTCAGCGTTACCCGCGTTCCCGGACCTATTGGTACACTCTCACTCATCTCTTTCTTCACTCACTGGCCGGTCAGTTACCCGCGCCTTTTCTCGTTTCGATTCCAGCAGCATATCGATGATAAGCAGCCCTGCCCCGATCGTGATCGCCGTATCTGCAATATTGAACGTGGGGAAGTAATAGACGTCGTAATAGAACACCAGGAAGTCCACGACGTAGCCCTGCGCAGCGCGGTCAATCAGGTTGCCCACAGCGCCACCCAGGATAAGTGCCAGGGCCCACGCCAGCAGTGCCTGCTGCCGGTAGATCCTGAAAAGCCAGCCACCGATGAAGAGACTCACCCCGGTTGATACCGCAACCAAAAACCAGCGCTGCCAGCCACCGGCGTCATGCAGGAACGAGAATGCAGCGCCTTCGTTATGCAGCAGCGTCAGCTTAAAAATCGGCAGGATCTCGATCGACGGGCAGCTGCCAGGTTGGCACAGTGTCAGCAGCGAAGACATGTAGGCCTTCAGCAGCTGATCGGCAATCACGATCGCTGCACTCAGCGCGTAGAAATACATCATTCCGCCTTATCGGACTGATCTGCGAAGTATGCCCTGGCAGCATCAATATCCCGGTGGATTGCTGCACGCAGGGACTCGACCCCATCAAACTTCTGCTCATCACGCAGTTTGTGCCTGAAGATTACTTTCACGTTGGTACCGTAAACGTCCCTGCTGAAGTCGAAAAGGTGCACTTCGAGCACGGGTTTCGGCAGCTCTTCCTCAAATGTGGGTCTTACCCCGACATTAGCTACGCCCTTGTACGTCACCCCATCGATTTCGGTTTCACAGGCATACACACCCGCAATCGGTGCGACGTAACGATGCAGCTGCACATTGATCGTCGGCACATCCAGGGTACGCCCCACCTGGCGGCCGTACACCACCTTGCCCGCAATAAAGTAAGGATGACCCAGCAGCTTTTCTGCCAGGGAAAAATCCCCGGCCTGCAGGCATTCACGAATCCGCGTGCTGGATACCCGCACTTCTTCGTGGGTCACAGTTTCAAATGCATTCACCTCAAAGCCGTATTCCCGGCCCGCCGCTTCCAGCAATGAAAAATCACCACTGCGGTTCTGGCCGAAACGGAAGTCATCGCCGATGTAAACGGCTTTGACCCCAAGGTCTTTGGCGAGGATCTCGATGAACCGGTCCGCGGCGATCTCTTTCATCACCTTGTCGAACTTCAGGCACATGACGATATCGATACCGAGCTGATCCAGCAGTTCCACTTTCTCCCGGAACCGCGTGAGCCGGGCCGGCGCATTGTAGAAGTCAAAGAATTCCCGGGGCAGAGGTTCGAAACAGATCAGCATGGTCGGCGCGCCAAGCTCCCGCGCCTTGACCTTCATCTGGTCAAGAATCTTTTTATGGCCCGTGTGGACCCCGTCGAAATTGCCAACGGTGACAACAGATCCCTTGTGATGATCCTTGATATTGATTAATCCGCGTATGACTTCCATCAGCGCACCAGTTCTCTGATCTTGACGCCCGCCAGCATGATCGAAGCCGCATAGATTAATGCTCCGAGCCCACAGATCAATAGCATGTAGGGCAGCCTTACAATAAAGCTTTCAGCCAGCCAGAACGAGAGCGGAGGCTGAAAATAGAAAATACAGCCTGACATGACTGCCGTCGCAAAGCTTACCTGCATCAGGAACCTGAACCAGTCTGGCTCAAGCTGCAGAACGCCACCTCGCCAGAGCCCCCAGAACAGAAGTCCTGCATTCAGGAAGGCAGACAATGAGGTCGCCAGCGCCAGGCCGACATGCTGCAGCGGGAAAATCAGGATCAGGTTCAGGACCATGTTGGCGACCATTGCCATGATGCCGTACCGCACCGGCGTTTTCGTGTCCTGCCTGGCGAAGTAGCCAGGGGCGAGCACCTTGACCCACATGTGTCCCAAAAGGCCGATGCCGTAGGCGGCGAGCGCCATGCCCGACATGGTCACATCTCGCGGCTGCATCTCACCCTGGTAAAACAGGGTGGCGATGAGTTCATCAGACAGCAGTATAAGTGCAGCGGCAGCCGGGGCACCGAACAGCAGCACGACTTTCATCGACCAGTTCAGCGTTTTCGAAAAACCTTCAGCGGACGCCTCGGCATGTTCTTGCGACAGGCCCGGCAGGATCACAGTCGCAATGGTAATGCCGAACAATGCCAGCGGCAGCTCCAGCAGCCGGTCTGAGTAGTAAAGCCAGGAGAGGCTGCCGGTTTCAAGAAAGGAAGCGAGCAGCGTATCCAGCAGCAGATTGATCTGGCTCACAGAGGCACCAAAGATGGCGGGCAGCATCAGCACCACGATGCGCTTCACACCTTCATCTTTAAAACCCGTCTTCGGTGCCGACAGCAGGTCAATTCGCCTTAGAAAAGGCAGCTGAAAAGTGAGCTGGAGCACGCCGGCAATCAGCACACCCCAGGCCAGCGCCATGACCGGCTCATCCAGCCTGGAGTAAAGCCCCACCGCACAGGATATCAGCGAGAGGTTAAGCAGGACCGGTGTGAAGGCCGGCACCGCAAATCGTCCATAGGTGTTCAAAATCGCACCGGACAGTGCCGTCAGCGAAATCAGCAGCAGATAGGGAAAGGTCAGGCGCAGCATGTCGACAGCGAGGTCAAACTTCGCGGCTTCCTCCTGGTAGATAAAGCCGGGGGCGAACAGGCTGATGACGAGCTCGGCCCCGATGACGCCCAGGATAGTGATACCCAGCAGCACCAGCCCCAGTGTACCCGTCGTGCGACTGACCAGATCTTTGACTTCTGCGTGGGTGCGTTTCGTCTTGTATTCCGTCAATACGGGCACGAAGGCCTGAGAGAAAGCACCCTCGGCAAACAATCGTCGAAAGAAGTTAGGGATGCGGAACGCAAGAAAAAAGGCATCCGCGCCGGCCGCTGCACCAAAAAAGTACGCGATCACCATGTCCCTCGCCAGACCGAAGATCCGGGAGATCATGGTCATCAGCGAGACGACCGCGCTGGACTTGAGCAGGCGCCCCCTGTCCTTGCTGTTTTCTTCCATGTGCATCAACTACTTAGAACTGCGCAATCATCGCATACCCGACCTCAAAGTGTTTGACAAAACAGCCGTGAATCGGCATAGTGCGCGCCTATTTTTTTGAGACCAGGTGAGAACCTCGTGGCAAACTCAGCACAAGCAAGAAAACGAGCCCGACAGAATGAGACTCGCCGCCGGCACAACGCCAGCCAGCGCTCAGCATTCCGTACGGCTATCAAGAAGACGATCGCAGCTGTCGACAGCGGTGACTACGAAACAGCAACTGCCGCCTACCAGAGCGCCGTTCCGATCATCGATCGCGCAGTCACACACGGCATCATCCAGAAGAACAAGGCAGCCCGACACAAGTCTCGTCTGAACGCCAGGGTCAAGGCGCTTAAATCCTAAGCGCCTCCCGCAACTCCTCTACTTCATACCTTCAAGATCTTTCGACCAACTCTCTGCCAGATCAAGAGAGGATCAGGTTGTCCCTGTGAATCAGCTCATCCTCGGCGACAAAGCCGAGCACAGTTTCGATCTGGTCCGTGCTGACCCGGCATAACTTCGCGACATCTTCACTGCCATAGTTGGTGAGACCCCGGGCAATTTCCTGGCCGGACTCATCGACACAGGCGACGAGGTCGCCGCGCGTAAATCGACCATCACTACTCACCACGCCGACTGAAAGAAGCGACCGGCCATCCTGCCTCAGCACCGCGCAGGCACCCGCATCCAGGGTCAGGCGGCCGCGTACCGGCAGATTGGCAAGCCACTGCTTGCGGGCAACCACCGCACCGCGATCAGCTTTAAGGAGGGTGCCTGCCACCTCACCATGTGCGAGCTGGCTGATCAGGCCTTCACGTCTGCCATTCGCGATAATTGTGTTGGCACCGCTGCGCGCCGCAATACGAGCAGCACTGATCTTGGTAATCATGCCGCCCCGGCCGAACGCTGAACCTTCGCCGGCCATAGCGTCGAGGGAACGATCACTGGCTTCACATTCAGCGACCAGTTCAGCATCTGCATGCACAGCAGGGTTCGCTGTCATCAGGCCTTCCTGGTCTGTCATCAGCAACAGCGTATCGGCTTCGATCAGGTTGGCAACCAGGGCCGCGAGCGTATCGTTGTCACCGAACCGGATCTCATCGGTAACGACGGTGTCATTTTCGTTGACGACAGGGACGACATTCAGGTCCAGCAGCTGCTTCAAGGTGTTACGGGCATTGAGATAACGTTGCCGCGAGCGCAGGTCGTCATGGGTAAGCAGTACCTGTGCTGTATGGAGGCCATGATGCTGGAAGGCAGATTCATACATCTGGATCAGGCCCATCTGGCCAACCGCAGCAACCGCCTGCAGGACATGGACAGAATTCGGTCGCTGCCTGATCTCAAGGCGCTTCATACCCTCGGCTACCGCCCCGCTGGAAACCAGCACGACTCGGGTGCCTGCCGCCATCAGGCGCGAGATTTCATCAACCCAGCCCTGCACCAGAGATTCATCAATTCCCTTGCCTGCGTTCGTCAGCAGGGAGCTGCCAACTTTAATCACCCAGGTGCTGCCAGGCTGGTAACCGGTCACGTTAGAGGTCGCGTTCGTCATGTCGAGGTTTCAGGCGGACTCAGGGCTCATAGTGAACGATGACGTCATGATCATCATCGTCATCCGATGCACCCAGTCGCCGCATTCGTCTTTCCTGTCTTTTCCGCAGCGAGTACTCGTGTACTTCCTGGCGAATACGTTCCTCTTCTTCCGCCTGGTCCAACTCATCCAGCGCATTGGCGATGGCCTGCATCAGCTCGCCTGTGCCCTTCTGCGCCACGGCCGATATGGCGAACCAGCTTTCGATACCGAGCATTTCTGCAATGTTCTGCATCTTCGCCTCGGCCTCATCTTCGGGCAGCAGGTCAACCTTGGTGAAGACGAGCCAGCGCGGCTTCTCGGCAATCCCTTCACTGTATTTCGCCAGTTCCTGTTCGATGACCCGGCAGTTCTCAACCGGATCAGTGCCGTCGACCGGCGCGATATCGAGCAGGTGCAGAAGCACGCGGGTCCTGGACAGGTGTTTCAGGAACTGAACGCCAAGGCCAGCGCCGTCGGCGGCGCCTTCGATAAGACCGGGAATGTCAGCAATGACAAAGCTCTGCTCATGATCGAGGCGAACCACCCCGAGATTGGGTACCAGCGTTGTAAAGGGATAGTCGGCAATCTTGGGTCTGGCGGCAGACACCGTACTGATCAGTGTCGATTTACCTGCGTTGGGCAGGCCGAGCAGACCGACATCGGCAATCAGCTTCAGCTCAAGACGCAGGTGGCGTAGCTCACCCGGTTCACCCGGCGTGGTCTGGCGAGGTGCACGATTGGTGCTTGATTTGAAGCGGGTGTTGCCGAGACCGCGTTTACCGCCCTGGGCAACCAGCAAGGTCTCTCCTTCCGCGGAGACGTCACCCAGGTATTCGTCAGTGTCATCGTCGTAGATTGAGGTACCACAGGGCACCCGGATCTCAAGGTCTGAGCCCTTGGCACCGGTGCGGTCACTGCCTTTACCGTGCTCGCCCTTTTCCGCCCGGTAATTGGGCTGGAAGCGGAAATCCACCAGTGTATTCAGTGCCTGGTCACCAACGAGGTAAATGCTGCCGCCATCACCACCGTCACCCCCATCAGGGCCGCCGCGCTCGATGTACTTCTCACGGCGAAACGAGAGACAGCCATTGCCGCCCCTGCCTGCTTCTACCTTGATACTCGCTTCGTCTACAAACTTCATAGCTAAAAAAAAGCCCTGTCGTTGACAGGGCTTTTTCTCGATCAGTATCTTTTAAGCTTGAGCAACGACGTTCACGTATTTGCGCTGCTTTGGTCCCTTGACCGAAAACTCAACAACACCATCGGATTTCGCGAACAGCGTGTGGTCCTTGCCACAGCCGACATTGGAACCCGGGTGAAACTTGGTGCCACGCTGACGAACGATGATGTTGCCCGCAACGACTTCCTGGCCGCCGAAGACTTTTACACCAAGGCGTTTACTTTCCGAATCGCGTCCGTTACGCGTACTACCACCAGCTTTCTTATGCGCCATTTCATTAACCCCCGGAAATCTCTGTGATCTTCACTTCTGTGTAGTGCTGACGATGGCCAGCCTGACGACGGTAATGCTTGCGTCGACGCATCTTGATGATCGTTACCTTTTTACCACGACCATGGCCAACGACTTCAGCCGTCACTTTGCCGCCTTCGACATAAGGTGTGCCGATTTTGACGTCTTCGCCTTCACCGATCATCATCACATTTTCAAAGTCGACGGTATCGCCTTCTGCGATATCCAGTTTTTCCAGCTGCAAGACTTCCCCAGGCTCAACCCGATGCTGCTTGCCGCCACTTTCGATTACAGCGTACATGCTTAAATTCTCAGTCTAAAATACCCGCAAATCAGCGGTTTATGGATGGCAGCAACGGGGGCTGCCGATTCAGGACGCGCAATTCTAAGCGAAGAGGCAGCACGTATCAAGCCGGGATTCAGGTTATTTCTGAGGGTTTGATCTGCCTCAAATCCCGGATTCCTTGGGGCCTCGCGGCCTGAAATGCCTTGACACCCGCGGGGCTCAGACCTAGGATTCGACCCTCTTTTTTGCCCTCAAACCACCCATGAGCTACCCGTTCCTGTCAGCCGTCCAAGACGATTTCGGTCGGGTAGACGACTTGATCAGGAAAAACCTGAATTCCAACGTCCCCCTGGTCGAGGAAATCGCGGCTTACCTGATTGAAGCAGGCGGCAAGCGACTGCGGCCACTGCTCGTGCTGCTGGCAGCGAAGGCCTGCGGCTATCAGGGCGAGGATCACATCAAACTGGCGGCGGTCATAGAGTTCCTGCACACGGCCATGCTGCTGCACGACGATGTCGTCGATGAGTCCGATCTGCGGCGCGGACGCAAAACGGTCAATTCAGCCTGGGGTAACGCACCCAGCGTACTGGTCGGCGATTTCCTGCATTCGCGAGCCTTCGAGATGATGGTGGAAATCGGCAATCTTCGCATTATGCAGATCCTGTCACGGGCCACCAACCTCATTTCCGAGGGAGAGGTACAGCAGCTTGCTAACCTCCGCAATCCCGCGATCACAGAGAACGAGTACTTCGAGATCATCAACCGCAAGACGGCCATGCTGTTTCAGGCGGCATCCCACACTGGCGCAGTGCTCGCTGGCGCCGACGGCAAATCCGAAACTGCCCTGCGCGATTTCGGTCATCATCTCGGCATTGCCTTCCAACTGGTGGATGACCAGCTCGACTACCAGGGTGATACCAGCGAGCTCGGCAAGAACGTCGGCGATGACCTGGCCGAGGGCAAGGTCACACTGCCACTCATTGTTGCCCTGAAGCAGGGTACCGAAGACGAGCAGTCGTTCATCAAGGAGACGATCCTTAAAGGCGGCACAGAGCGCCTGATTGAGGTTATCG
>Ga0075477_10001247_pt1 | contig 11935 bp, 13 predicted proteins | sample DEB08_DNA_FD_76338 | JGI IMG/M metagenome (GOLD analysis project Ga0075477, IMG submission 76338) | Aqueous microbial communities from the Delaware River and Bay under freshwater to marine salinity gradient to study organic matter... | ecosystem: Environmental > Aquatic > Marine > Coastal ...
GGTTTACCTCGTAAATCAATGACCGTTCTGTTGGCAACAACTGGTGGTGGTAAATCATTGGTCAAATGTCATATGGCAGCAAATTATCTCATGTATGGCAAAAATGTTCTGTATATTACCATGGAACTTGCCGAGGAGGAGGTTGGTCGCCGTATTGATGCCAACATTATGGATGTTACTCTTGATGAGGTATCCATCACACCACGTGATGTATTTGAAAAACGAATGAACCGATACAAGAGCAAAACACCTGGAAAACTTGTAATCAAGGAATATCCAACTGGTTCTGCTCACGTGGGTCACTTTCGACATCTACTCAACGAACTTCAGATGAAAAAAGGCTTTGTGCCTGATGTTGTATTTGTTGACTACATCAACATCTGTGCATCTGCTCGTGTTCGTGGTGCAGCCGCGGCTAATTCATATACACTTGTAAAATCAATTGCGGAGGAAATTCGTGGCCTTGCTATGGAGTTTAATTGCGCTGTCGTTACTAGTTCTCAGTTTAACCGCGACGGCTACGGGAACTCAGATGTTGACCTTACTAACACTTCTGAGTCTATGGGGATCACTCATACTGCTGACTGTATTCTCGGTCTAATCACATCAGAAGACCTGGATAATCTAGGTCAGTTGATGATCAAACAGCTTAAAAATCGGTGGGGTGATTTAGGTTATTATCGTCGGTTCCTTGTCGGTATTGACCGAGCAAAAATGAAAATCTATGATCTTGAGGAATCTGCTCAAGGCAATATCCAAAATACTGATAACAGTCAGCCAAAGGATGATGGACCTGCTTTTGACAAAACGTCATTTGGTCAGGTAGTCACTATGAAGGCAAAACGGAAAAACATTTTTGAGGATATGGAAGGATTCAAATAATGGATTATGAGGTAACATTATCACGGACCGGTGTTTACGGAATTACGGAACACACAACTGGTACTTTTATAAATATGTCAAACACGAAAAAAAGTACGGTAGAAAAGATCTGTGATAATTTAAACTGGGGTGGTGGGTTTCAAGGTTTTACTCCTAGTTTTATTGCCAACTTTTCTCCTTTATATAAAAGAAGAGAATAGAAATGCCTCGCAATTTTAGAACATACTTAAGTGAAGCCTCAATATTAAAACCAGACTATGTCGAAGGGCATAAATTTGCCTGGAATGGTAAAGGTATTAAGGAATTTGAAAACGCTGGATATAAGCGAAATGACGTTTTTACCGTAGTCACTGGTTCGGATGGTGCTGTTTTAATTGGTAATGAATCTGGTGATAATGAGAAATATTTACAAGGCCCTGATGGTAAAGTATGGCATTTTAAAGGTGGTATAGGCTTTAAGGCAACATCATTTACCCATGTCAAGGAATCCGGTGGGACACCTAGTGGGGCAGAATGGGAAAACCTTATTGTTTACGCTTATAATAACCTTAAAGGTACTACGACGGACGAAGAAACTCAAGAAGTTGCTCTCAAATATTGGGAGCGTTATGGTAAGATTTCTGAAGAGATTGCAAAGAATTTTGACCGTGATCTTAAGGCAAAACAGTTAGTACAAACCGGCCGTGGTTTGGGTAATGTCAAACTCGGTAAGTTTTGGAAGGAAGCTGGTGCCACAAATAAAACACCTAAAACTGATATCGCATCATCCAACTTTGTGGAAAAGATTTCACTTAAAAAGGGTGGTGGATCTCAGCTTATTTCAGCAGAGAAAAAAGAGGCGGTTGCCATTGTCAACGCGGCTTTATATGAAATGGGCAGTAATGCGGAATTTGCAAACAAATTAACTGCTGCACTCGAGAATAAAATGACACGTTTGGTATCCAACGAGGCCGTAACGTCACTGCAAAAAAGATCAGAACGCGGTGACAAAGATGATGCTGTTATTGATTATCAGAAAAAGGATAAAGACCATAAGGAATTATCCGCAATGCTTCAAGAAGCAATTAAAGGTGCCTCAGAAGCAAATAATCTATTCGCTAGACATGTAGTACTAGAGGCAGCAACTGGTAACAATAAATTTGGTAGTCCAAGTTCAAAGGCGGCTGCAAACGTACTAGGTAAATTTGATATTAAAACATATCAGGTTGACGTGAAGGAAATTTCCTCTATTGATTCTCCTATCATTATTGAATATGCTCAAAAGGTTCGTCCATATGTGGCATTTAAAAAAGGATCCGCAGGATCTGCTGCATATTCCGCAATGCGTCTAGGCTTGTCAGAAGGCTATACATTCCAAAAACTAGTTACCGAAGAACTTTCAAACATTCAAGGGTTTTACCTGACAGAGGATATTCTGAACGAAGGTCCTATGGGAATGATTCGTCGTGCTGGTGCGTATGCCAAAAAGATGGGTATGGCTGCCAAAAGAGCATTGGATGCCGCAGTAAATAAAATTATTTTAAAACTAAAAAAGGTATTTGCCGTTATTGTCAAAAAGGGTAAAAATATGATGGCAGCTCTTATGAAATTCTTAGGGGTTCAGGTTGGCATGGCATCAGGTATCCCAGCAGAGGTTAGTCTATAATGCAACGATTTAAGAAATATATTTCCGAAGAATTACTCTCCGAGGAAAAGAATCTGCATATGACACACCTTGAGGATGCGGTCCTTGATGGTGGTGTCGTTGGTACTCGGAATGTTATTAACTATCTTCGTGCTTTGAGAGATATGTTAGGCGGTAACACCAAGGCACCTATTAATGTATCTGTAAAATGGGACGGCGCACCTGCTATTTTTGCTGGTAAAGATCCTTCCGATGGTAAATTCTTTGTTGCCAAAAAAGGTGTATTTAATAAAACACCAAAACTATATAAAACCGAAAAAGAAATTGATAATGATATATCAGGCGATCTGAACAATAAGTTCAAGGTCGCCCTAAGAGAGCTTGCAAAGCTCAATATTGAAGGAGTGATTCAGGGTGATTTCCTCTATACGAAAGATGATTTATCGACGGCTACTATTGATGGAGAATCGTATATTACTTTCCATCCAAATACGATTGTTTATGCGATACCGTCACAAAGCAAACTCGCTGAGACAATTCGAAAATCAGAAATCGGTGTGGTCTGGCACACAACATACGGAGGACCAAGCCTTGACTCAATGTCAGCAAGTTTTGGAAAGGAGATTGTCCCTTCTCTCAAAACAACATCGTCCGTCTGGGCGGTAGATGCTGTATTCGAGGACAAATCTGGTAACGCGACATTTACAGCTGCAGAGACAAAAGCATTAAATACAATTCTGTCAAAGGTAGGAACTCTATTCAGAACTATTAAAAAAGAAACCTTGAATGGTTTATCAAAAGAAGCAAACCCTGAACTGAATATCAGAGTAAATACATACGTTAATCAAAAGGTTCGTGCAGGCGAGCGCATCGGTAATCCTAAATTGTTCGTCACTGGTCTGATGAAATATATTAATGATTATTATGGTGCTGAAGCCGCCAAAAAGAAAACGGAACGTGGTAAGAAAACACAAACAGATAAACGTGATGCAGCATTAGCATATTTTTCAAGCAATAATAAAAAAGAAATCGAGCGTTTATTTGAGATGTACAACCTATTGGTTGATGCAAAACTAATGGTTATTTCAAAATTAAATTATGTAGATGGCTTACAGACATTCCTTAAAACAAACAAAGGGTTCGAGGTAACTGGTCAGGAAGGATTTGTTGCCATTGATCATCTTGGTAAAAATTCGCTTAAATTAGTGGATCGCCTTCAGTTCAGTAAGGCAAACTTTAGTACAGAGTATATTAAAGGCTGGGAGAAGAAGTAATGGCTTGGATAACTGTTCCAGGATCAAACGGCATTTGGGAATATGATGATGCTGCAACAGCGGTCGATTCTGATACTTATGATGATGCAAATGGTGCTGTTGCTGGAGGAATTAGAACATTTACACCACCTGGCGGATCTGCTCAATTTACCTATATTAAGGCAAGAAAAGTAGGCGAAACAATTATTCGTGGTGAACTCAATAAAAACTATTACGACGCAAGGGTCTAACAAATGGCACAATGGAATATAGATTCTCAATCATATTTAGCAAATAATAAAACATTATTTGAGGCATTTAATATTGCCGATAAAGATGGCAATATCATTAACTCGTTTGGTATTGCTTCAAACATTCCTATTGCTGCTGGTGAAGTAGACGGATGGTCAAATATCCATAAATTTGGTGCCGTTCCTCTCATGTCAACAAATCCAGGCGAAGGTTCAGTTTGGGATAAATCTGATACTTTCTATCCTTGGACTGCATTTGATACACCAGGTCCACTTACCATTTCAACGACAACATCTAATGGATCTTTATCTGCATTAGATGATGGAATGACCGTAACAATTATTGGACTTGATGAAAACTTTTTTGATGTTCAAGAAACAATTACAATTACTGGTAATGCTGGTGCTGGTACTCAGAATTTTGCTCGTGTATATCGAGCATTCACTTCTCAAGATAATCAAACTGAGGTACGTGTATCTACGACAACAGGGACACCAACAGAAGTTCTTAGAATTAATATTCTAAAAGGTCAAACACTAATGGCTGTTTATACAGTTCCGGCTGGTAAGACAGCATACTTAACTAAAGGTGTAGCGACATGTGCTGCTAATGCTGACGCAACAATTGATATGTTTGTTCGTTTTGGTGGTGTCGGTGCATTTAGAATTGGTCATACTGCTGAGGTTGCAGGTGTAGGTGGGCAATATACATATGAATTTGCTGTTCCAGTTCAAATGCCCGAAAAAACTGATATTGATATTAGAGCAACAGTTCGTTCAAATAACGCAAGAGTAACAGCAGCGTTCGATTTAATTTTGGTTGACAATCCAGTTTAAATAATTTATTATAGGTTATATTATGAAAAATTTAATTTATCAATACTATCGTAATGCAGAGCGAGAGCGAGTAAATAAAGACCGTCCTGGTGTTTATGTAACCTCAAGTGATCCTTATTACGAATACTCTCAAAAATCCATTTTTGCATATGCAAAGAAAATAGACGTTGGATATAAATTCCTGGATTATCCAATCCCTGGTGACCTTCCCTTGTTTTACGGAATCTTTTTACCCTTTATAGAAGGATGGTGTCACGATTGGGATAATATATGCTTTATTGATAGCGACATTATGGCCACAGTCAATGCTGGAAATGTATTTGATTATGCTGGTGATCATGGCATTACAATGCATAAAATGGATGTTAGAGGCCATAGATTTGAACACAGTCTACGATTTAAATTCTTTAATAAAATTAGGGGCTTTTTTAATAGTGGGGTGGTAATATTTCCTCGCTCTGAATATAAAAATTTTATAGAATTTTCTTCTACTCTCAAGGAAAGAGATTTAAACAGAACACCAGTAATCAATAGCCTGGGTGGATTTGATCAAGGAATGCTTAATGTATGGATACAGGAAACCCAACGATGGCATGAACTTCCAGCAGAATATAATTTTCATATGGGTAGATATCTAAAAGCTAAAAGATGGGACGATGGGGTGAGTCTAATTCATTATCATCGAAACAATAAATTAATGATGAAAGATGAATTCGAAGACGAAAGAATTTTAAAATGATGAACGATTTAAAGTTTACGACGTGCGAGGATTATATGAAAGAAGATTATATTGATCAGTATCGAGAATTTTACGATAATGGTGGTTACGAAAATAATGATCCAGTGATGAGAGCAAAGGACGACATCAAGCAAATGCTTGAGCAATTTAATTGTAAAACATTACTTGATTATGGTTGTGGGCATGGATTACAATATTCCAAATACGATCTACACAAGTATTGGGGACTTACAGAACTTGCAAAATATGATCCCGGTGTGCAAGAATTTGAAGAAAAGCCTCAAGGCTCTTTTGATGCGGTAATTAATACGGACGTTCTTGAACACATACCAGAGGATTATGTATATGATGTGATAACTGATATTTTTAGTTATGCTGATAAATTTGTATATTTTAGTATTGCAACTGGCTTAGCAAAAGCCATATTACCAAACGGTGAAAACGCTCATTGCACTCTAAAGCCACATTCTGAGTGGGTTGAAATTATTGATGAAATGCGCGGTGATATACCTACTGTAGTAAAGTGTACTGGAAATGATAGGAAAAAGATTGGGCGCACATTATTGGTATGATAAGAAAAGTAGTACTCATAGGCAACGGTCCATCAAATAGATTCTATAATCCAATATATCATATGGATACTATGAAGGCTGGATTCAATTTAACTGATATTAATGTTGATGTTATTTTTGCCAGTGATAAAAAGGTTATTGATAAACTAAATGGCAATCCTAAACTCAAAGTTTTAAAAAAGCCTTTTATGACTAAAAAAGGTGGTTTAAATCTTGCATGGAATACAGGACACAATGCATACAACCATTTAAGAAAGAGTGGATATACTCATTTTGAATTATATGGTTTTGATTTAATGTTTTCTGATATATGGGATTCAACGACAGATAAAGTTTTTAATAAAGAGTGGTGGGTCAAACAAGCAAAGCAGGTAGATATAAATTCAGAATGGATAAAATATTGGGACGAATTAATTGACGCACCGACAATTATACACGCACCTATGATGACAAAATTAACTTTTAATAATAAATTTGCAACAATAAAATACCATGAAGACTCTAATTATAAGCATGCCTAAATCTGGTACATATCTGTGCAGTAATCTTTTGGTAGAGTTCGGCATCAATCAAACATATCTTCATCTAAATCCGCGGACATATCAGAAATACAACTCTGATATTGAGCAGTCAAGGCAATATCCTGAAAAATACACACACAAGGAAACGTTTGAAAGGTCGTTAAATTTATTTGGAGATAATGAATTCGCTGTCACTCATATTCCTTACACCAGTAAAAGAAACGCAATTACACAGAATCTGAAACGCATACTTTTGGTAAGAGAAAAAAGTGAAATTATGGATTCATATCGACGATGGAATAATAATACCGGCCGATCTATGCCGGCATTACGACTTGAGGAAATACGAAAATGGGAAAAGCAGACAAACATATTTGTACTTTCATTTGATGATATGATAAATAAAAATGTTAAAAAGATTGATGGCTTGCAGCTTTATCTATTTGACGAGGTAAAGTTTAATAGTTTAAAATGTATGGAGAAGGCAATAAATTCTCCTTCAATGACTAAAATGAGGTAATTATGGTAATATGTGATAAACATGATTTTATATTTTTGAGGATACCAAAAAATGCAAGTTCAAGTCTTGCTGAATTTTTTGTGAGAAATTTTTGTGATTCGAATGATGTATGGACTGAAATTAATGATTGTGGTATTAGGGATCACAATGTAAGACCAGCACTGATTCAAAAATATAGATATCAGTATAGATTTATTCATTTGACTCTACAAGAACTAGTTGATAATGATGTTGTGGCAAGAAATAATGTGTCTCGTAAGCAGATCATTAGTGTGATTAGAAATCCATTAGCGAGACAGTTATCATTATATTTCTTTTTAAAGAGAGGTGAGCGCAAGTCGCCAGAGGAATTTAGACATGTTTTTAGAGATGGGCACCATCAGAGTGACACCTCAAATAAAATATTGCAAACAGATTATGCAAAATTGGATGGGGTTGATATAGGAACATGGTGGTCATATAATAAACTGAATGATTATTTAATTGATTTTTGTTCAAAACAAGGCAAGACAGGAACACTTGAATTAAAGAAATTTAAAAACGGTTATACACCAAAACAACAAAAGGTTTTTGACGAGTATTATGACCAGAAAACAATTGATGCGGTAAGAAAATACTATGAAAAAGACTTTGATAAACTAATGGAATTAGAAACGGGATTGGAATTAGCATGAACGAAATAGAAAAAGCTTATATTTTAAGAATTGACACTGACCTTTCAAGAGAATATGCTCAGGTTACTGCTGATTCATGTGATACAATAGGACTACCTTGGGAATACCATGAAGGATTTTATAATATGGATCCTAATGACGCATGGAATTCTATTGGTTTGAGTAGACATATTAAACGAAATAATTGGGTTCCTGCTGCTCAACTTTGTACTGCTGGCCATGCTGCCATCTGGAAAAAGATTCGAGATAATAGAGAAACAGCCATTATTCTTGAACATGATGCTGTGATGTTACACGACCCACGTTCAGTAAAAATTGGTCATAATAGAATCGTAACCCTTGGCTATAAACTAAAGGACCCCACCAGATATGACCATGAAAATGCAGGTCCTCCTCGTGGTATCAGACAAATTTCAGGTCATGAAGGTGCTCATGCATATGCCATTACACACGAAACTGCTCATTCGATGCTTCAGGAAATTGAAGATCACGGTGTAAGATCTGCTGTAGATAACTTATATTTCCTAATACAAAGAGCAAATTTCACAAAAATTCCATTGGGTATTATGGATCCAACACCAGCAATTGGATGGCTGAGAAAATCATCAATCTGGCAAGAATCCGCGGAAAATAATTACGCATTTGTTGAGTCGTTTGAAAGAAATCTAACTAATTAATATGGCCTATCTTTTAACGAATGGATTACTTTCACTGCACGTACCAAAAACCGCAGGAAAGGCATGGGAGCATTGGATCAAAGAAACAGCTGAGGTTATTGACCGTCGGATATGTAATCAGCATTATACATATGAGGAAATACTCAGAGTTCATCCAGAACTTGATAATAACGATTATATGATGACAGTTCGTAACCCATATTCAAGAATAGTAAGTTGGTATCACCATTCACGAGATGTATATGTGTATAACATTAATAAACCAGGAATGCGTAAAAAAATTCCACCACCGCCACCAGAATCTCCTCATTTTCAACCATCATTTGAGGAATGGGTAAAAAGAAAAGAACTAAAAGATTTTCCACCCAGCACCAGAAAAAGAACTAATACATCATATGGGACGTGTAAATCATATATACATCCATCCGGTAGAATGCCAAAATATTTACTCCGGTTTGAAACCTTATCCGAAGATATAAAAGTATTACAAGAGGTTTTTAATTGTGATGAGCCATTAGAAATACAAAATCCTACTGTATCGTTTAAAGGGCGTGATTGGAGAACTGAATATAAGTCACAGTATACAAAAGATTTTATATATGATTATTTTAAAGAGGATTTTGAATTCTTTGGTTACGATAGAAAGTTTCCCACCGATTAAGTAAGTTATAAATATATCTATAAAGTAGCATAGGAATCGAGGCATATAATGGCCGATAAAAAGAAGAAAAAGCCACCGGTCAAAAACTTTAAGGAATTTGACCCGTCGCAGTTCATTGAGACTGAACCGAAATTAACCGAAGCCATGAAAAAAGATTTGGTTGTAATATCGTTTGGTCGGATGAATCCTGTTACGGTCGGCCATGAAAAGCTTGTAAATCAAGTATTAAATGTCGCATCAAAAAATGGCGGCGATCCTGCAGTATATCTTTCACACTCTTCAGATCCAAAAAAGAATCCTCTATCGTATGAGGATAAGGTTTTCTTTGCACAACGAGCATTTGGTAAGATTGTTAAAAAATCCCCAGCTAGAACAATCATTGAAGTTGCAAAACAGCTTCAAGGTTTATATAAAAATCTAACCGTGGTTGTTGGATCTGATAGAGTTATGGAATTTAAAACTCTATTAAATAAGTACAACGGTAGAGATTATAACTTTAATAAGATTAATGTGGTTTCGGCTGGAGAAAGAGATCCAGATGCCGAAGGCGTAGAAGGAATGTCTGCATCAAAAATGAGAGCAGCCGCAGCTGATGGTGATTTCAAATCATTTAAATCAGGTCTTCCTAAAAAATTACAATCCACCGCTAAAAAAGTTTACGATACAACGAGGCAAGGTATGACATTAGATGAAGAAACCATAGACGAAGCGGTTCTTTCAAGGGCGCAACGTCGTAAAAGGGCTAGACTCTTAAGAAGATATAAGAGTAAAATTGCTATTGCAAGGAAAAAGGCAATGCGCCGCCGAGCAAGTATTGATACTCTGAAGAGAAGAGCTCGAAAAACTGCTCGTAATATGATTAAGCAAAAATTGGCCAAATCTAGAAGATTTGCTGATCTTGATCCGGCTGCAAAAATTGCAATCGAAAAGAGATTGGAAAAAATGCCTTCATCACGACTTGACAGATTGGCTCGAAAACTGCTACCTTCACTTCGCAGAAAAGAAACAGAGCGTATGCAAGCTCGTGCCAAGAACGAATCTGTAAATATTGACGATATGTTTGAAATGTTTATGGAAGAAAGAACACCGTCAGGTCGTTTTGGAAAGAATACCCATGATATCAAGGTAAAGGTACCAGGTAGAATTAATAAAGCTATTAAAAAGGGAAGCCCGGTTTGGGACCAACGTGAGAACAAACCTCACCAGGAAACCAAGAAACACCTTTCCGATATAATGAAAAAGCATGGTGTAAAACCATCTAAGGCAAAACATTATCATAATGACATGACAGGTCATTATATGATGGCACATCCAAGTAATGATCCAGCAAAAGTTCATGCCGCGGCAACTGAATTTGAAAAAACAGTAGGTAAGGCGGTTCGTACAGAAGCCAAAGATGGTGATGGTGTCAATATCGTAAGGGACCGTGAATTTAAGGGTAAACCTATGAAGAAAGAGCCTGGTACAATAGGCATTAAATTCTCTGATATGAGAAAGTCTAAGTGGGCCAAGGACTCTGATGCCAATCCAAAAAGATCCAAAGCTATGGGTGAAGCCACGGAACTTGAGGAAAAGTTAAAAGCCTCTGACGATATGGGTACTTGGGTTAAGGATTTCCAGGATTCTGATGCACCACAGTTTAAAGGGAAATCAAAAGAAAAGCGTAGACAAATGGCTATTGCTGCTAAATTGGATGCCGAGGATGACGTTAAAAAGGAATCGTTTGATCCTAAACACGTAAAGATGGCAATAGGTATTGCATCAGATAAAAGATATGCTGGTGGTAATATGACCGGTGCAGTCAAGCAGATTGATAAAATCAAAAAAGGTTTATCAGACCATCCACAGGTACGTGCAGTTTTAAAAAGACAAAACGAAGAAACCAAAACGGAATCGTTAGACGAAATGTGGGGAACATATGTTTCAAAACGCCCACATATGTTACTGGATAAAAATAATAAAGTCAAGTTTGATAAACGCTTTAAAATGTTTAAAAAGCAAAATGAACTTGAAGAAGGATTTACAGTCAACGCCGAAATGGATATGGTCCGTGATCTCGAAAATTCAATTAATGAATTCCTAGAACTCCATGAAGGCAAAACAATTAAAGTCGACCACACCGCAGCACTAAATGCTGAGACTGCCGGTTATATTCTTGTAAAGGACCGTGAGGTTATTGCGGCTGGAACTATGGACGAAATGCTTGAAATGCATGAGAACACTCCTGGCTCCCGTGTATGGTTGAGCACAAAAGAGGTTGGAAACCTAGTAGAATGATTGGCTTTAAAAAACACCTTATTGAAAAGAAAAATCCGGAGGATCCAGATATTGGAGACAGAAAAGGCTCACAGCCGGTTGGATATCATAAGGGAATTAAGTCTGTTTCTACCAAGGTTGCTCGTGATCAGCACTTTAAAAAGTATGCAGATAAGGATGACGGAAATCCAGCAAATTATAAACCAGCACCAGGTGACGCCACTGCTAAGACAAAGCCTTCAAAGCATACGAAACGCTTTAAGGACATGTTTGGTGAGGAATATCTGGACGAAGATGTAAAGAAAACACTCAAGGATAAAGCCAAGAAAAGTGGTATGCCATATGGTGTATTGAAAAAGGTTTTTGATCGAGGTGTTGCTGCATGGAAATCCGGGCACCGTCCTGGTACTACTCCAACACAATGGGGATTTGCAAGAGTAAATTCATTTGCCACAAAATCCTCTGGTA
>Ga0075477_10001250_pt1 | contig 11929 bp, 9 predicted proteins | sample DEB08_DNA_FD_76338 | JGI IMG/M metagenome (GOLD analysis project Ga0075477, IMG submission 76338) | Aqueous microbial communities from the Delaware River and Bay under freshwater to marine salinity gradient to study organic matter... | ecosystem: Environmental > Aquatic > Marine > Coastal ...
AGAATTCGCCGGCAGGGTCTAGGTCCTTTTTGACGGATCGGCGTCGACCCGAGAGGCTCGGAGGGGGCCTCCAGCGAGGAGGGCGAGGCAGGCGATTCCCCAACGAATCGTCGACGCAGGCCGACGATGCGGGTGGTCGCCTCCGGGCCTCGAAGTCCCGATCGATCCGTCAAACAGGACCTAGTCCGCGACCTTGGCTGGAACCCACGGAACATCAGGCACCCCCACCGCGTGATTGGCCGCTCGGGCCATCGCAAAGAGGAGATCACTGGTTCTATTGATGAACTTCACGATCTCATCCCCCACCGGTTCCGCATGCCCAAAGGCCACGATGAGCCGCTCGGCGCGGCGGCAGACGGTTCGCGCAAGATGAAGCCTGGAAGCGAGTTCCGATCCACCCGGGAGGATGAACGTCCGGATCTCCGGCGCGGCTCCGCTGAACTCGTCGATCCACTGCTCGAGTTCGACGATCTGACCCTCACCGATGCCGGCAAGGCGGTCTCGAACCGGCGATCCCTCGGGCGTGGCCAGATCGGCCCCGATGTCGAAGAGACGGGACTGGATGCTGGTGAGAACCTCGCGGTATCGATCGAGGGGTCCGTCCGAGGGAACCGCGGCGGCGGCAAGGCCGAGACAGGCGTTGAGCTCGTCGACGGTGCCGTAGGCCTCGATACGGGGATGATCCTTGCCGACCCGGCCTCCGCCGAAGAGGCCGGTGGTGCCGTCGTCGCCTGTTCTGGTGTAGAGCTTCACGGCCTCGTTGGTCCTCAGGAGGATGACACCGGTTGGTCGAGGCACGGACGGTCGTCCGGATCGCCTTGGTCGCCTTGCGGGGTTCGGATGCCATACCCGCCGGATTCGGGCCGACGGGCCCATGGCGGCGGTCAGACCATTCTGGATCCGGCGGCTCGGGCGGTCTCGACGATTCGCTCGGCGGTCCGGACCGCCGCAAGACCGGTTCTGGCATCGACCTCGGGAGCCCGACCCTGCCGGACCGCGGACAGGAACTCTCGCGCCTGAAGCGTCAGCGGATCGCCGTCGGCGACCTCGATGCGATCGACCTTGACCAACTCGAGGTAGTCGAGATTCGAGAGATCCTCGCCTTCGCCGAGTCGCCGTCGAACCTCGTCGAGTTGGGTCTGGTTGGCCGTCTTGGTGACGACGGTCCCGCTGCGGGTGGCGAAGTCCGCCGAGACGTAGTGCTCGGGTCCGATGATCCGCAGGCGTCGCTCGGTCTTCATCGCGAGACGGCTGGCGGTGACGTTGGCGACGCAACGCACGCCGTCGGCACCCGGCGGAAACACCAGGCGAGCGTTGCAGACGTCCTCGGCCTCGCCAAGCACGCTGACGGCGTTGGCATGGATCTCCTCCGGCTCGGTGCCCACCAGCATCAGCAGCAGATCGAGATCGTGGATCATCATGTCCAGCACCACGCCGACATCCACCGAGCGGAAGGTCATCGGGCTGATCCGCTCCATCTGGACGAATCGCGGCTCGAGACCCTCGATCGCGCCGATCGCCCGCATCAGAGGATCGAACCGGACGACGTGGCCGACCTGAAGCACGGTGCCGGACGCCGCAGCCGCCTCGGCGATTCGGTTCGACTCCGCCGCGTCGGCGGCCAGAGGCTTCTCGACGAGGCAGGCGATGCCACGCTCGAGCAGGCCGATCACCAGTTCCGGGTGGGTCGTGGTCGGCGTCGCGACGACCGCCGCGTGGGGCTCGGCGGCCAGCAGCTCCTCGAGCCCGCCGAAGACCCGGCCACCATGGGTCTCGACGACGTCGGCAGCCCGCTCGACGTCGGCGTCGAGCACCCCGAGGAACTCCACGCCCTCCTCGCGGCTCATCACCCGGGCGTGGTGCCGCCCCATGCGACCGACGCCGATCACGGCGACGCGACGTGGTTCCTGGCTGGTCATCGAATCGAGTCCTCGAAGAGCGATGGAATCGCCAAGGGTACCCGCCGCCCGATCGAGCGGAGGATCACACGCAGGCGGCCACGTGCGCGACGGCGTTCTGGAACATCGCCAGGCCCGGAGGCGGTCCCTGCATCTGGGCCTCGTCGAGCCGGGTGAAGCGAGGGTGGCGGTTCCAGTGCAGAAATCGTTCCGGGTGCGGCATCAATCCAAGGACCAGGCCGCTGGCGTCGCAGATGCCCGCCACCGAGCCGATCGAGCCGTTGAAGTTCTCGCCGGACCCGTACCGCACCGCGATGCGACCTCCGGCCTCGAGCGACGCCAGTGTGCCTTCGTCGGTGGTGAACCGTCCCTCGCCGTGCGCCGAAGGAAGCACCGCCGCCGGGCCGTCGCTGGAAAGCCCCCGAGTCCAGATGCAGCGGCTCTCGGTGGGATACTCGACCGTGGTCCATCGATCCTCGAACCTCGCGGATCGGTTGGACCGCAGCGCGATCGTCGGCGGAGACGCGACCGCCGGCCACGGCACGCCCTCGTCGGGACCGGGCAGCAGGCCGCACTGCACGGCGATCTGGAATCCGTTGCACGGCGCGATGACGGGGACGCCTCGCGCGACCGCGGCAGCGAGCGCCCCATGGAGATCGCGGCGCACCAATGCCGCCATCACCCGACCGGCCGCGATGTCGTCGCCGTAGGAGAAGCCGCCGGGAAGTCCGATCCAGCGAAAGCGGTCGATCCGGGAGGGATCTCGACGGAGCGCCTGCAGCGTGACCAGCTCCGGCGCAGCGCCGGCCAGCGCAAACGCCTCGGCCAGTTCCGCCTCGCAGTTGATGCCGGGCGCGGTGATCACCAACGCCGATCCGACCGCGGTCATGCCTTCACCTCCGCGTCGTCTCCGGTCGCATCGTGGTGGATCAGGGCGCCGGTTCGCCATGCTCGCTCCAGATCGGACAGCGGCCGTCTCGCCGTCGCGTCGCCGTGACGAACCCGGACCTCGGGCGCATCGAGCAGTTCGCCGACGACCACATGCGGCACCGTGCCGAGCACCTCGCCGAGCGACTCGACCCGTTCCGGCTCCACCTCGAGCAGGTAGCGACTCGGCTGCTCCGCGAAGGCTGCCGCAAGTGCGGGAATCTCGGTCCCGACGCGGTCGAGATCGATGGAGACGCCGAGGCCTCCCGCGATCGCCATCTCCGTCGCGGCGACGAGCACGCCGCCTTCGCTGGGATCGTGCGCCGATCGGACCAGACCTTCGGCGATCGCCCGATGCACCGCCGCGGCGTTCGCGGGACCGGCGACAAGATCGGTCTCGGGAAGCGAGCGGTCGAGCGTCGCGACCGCCGGACCGTTGGCGACGCGATGCAGGTGTGCGCCTCCGGTCGCCCCGCCGGTGTCACCGACGAGCACGAGGAGGTTGCCCGCGCGCTTCGCATCCATGGTGGCGATGCGGGCAAGATCGGGCACCGGCGCAAATCCGGAGATCAGCAAGGTCGGCGGAATTCGAATCGTTCGACCGGCATCGGTCGTGAACTGGTTGTTCAGCGAGTCCTTGCCGGAGATGAACGGCGTGCGGTAGGCGATCGCCCCGTCGTAGCACGCCTCGGAGGCCCGAACGAGCGCCGCCATGCGTCGCGAGTCGTCGCATCCGGGCCAGCAGAAGTTGTCGAGGATGGCGATCCGCGAGGGATCCGCGCCGCTGCAGACGAGGTTGCGGACGCACTCGTCGATGGCGGCGAGGCCCATCAGGTACGGATCCTCCTCCCAACCGGTGGCAAGACCGCTTCCGATCGCCAGACCACGGCCGCTGCCGGGAATCGGCTCGATGACCGCCGCATCGGTGGGGCCACCCTCGCCCACGCCGGTGATCGGCTTCACCACGGTGCGTCCCTGCACCTCGTGGTCGTACTGGCGCACGATCCACGCCTTGCTGGCGATGTTGGGATGGCCGAGCAGACGCTCGAGTGTCTGAAGAATGGTCGAAGGGCCGACGTCGGCGATCGACAGGGCCTCGGTGCCGGACTCCACCGCATCGAAGTGCGGGTCGTCGGCGCCGGCGGCGCTCCACGTCGCTTCACGCACCGGCATCGGCACGCCGCCATGGAGAAACTCCATCGCGAGACGACCGACCTCGCGACCCCTCCAGCGCAGCACAAGGTCGCCATCGGTGCCGCCGAAGACGCCGAGATCCGACCATTCGACCTCGTGGGCGGCGCAGATCTCCGCAAGTCGTTCGAGATGCTCCGGGGGAACCGCCAGCACCATCCGTTCCTGCGCCTCGCTGATCCAGACCTCGACCGGGTCGAGTCCCTCGTACTTCAGGGGCGCTCGATCGAGATCGACCGCGGCCCCCACCGCCTCGCCCATCTCGCCGACGGCGCTGGAGAACCCGCCCGCGCCGCAGTCGGTGATCGCCGAGAAGATCGGTCCACCGGGCTCGTCCCGCGCCGCGAGCACCGCGTCGAGCACGGTCTTCTCGACGACCGCATGCCCGATCTGCACGGCGTGACTGAACTCGTCCGCATGCGTGTCGGTCAGTTCGGCGCTCGAGAAGGTCGCACCGTGGATGCCGTCGCGGCCGGTGCGGCCGCCGAGGGCGACGATGCGATCGCCCGGCCTGGCCTCGCCGGCGACCAGCTCCCTTGGAAGAAGACCGACGACGCCGCAGAAGACCAGCGGGTTGCCCACGTGGCGCCGGTCGAACCAGACCGCACCGTCGAGGGTCGGGATGCCCATTCGATTTCCATAGTCGCGAACGCCGGCGACGACCTGGTCGAGCACGCGACGCGGCGGCAGGCAGCCCGCCGGCACCTCCGGCATGTCCGGCGGCGCCACGCAGAAGACGTCCGTCGCCGCGATCGGCTTGGCTCCGAGGCCGGTGCCCACGATGTCGCGAATGCAGCCGCCGATGCCGGTCGCGGCGCCGCCGTAGGGCTCGATCGCCGAGGGATGGTTGTGGGTCTCGACCTTGAAGCAGACCGCATGCCGATCGTCGAAGGCCACGATCCCGGAGTTGTCGACGAAGACCGAGAGGCACCAGTCCAGCCCCTCGTCGATCAGCCGCCGCGTGGCCGCAGCGACCGTGCTGCGAAGCAGGTTGTCGACGACGACGCTGCCGTCGGACTCGATCCGGTGGCCCGGCCGCTCCGCGGCGCCGACAAGCAGCGACGGTCCCGGACCGCCGGCCTCGCGATATCGAACCGTGGACTTCAATGTCTTGTGGACGCAGTGCTCGCTCCAGGTCTGGGCGAGGGTCTCGAGTTCGATCGCCGTCGGCTCGCGGCCGAGTTCGCGGTAGTGCTCGCGAACCGCCCTCATCTCCTCGAGAGACAGGAACAGGTGGCCTTCCCGGGACAGCCTCGCAAGCGCCTCGTCGTCGAGGTCGCGCATCGGCACATCGGGAACATCCTCGCTGCGCGGCGTGCCTGCGGGAAAGCGATCGGGATGCAGGCGTCCCTCGTGGAGGTCCTGGATCACCGGATTGGCGAGGATTCGAAGTGCGATCTCGCGAGCCGTCGCCGAACCGACGCCCTCGAACTCCCAGCGCACTCCCGTTCGGACCTCGATCGAAGACGCCTCGCCGAGACCGAGCATCGCCGAGATCGCGGTCCTGACGCTGTCGGCGGCAGGATCGGTGACGCCGGGCAAGGGATGCACCTCGATCGCCACCGCCCCATCGGGCAAGGGACCGGCACTCGCCGACTCCTCTCGACCGACCACACGGCCGATCTCGGCGACCGGGTCGGCGAGCAGTTCGCCTGCGATCCGATCGACGTCCGCGTCGTCGAGGATCGCCGGAGGCGCCGCGATCAGATAGACCGCCACCCGGCGCATCGCGGTCGGGTTCTCGGGAAGACCGAGTTCGAGGGCTTGCCGCCGCTTCGCCTCGCCATGGGGATCCTGGCTGGACCCGGCGGAATCGGGACGAGGACGAACCTCGACCCGAATCACGCGGGTCTCCCGGCCATCGGCGATCGGTTCGTCGGCGGTGTGTGCGGGATCGCAGGTGGAGTCGGCGGTCGTCATCGAACCGGGGATTCTACGTGCCGTTTCCGTTCCAAAAAGAGGCCGCCGCCGACGGAGGTCGGCGGCGGTGGCCCGTGGTCGGGCGGGCGTGTTCCTCGATGGACTCGAACGGGCGGCGGCTCAGAAGAAGAGCTGCCACTGCGTCCGGAAGAGCAGTTGTCCGGTGCTGTCGTTGGCCCGGAGTCCGTAGCTCGGATCGGCCCAGAAGTAGCTCACCTTGTCGAAGGTGAACCCGAGGTCGGTGGTCCACTTGGCGTTCTGGCCCCGGAAGAAGTAGTTGACTCCCACCGTGAGCAACGACAGATCGGAGGGGTTGTTGAAGATGGCGTTCTGATCGAGGAGCGTCTTCGGACCGCTGGTGTTGCCGTACTCGTACTGGGCGAACAGCTCGATGTCGTCGGCGACGTAGACCGCACCTTGGAGCATGAAGCCGAGCGTGTTGATGCTGCCGGCATTGGCGGCGTTCAGAGCGCCGAAACCGCCTGCGGAGTTCGTCCCGAACTCGGCGGCCTTGGCGGACATGTTCGCGAAGTAGAAGGAACCGAAGAGGCTCGCGCCACCGAACTTCGCGGTGACGTCGGCGGTGAATCCGAACCACTTGTTGTAGTCGTCGCCGGTGGAGGCCGGTGGCACCACGCCCTGCGAGTACCAGGGCTTGCCCTGCTGGTAGTGGACCGCGGCACCCACGAGAAGGCCGAATTCGTCGCCCCGCGGACTCGTCATGCCGCGGAAGTCCTCCCACAGCCCGTCGAGCTTGAACTCGATGCGGCTGGTGACGGCCCAGTCGGCCTGCTCGACGTAGTAGGGCGTGTTGAGAGGTTCGCTTCCGACGAGCGAGACGAACCTGCCACCGACGTTGTCGGTGCCGCCGTCGCTGAGGGCCAGCTTCCAACGGAACGCCTCGCCGAAGTACTCGAGCTCGACGCCCTGGGAGTACCCCGTGGAGAGGATGTTGGAGAGCACCGAGCGAGATGCCGCGGTGAGATAGGCGTCGTAGATGAGAAACTCGCGGTCGAACGGCAGCTTGAACTGGCCGACTCGGAACGCCCAGTCCTGGCTGAAGTTGATCCGAGCCCAGGCATCCAGGAGGCTGAAGTTGCCGCTTCCCGATCCTGCGGTGCCGACCGCCTGGGCGTTTCCGAAGCCGTTGCCTCCGTAGCTCTGAGCCTGCAGTGCGTACTCGGCGTTGTTCTCGAAGCCTCCCCGCACCATGTACTCGACCGCCGCGTCCCAGAGGGTGCCGCTGAAGGTGAGTTGGGCCGCGGGAACCTCCCATCCCGTGCGATCCTGCTTGACGTCGACCTCGTTCGGGAAGTCCGCGATCGGGGGATTGCCGCCGAGGTGGCTCCAGACGAACCGGGTCTGAAGGAGTCCCTGGACCTTGAACGTGAACGCCCCATCCGGGCTCGCGATGAAGAATCCGTCGCTGTACCCCGCGGTCAAGCCGGCGTCCTGAAGGCTGGTGCGGGTCTCGGCGTCGGCGAGGACGTCGGTCACGATGCCGCGGATCTGGGCAGCGCGCTCTTCGTCGAGCCACTCGTCGTCGTCCTCGGCCCGAAGCTGACGGACCTCGCTGCGAAGTCCCTCGTTGGCGGTCTCGAGCTCACGGAGGCGGCGAGCCATCTCCTCGAGCGTGATCGATGCCGCATCGTCCTGGGCGACGACCGGGGCGACCATGGTCGCAGCGAGCACCGTCGCGAGGGTGCCGCTCAGGAGGGTCGAGAGGGGCGCGGTCCTGAAGGGGGTCATGTCGGCTCCTGAAATCGATCTCACACCGAATGGGCGGACGTCCACCTCTCGAGGGGTGACCACGTCATCTCCTGCCGGCGGCCACTCCACGCCGAGCGGACGCCACGACAGGCTGCCGGGAGGGGGTATCGGCACGTCCCCGGGGATTCCTGTGGGGAATGCCGCGCGATTTCTCGGACCCGTCCCCCCAACTTCAGGGCCTCCCGCACACCATCGACCCGGCCCACGGCGGTACTCTCGAACCCCCACCGGCCACCCCGCCTCTCGCCTCGTCCCGCCATGACCATCGACGGACAGAGTCTTCACGGTCGCTTCCTGGTCCTCGATGGACCCGACGGCTGCGGCAAGAGCACCCAGCTGTCCCGCCTCGCCGAGTGGTTGAGGTCGATCGGCGCCGAACCGGTGACCGTCCGCGAGCCGGGCGGAACCGCCATTGGGGAGCGGATTCGCGAGGTGCTGCTCGATCCGGACTGCTCGGAGATGGATCTGCGGTGTGAGATGCTTCTCTACATGGCCAGTCGGGCCCAACTCTGCCGGGAACGGATCCGACCGGCCCTCGACGCCGGCCGAACCGTCATCGCGGACCGGTTCATCAGCTCGACGCTGGCCTATCAGGGCACCGCCGGCGGCCTCTCGCAGGAGGCGATCGCCGCGGTCGGGCGGATCGCCACCGACGACCTCGCCCCCGACCTGACCGTGATCCTCGACGTGGACGAGACCGTGGCGGCCAAGCGCCTCTCGCCGGTGCTCGACCGCATCGAGCAGCGTGGAATCGACTTCCACCGACGGGTGCGGCAGGGCTATCTCGAACAGGTACGCCTTTGGCCCGATCGGCACGAGATCATCGACACCTCGCCGCCTCCGGACGTCGTGTTCCGCGCCGTCGAGGCGGCGATCGAACGACACGCTCGACGCTGGTCCGTGGTCGCCGATGCCGCGAGCGGCCGCGGATGAGCGACCGTCGGATGCAGTTGCTCCGAATCGACGCCCACGACCCCGGCACCCGACGCCGAATCGGCACCGGCCGGGTGGATCCTTCCGAACGACCGACCCGAGTCCGCTTCGACGACGACGGCGCGACGCGGGAGGTCTTCCTCGACTGGGAGGGCGCTCTCGACGATGCCGGCCGCCTCCGCCGCTGTCCGATCTGCGACTTCACGAAGCTCTACCGAAAGCGATCGCTGCCCGCGATCACGCCCTACGTGCTCGTGGTGGCGTTCGCAGGCATCGGCGTCAGCCTGCTCGGGTTCGACGATCCCCGTCTGCTGGCCGTGCTCGGCCTGCTGCTGGCCATCGATGTCGGCCTGCTGATCTTCGCCCGGACGCAACTGGTCTGCTATCGGTGCCGCAGTCGCTACGAAGGACTTCCGATCGCCCGCTATCACCGGCCCTGGGATCGCCGGGAAGAGACTCGCCACCTCGACGCCGACGACCGTCCCAACTCCGACTGATCGAGCCACATCGCTGCCCGTGCGAGGGCGGCGCGAGGGCCAGGGCGGTCCCGGAGCTCAGTCCTCCTCGGACTCCTCGACGTCCTCGGCGTCCACCCCGGCATCTCCGAAGATCGAGGAGCCGACGCGGACGAGATTGGCACCGCTTGCGATCGCAAGCTCGAAGTCGCCGCTCATGCCCATCGACAGCAGATCGAATCGCTCGCCGCCGCTTCCGGCCGATCGAATGTCGTCGAAGAGCTCGCGGCAGCGGTCGAAGGTCCGCCGTGCGAGGTCCGGGTCGGCTTCTCCCTGATCGTCGAGAGGGGCCATGCACATGAGGCCCCGCGGCTTCACGTTGACCATGGTGTCGATCTGATCGACCAGGTGCCTCGCCGCCGCCGGCGCGACGCCGCCCTTGGCGGACTCGCCCGCCACATTCACCTGCACGAGGATCTCCACCGGCTGTTCGCGGCGCACCGCGACCGCCTGGATCTCCTCGGCCAGGCGCAGGCTGTCGACGCCGTGGACGAGTCGGCTCAACTCGACGGCCTTGCGGACCTTGTTTCGCTGCAGCCGCCCCACCATGTGCCAGCGGACCTGCGAGGGATGCTCTCCGTCTCCGGCGGACTCGGGCAGCTGCCTCCGACGCGCGAGGAACTCGTCGACCTGCGCCGCCCGCTGCACGAGCTGCTGCACCCGGTTCTCGCCGAGATCGACGTGGCCGATGCCGATCAGCTCGCGGATCTGATCCATCGAAGCGTGCTTGGTCACCGCGACGAGGGCGATCTCCCTCGGATCGCGACCGGCCTGCGCCGCAGCAGCGGCGATCCGCTCCTTCACCGATTCGAGGCGTTCCCGAAGCGTGCCGTCTCGGGAATCCAACGAAGTTGCCCCTGCCGTGGTGTTCATGGACCGCGAGGATAGGACCGCCGCACACGTCGCACAACTGCACCGGCGCCGTGCGATACTGTCCGGGTGCCGCCGTGTCGACGGCGCCTTCCACGCATGATCAGGAACCCCGACAAGGCATCCGACGCCGACGCTTCGATCTCGAAGCCGGTGGTGCTCGTGATCCGCGACGGATGGGGCGAGAACCCCCACCCCGAGCACGACGCCTTCAACGCGGTGCGCCTGGCGCAGACCCCCGTCGCCGATCGCCTCGCGGCGGAGTGGCCGACGACGCTCATCGCCACCAGCGGCGAGGACGTGGGCCTGCCCAGCGGTGCTTCGGGTCCGGTGATGGGCAATTCCGAGGTGGGGCACCAGAATCTCGGCGCCGGACGCATCGTCGATCAGGAACTCATGCGGATCACCAACGCGATCCGCGACGGCGGGTTCTCGCAGAACTCGGTCCTGCGATCGGCCCTCGAACGATCCCGCACGGGATCCGGACGGGTCCATCTGCTCGGCCTCGTCAGCGACGGGCAGGTCCACAGCGATCTGGACCACCTCCTCGCGCTGCTCGAACTCGCCGCCGAGATGGGCTGTCCGGCGGGTCGTGTGTTCGTGCACGTGATCACCGACGGCCGCGACACCGCGCCGACCTCGGGTCTCGAATTCGTCGGACGCCTCGAGCGGCATCTGGAGGATCTCGGCGTCGGCGCCGTCGCCTCGGTCATGGGCCGGTACTGGGCGATGGATCGGGACCACCGATGGGACCGCGTGGCCCGGGCGTGGCGATGCCTCGTCGGACCGCCGGAGGCCACCGAAGCCTCCGCCGAGGACGCCATCGAGAACGCCTACGTCCACCCGGAACAGCCGACGCAGAAGGGCGACGAGTTCGTTCCACCGACCGCCATCGTTCCCGAGGACCGGCCCGAGATGCTCGAGGACGGACGCATCCGCGACGGCGATGCGGTGGTGTTCTTCAACTTTCGCGGCGATCGGCCGCGCGAACTCGTCAAGGCGTTCGTCCTCGACGACGACGCCTGGTCGAAGGTTCCCGGAGGCGGGTTCGAACGAACCAACCGCCCCGGCGACCTGCTCTTCACGACCTTCACCGAGTACGAGACCGGTCTGCCGGTCGAGGTGGTCTTCCCGAAGCCGCCCCGGATGAGCGGCATCCTCGGAGCGGTCGTCTCGGACGCCGGACGAACCCAGTTTCGATGCGCGGAGACGGAGAAGTTCCCCCACGTCACGTTCTTCTTCAACGACTATCGGGAAGAACCGTTCCCCGGCGAGCGTCGCGAGATCGTGCCCAGCCCCCGCGACGTCGCGACCTACGACCTGAAGCCGGAGATGTCCGCCGAAGGCGTCTGCCGTGCGGTGCTCGATCGGATCGCGTCGACGGACTGCGAAGACCTGATCGTCGTCAACTTCGCCAACCCCGACATGGTGGGCCACACCGGCGATCTCGCAGCGACGATCGAAGCGGTCGAGATCGTGGACGCGTGTGTGGGGCGCCTCGTCGAGGCGACGCTCGCGCGCGGCGGCGCCCTCGTCGTCACCGCCGACCACGGCAACGCCGAGCAGATGAAGGATCCCGAGTCGGGCCGGGCGCACACCGCCCACACCAACTTCACGGTGCCGCTGGTGGTGGTCGGAGAGGCCTTCCGCGACAGCGAACTGCGCGACGACGGTCGGCTCGCGGACATCGCTCCGACGCTGCTCGAGATGATGGGGCTGCCCCAGCCACCGGAGATGACCGGTCGCAGTCTGCTGATCTGAGAACGGCGCTCGCTCCCGGCTCCCGGATCCGCCTGTCGACCGTTCAGCGACGAACGAACACCGCCCGCATCCGGCCGCCGACGAGGCCTCGCGCCGTCGGCGCCACCTCGCGCAGGCCCGCCGCCCGGGCATGCTCGCAAAGGT
>Ga0075477_10001265_pt1 | contig 11906 bp, 9 predicted proteins | sample DEB08_DNA_FD_76338 | JGI IMG/M metagenome (GOLD analysis project Ga0075477, IMG submission 76338) | Aqueous microbial communities from the Delaware River and Bay under freshwater to marine salinity gradient to study organic matter... | ecosystem: Environmental > Aquatic > Marine > Coastal ...
CACCCAGAACCGCGCCATCAGGAAGCGGTGGTAGCGAAGCATGTCGAGAAGCGGCACGCCGCTGATCGCGCCGGCCCAGAGGTCGGGGCGCTGCGTGATCGCGGCGCCGACGAGCAGGCCACCGTTCGAGCCGCCGCGAACGAGCAGGCGATCGGGCGCCGACCATCCGCTTGAGACGAGGGTCTCGGCGCAGGCGAAGAGGTCGTCGAAGACGTTCTGCTTCGACTCGAGCATGCCCGAGCGATGCCAGGACTTCCCGAACTCGCCGCCGCCGCGAAGCCCGGCGACCGCGTAGACGCCGCCCGCCTCGTACCAGGGCCAGTTGGTCGCGATGAAGCTGGGATCCATCGTGATGTTGAAGCCGCCGTAGGCGTAGAGCAGGCACGGGTTCGTGCCGTTGGGCGTGACGCCGCGCTTGTGCACGATGAACATCGGGACCCGAGTGCCGTCCTTCGAGGTCGTCCACAGCCGCGAGACCTCGACCTCATTGGGATCGACCGGCACCGGCGGCGAGGCCCACATCTCGAGCGCCCCGCCCTTGGCGAAGTCGCAGCGGTAGATCGTGCGCGGCCGGTTGTAGCTCGTGAACGAGACGAAGCCGCTCGCAAGATCGGGATCGGTGCCGACCGACGCCGAGCCGAGCCCCGGCAGGTCGACCGCGCCGAGCAGGTTGCCCGCAAGGTCGTAGCGTTCGATCGAGCTGACCGCGACCTCGCTCCACGAGGCGACGAGCACGCCGCGGGCGAGCGAGACGCCGTCGAGCACCGCTTCGTCGCGCTGCGCGACGATCTCGGTCGCCGCGCCGAGCGACGGCCGATTGAGATCGATCGCGAGCAGCCGTCCATTCGGGGCCTCGAAGGTCGTCTGCACGAACATCGTGTCGCCGACGATGCCGATCGGCGAGAAGCGGCCGTCGAGGCCTTCCGCGATCGCGACCCGATCGATCGCGCCGGTCGACTCCCAGGCGACCGCATCGGCGACGGCAAGATCGCTCGCCTGCCAGCCGCGGCTCTCGCCCATCACGAACCAGCGGCCGTCGTCGGAGATCGCCGCGTAGGGCACGCGGCTCGGCTCGCGCTGCTTCACGAGGATCGGATCGTGGCGCACGCTGCGGCCGATCTCGTGCACGCGGAACTGCCGCGAGTAGGCGTCGGCGGGATCGGCGAGCTGCCCGTAGACGAAGCGTCGGCCGTCGGGGAACCACGAAGGCGCCGTGACCTTGCCCTGAATCTCGTCGGCGAGGAAGGTGCCGTCGTCGACCTTCATCAAGTGAAGGACCGGCATCTCGTCGCCGGCCCGCGACAAGCCCACCGCGACGATCGAGCCGTCGGGGCTCGGGCTGTACCAGTCCATCGAGACGAGCCCGCTCGCGTCGAGGGCCTTCGGATCGAGCAGGATGCGCTCTGCGCCGTCTCGGTCGCGCACACGAAGCACCGGCTGGTCCTGATCGCCGTCGCGCTGCGTCCAGAAGAGCCGTCCCGATCGCTCGCGAGGCATGCCGACGGCGCCGATCTCGAGCAGCGGCCGCAGTTCGCGTTCAAGCGTCGTCCGGCAGGCCAGCCCTTCGAGCACGTCACGGGTGAAGTCGTTCTGGGCGGTCGTCCACGCCTCGACCTCGGCGCTCTCTGCCTCGAGCGGCTCGAGCCAGCGGTAGGGGTCTGGGATCGTCTCGCCGTGGAAGGTCTCCTCGACGACCTCGACCCGCGTCGGCGGATAGTCGTTGGCGGCGAGGGCCACCGGGGCGAGGACGGGAAGCGAGGCGAGTGCCGCGAGGGCGACGGATCGGGCAAGTGACATGGAGGCGTCTCCGGATCGTGGGGATCGCGGAGCGTATCGCGAGGCTGCCGAGCCCGGGGCGAAGCGAGGTACCGCGACCCGCCGCAGCGACGACCGGCTCGTTCGCGCGAGGGGTCACCCACGCTCCCGCGCGCGAAGTGACGCGGGGGAGTATCGCCCTCGCGCGATGATCACTGGCCGAAGTCGATGGCTGTGAGAAGGGCGTCTGTCGCGATCACGTCACGCGATTCTGCTTCCCCCGAAACGCGTCCGCCGCATGTGCAGCGCTTCGCGGTTCGGAAGTCCATCAAGTCCATCAGGTCCATCTTGTCCAATTGACGCCCCGCCGAGCGCAGCGAGCGCGAACCGCGTGACGTGGCCCGCGCCCAAAGCACGAGCGTCAGGACTTCACTGGGCGTCCGCCACACCTGCAGCGCTTCGCGGTTCGGAAGTCCATGACGTCCATTCGGTCCATCCTGTCCAATTGACGCCCCGCCGAGCGCAGCGAGCGCGAACCGCGTGACGTGGCCCGCGCCCGAAGCACGAGCGTCAGGACTTCACTGGGCGTTCGCCACACCTGCAGCGCTTCGCGGTTCGGAAGTCCATGACGTCCATTCGGTCCATCCTGTCCAATTGACGCCCCGCCGAGCGCAGCGAGCACGAACCGCGTGACGTGGCCCGCGCCCGAAGCACCCGCGATCGATTCGCGCCAAGCGCCCGCCTTCACGCCTTCGGCTTATCCGGCAGCAGCCATCGCACCACCGCCCGCGTGTAGCTCGGCGGGTACTCGATATGCATCCGAAAGCACCGGAACGCCGCGAGCGGGCGGCCGATCATCGCCGCCCCGTGCTTCAACATCGCGGCGTGCTTCTTCGCATCGACCTTCGCCGCCGCGGGCAGCTTGGGAGTGCGGACGAACCGGGCCTCGATCTCGCCGGTGAAGCGCCGCAACTCCGCGTGCTCGCCGTACTCGACGCCGTAGCTTGCGGTGAAGTACACCGCGCCGGCGGGCTCCACCGCGGCGAGCGTCTCGTCGAACAGCACGTCGAAGAACAGGTGCCGCATCGGCGTCGCGACCTGGGTGCTCAACTCCGCGCTCCGATGGCCCGGTGTCGCGTGCCACGGGCCGATCGACTCGATCAACTCCGCGAAGGTCAGGGTGAGGCTCTCGCCGGCGTGCGCATCCGGATCGGCGAGCACGAGCATGCCGCTCGGCCCCGAGCGGACCTCGATGGCGTCGTCTTCGAGATTCCGCGTGCTCGCGGACGCCACGAACGAGGGGATCGGGTTGTTGGCGCTCACATCGATGCGCGACCAGTCGCCGGCCTCGGCCTCCCTGTCGACCGCGGTGCCGCGATGCACGATCCGCGGGCCGAGCGGTCGGATCGTGCGAAAGCCGTGCTGCATGTCCACCGACACGAGGCTCACCATCGCGGGATTCGCACGGGCGGGGGCGACGAACCAGGTCGAGAGGTGGGCGTGGAGCACTTCGCCGCGAAGCGCGACCGCGGACTCGAAGTGCGACTTCTGCATGTCCCTCTGGTGCCGGCGCTGGGCGTCGGAGTCGAGCCCGCCCGCCGCGATGGCGGCGATCTCCTTTCGCGAGGCATCGGTCTGCTCGAAGATCTCTCGGAGAGTCTTCAGGGCGGACGCGACCGTCTCGACGGCGTCGTTCGACACGCCGGCCCGCGCGAGCGCCTCCACGAGGAGGTTCGTCCCTCGTTCTCCAGGCAGGGCGGCGATGATCGTGGCGGGATCCGGGGCGGTGGCGATTCGATGCGCCTTCCAACCCAGCATCTTGTCCAGGCCGAGCCTTCGCGCCACGCTCCGGCCGCCGACGTCTCCCTCGAGAAGTTCCGCGAACGCCGCTCGCAGCGCCTCCTGCAGCGTCTGCGCGGCCTCCGAGACCTCGCGATGCTTGCGTGCAAACGGGATGGCGTTTTTCTTGCGAACCGACATCGCGACTCTCTGGATCGACCCACTCGCAGGCCGTTGAACGACCCTCGCATGGGCGTGACCATAGCTCGACTCGACACCGCACGGGGGCGAGACCTTCTTGGAACGTCGTTTCGCCGCGGGAATCGTCGCCACCCGATCGCAGGGAGCGTGAGGGTGTCTCTGGAGACACCGGAGTTGCCTCTGGAGACGGCAATGGCGTCTCCGGATACGGCGACGCATTCCACAACCGGCCATGCGCTGCATGCTCTTGCCGGAATCTCGCGGGACTGCCGACACCAGGCGTACTGGACGCGGCGGCACCTGCACGCACGCGGCCTCGTACGCAACTCGCACGCAGCAGGAGAAGGTCATGGATTCGATCCAACGTCAGCCAATTCGCCTCGCCTTGGTCGGGGCCGTGAGCTCCGCAGCGTTCATCGCTTCGGAGAACCTCTACGCGACCGCCCTCCCGTGGATCGTCTGGGACGCGCCGGCGTCCTACGGAAGCAGCGGATCGGCGATCGGCGGTGATTCCCTGACCTACACCTACAACTACGCCGGCGGCACGACGGGGACCATGACCCTGGCCGACTCGAGCGTGATCTACGTCCGATTCACCGGGGAGGTGGTGGATCCGACCTTGGACGGGACCTTCAATCCCACCGGGGGCGGGTTCTGTGGACCGTCGGGCTTCTCGCAGAACGGCACGACCATCAGCAACTTCTGGTCGCAGCTTCCGAACACCGATGGCAACACGTTCACCAGCGCGAACGTCCCCACGGTCCCCACCAACGGCGATCACATCGGATTGATCGGCGGCACCGGCGGCATCCAGACCCAGACCGTCGAGTTCTTCTCCGATGCGGCCATGACCACCGCGACCTCGGTGAGCGACATCGTGCTGCTTGTGGCCTCGCTCGGCGGCGGCCCGAACACGGGCAGTTGGACGTTCAACCAGGACTTCACCATTCTCAGCGACAACACCGGCGTCGGGTCAGGGTCCGGACTCACGAAGACCACCCCGACCGCCGGGTCGTACGTGCTCTCGGGACAGGAGGGGTCCGGCGCGATCCAGTTCACGGGTGCGGTCTCGTCGTTCAGTTGGACCGTCTCCGGTCCGGAGGTCTGGACCTCTTGGAATCTCGGCGGCACGGCGACGGCGGCCTCGACTGCGGCCGTTCCCGGCACCGGCCTCGCCGCGATCGGCACGCTCGGTCTCGCGGGCGTCGCTCGTCGGCGTCGCCGCTGAGCCACGCGTCTCGCAGCAGAGCGTCTTCGGAATCACCACCGCGTGTTCGCCGCTTCGGGCCCCGCTTGATCGGGTCGCCCGAGGCGGCGTTCGCGCGCCGAGGTGATCGGCAGGGCATGGAAGTTCACTGGCCGGGTCGGCGTCGATTCTCGCGGTGACGCGGGTGATCGCGAAGGTCGGCGAGGATGCGACGGTGTGCGGCGCAGCGATGGCGACCGAGTTGCAGGATTGCGAGCCCGGCCCCGTCGGATTGGCGTCTAGTAGTCGAGCGTCGACAGCAGCAGTCCTGAAAGGACCATCTGCAACGTGGTTGCCGAGAGGGATGCCTCGCCGACGCGGTCGTCAGCAGATCAGCCGCACCCGCAGCGTCTCGGGGATCGACGCGAGATCGGCCTGGACCATGGCGGCGTCCGAGGCGTCGACGTCAAGGATGACGTAGGAGCGCTCGAAGTCCGACTGCAGGTACTCGGCGTGGATGTTGATCCCGCGCGCCGCGAGCATCGTGTGCATGCGGCCGAGGACGCCCGGCACGTTGCGGTGGAAGTGAAGGATGCGGTGGCGGCCTTCGACCCGTCGCGGCAGGTCGACCTCGGGCACGTTGACCGCGCCGCGGCTCGATCCGCCAAGGACGAACCGCAGGAGCTTCTCGGCGACGTCGCGTCCGATCGACTCCTGCGCTTCCTCGGTCGAGCCGCCGATGTGCGGCGTGAGGATCGCCCCCGGAACTCCGGACAGCGGGCAGGAGAAGCCCGGTCCATTCGACTCCGGTTCGCTCGGGTAGACGTCGACGGCGATGCCGCCGAGTCGGCCCGATCGCAACGCCTCGGCCGCCGCGTCGAGATCGACCAGAGACCCGCGGGCGTTGTTGACGAGGATCGCGCCCGGACGCATTCGGCCGAACGCCGCCGGTCCGATCATGCCCTCGGTGAGCGGTGTGGCCGGGACGTGCAGCGAGACCACGTCGCTGCGTTCGAGCAGTTCGTCCAGGCTGCCGACGGCGAAGGCGTTGCCGAGGGGCAGGCGGTGGGCGACGTCGTGGAAGAGGACCTGCATGCCGAGTCCCTCCGCGAGCACCGACAACTGCGATCCGATGTGACCGTAGCCGACGATGCCGAGGGTTCGGCCCCGGACCTCGCGGCAGCCCGATGCGGACTTGCGCCACTCGCCGCGGTGGAGTTCGGTCGAGCGATCGACGACGCGGCGATGCAGCAGGACGATCTCGGCGAGGGTCAGTTCGGCGACGCTGCGGGTGTTGCCGAAGGGACTGTTGAACACCGGCACGCCCCGCGTCGCCGCCGCGTCGAGATCGACGTGATTGGTTCCGATGCAGAAGCAACCGACGGCAGTCAGGTCGTCCGACTCCCGAAGGAAGTCCGCGTCGAGCCGCGTGCGAGACCGGATGCCCAGGACCGTCACGCCGGCGAGGGCGTCTTGAAGGTCGTCCGGTTCGAGTGCGCCCGGCAGGGTCTCGACCGCGAAGCCCGCGGATTCCAGCGCCTCGATGGCGGAGTGATGGATTCCCTCGAGAAGCAGGGCGCGACCGGGGGCCGGCGTCGCGGGACCGGCGGGCCCGGGTGTCTTCATCGCGGTCATCGACGCCCCACGATCTCCGGAAGTTCGTGGAGGCCTGCGGTCAGATTCCGAGGCCCCTCGGAGGTCACGAGGACGTCGGCCTCGTAGTGCACGCTGAGCGAACCGTCGGCGGTGTAGATCGGCCAGGTGCGGCCTTCGCTGCGGATCTCCGGCGTGCCGGCGGAGAGCATCGGCTCGACGGCGAGGAGCGTGCCGGGTTCGAGGCGGGTCCAGGCGTCCGGCCACTCCGCGGCGTGGTCGGGCATGGTGTTGCTGACGAACGGCGGGCCGTGCAGTTCCCGTCCGTACCCGTGCCCTCCGAGGCCTCGGACGAGGTGGAATCGGCGCTCGTGCTCGGCGACGCCTTGGACGGCACGTGCCCAGTGGATCAGCGGCTCGCCGGGACCGAGGGTCGCCACGCCGGCTTCCAGGCTGTCGCGCCCCGCCCGCATGATGGCGAGCGCCTCGTCGGTGGCGTGTTCGATCGCGAACGTCCACGCGGCGTCGCCGATCCAGCCCTCGAGCACCACGCCGATGTCGATCGACAGCAGATCGCCCGCAGCGAGAGGGCGATCGGTCATGTCGTGCGTGCCGTGGACGACGCAGTCGTTCACCGACAGGCAGCTGTGGCTCGGAAAGGGGGGATGGCCGCGAGCGCGGTAGTCCAGAAACGCGCTTCGGGCACCGAGGTCGGCAAGGTGGTCGCCGACCTCGGCGTCGATCTCGGCAAGGGTCAGCCCCGCTCGGAGATTCTCGACGAGGCGACGGTGGACTTCGACCACCGCCTCGGCGGCGGCGGCGGCGAACTCGATGTCGCGTTCCGCGGTGATGGTCATTGCCGGAATCGTATCGCGAGTTGCGCTCGCCAAACGAAGATCGGGCGGCCGTCCCTCCATGGACGACCGCCCGACGGGTGGATGTCTGCGCAGGATCGGAGGCCGCTCAGGCCGAGGCGCGGGCCGGGGTGCGGGTCGAGGTGGTCTCGCCGCTCTCGGACTGGCCGGCGTAGTTCCACTGCGTGCCGGAGCTGCTGCCGCTGGAGGTGCCGGTGCTCACGCCGCTCGGCGTGATCGAGGCGATGGTGCCGCCGTTGGAGAACGAACGGCTGCCGGTGCCGGTGCCGAAGGTGCTGGAGGTTCCGGTGCCGCCGTAGGTCGGGGTGCTGTTGAACGGCCCGTTGGCGAAGCCGCTCTGGCCGGCGAAGCTCTGCTGGCTCTGGCCGAAGGTGCCCGTGTTCCAGTTGGTCGGGGTGGCGTTGAAGTTGCCGTTGAAGCCGCTGGAGACGCCGTTGCCGAACCCGGTGCCGTACGAGTTGCTGGTCACGAACGGGTTGCTCGTCTGGGTGGCGTTGCCGCCGGTCAGGGCGTTCGCGAGGGCGTTGGCGAAGGTGAACGCGGCGGCGGGGTTGGGCGTGCAGGCGGCGAGGATCGCCGTGGACAGGTTGCAGGCGCTGTTGGCATTGAAGCCGCCGAAGGCGTTCGCCAGCGACGCGAGGTTGCCGTTGAAGCCGCCGAAGGCGTTCCAACCGACGTTGCCGCCGAAGCCGTTGAAGCCGCTGTTGCCGTTCCAGTTGTTGCCGCCGTTGAAGCCGCTGTTGCCGTTCCAGCCGTTGGCGCCGTTGAAGCCGCTGTTGCCGTTCCAGCTGTTGCCGCCGTTGAAGCCGCTGTTGCCGTTGGTGCCGAAAGAGTTCGTGTTCTGGGTGGTGGCGTTGCCGTTCCAACCGAAGGTCGACGCCGAGTTGCCGTTGCCGGCGAAGGGATTCACACCGTTCATGGGAGGGAGCTCCTGCGTTCACGCGGATCCGCGGTCGAGAGATGGCGTGGACCCGAGTCCGCACCACGACCGCTCCGGGGAGGTCGGCACGCCCGGAGTGCGACTTTCGTCAGGCGCGGAGGAATCCGCGGAATCCGCGAAATCGGCTCAGACCGCGTCTTCGGCGAGCGGTCCGGCCAGACCGATCCAACGCCCGCCCCAGACGACGGCTTCGGGACCGGGGCCCGCGAACTCGTAGCCGAGGGCCCTTTCGTCGGTGTGGCCGAGGATCTGAAGGTCGGCCCGGAGGCCCGCGGCGAGGCGCCCGCATGTGGATTCCAGGCCCAGGGCATGGGCGGCGTTCACGGTCGCCGCCGTGATCGCCTCCTCGGCGGTCAACCGCATCTTGCGGCATGCGAGGGCGACGGCGAACGCCAGCGATGGTCCCGGTGCCGAGCCGGGATTCGAATTGCTCGCGATCGCGATCGCGGCGCCGGCATCGACGAGGCGACGCGCGTCCGCATAACGATCGTCGAGGGAGAACCCGCTGGCCGGCAGCAGCACGGCGATGGTCTTGCTTGCGGCGAGCCGGTCGAGATTCTCCGCCGTCGACGCCTCGAGGTGATCCACGGTTCGGGCCCCGTGATCGATCGCCCACGGGAGCAGTCCAAGGGCGTTGAACTGATCGAGATGCACCCGCATCGGCATGCCGAGTTCCGCGGCACGCTCGAACAGCCTGATCGAGTCCTCGAGAGTCCAGGCGCCCCGCTCGCAGTAGGCGTCGCAGGCGATGCCGGGATGGGCGGCCGCAACGGCCGGGAGGGTCTCGTCGACCACGCGGTCGACGAAACCGGGAATGTCGGGATCGATCGCGTGCGCAAGAAAGGTCGCGACGATCGGAAGGGGATCCTCCGCGGCCACGTCGGCGATCGCCTCGAGCATCGCCAGTTCGGTGGAGGTGTCGAGGCCGTAGCCGCTCTTGACCTCGACCGCGCCGGTGCCGAGGCGGCGCATCTCATTCAGGCGTCGGCGGAGTTCCGATCGCAGGTGTTCCGGCGTCGCCGCTCGAACCGCACGCACCGTCGACATGATGCCTCCGCCGGCCTCGAGGATCTCGAGGTAGGTCCGGCCGGCGAGCCGCATGGCGAACTCGTCGAAGCGGTTCCCGGCGGCGCACGCGTGGGTGTGGCAATCGACGAGGCAGGGCATGACGACCCGGCCTCCCACGTCGATGCGGCGGCCGGCCGCGTCGGCGGGGGGATCGCCCGGGCCGAGGCGCGAGATTCGGCCGTCGACGATCTCGATCCAGCCTCGCTCGACGACGCCGAGATCCGCCAGATGGGGTCTGCGACGCGGTCCCGGCGGCGCGTCGTCCGGATCGACGGTCACCAGTCGGCCGTTGAGGATGAGAAGTGGTCCCTGCACCTACGCGAAGCGTACCGGTGCATGGTCTGCGCTACCATCCGGCAGGCAGGCGGGCGACGTGGACGCCTGCGAACGTGATCGGCCGCGACCGACGTCGCCGACCGGACAGGGCACGAGACGACATGACCACCGATTCGATCGCCCTCCATCTGGTTCGTCATGCTCGTGCCTTCGAACGCGACGAGGCTGCGTGGCCGGACGATTCACGCCGGCCGTTGACCCATCGGGGCAGAGACAGGTTCGCTCGTCTGGCTCGGCGTCTCCGTCGGATGATGCCCCCGGTCGAGCTGCTGGAGAGCAGCGGGTTCACCCGAGCGTGGCAGACGGCGCTGCTTCTGGAGAGCGAGGCCGGCTGGCCGGCCCCGGTCCGCTTCGAGGCCCTCGAGTCCGACGATCCCGGAGCGGTCGAGGGCATGCGACGTTCGCTCTGGGCGATGCGGGGCATCCGCAGCGTGGCCTGGGTCGGCCACGAGCCGCAGTTGGGCCGCCTCGCATCGCTGCTGCTGACGACTCGCCCCGACGGCCTGACCCTGTCGTTGCGGAAGGGCGCCGTGGTCCGCATCGAGCTTCCGGTGGATCCCTCGAAGTCGGCCCGGCTCGCGTGGATGGTGCATCCGCGACTGTTCGGACGGACCTGAATCGACGTCGGCGTCCCGACGTGGTCGTGGCCGCCCGCAGGCGGCATTGGCGACGTGGACCAGGCCGCGGTCTTGCGCCGCAGCCGCCCTTGTGGTGGAACGCCTCGCGGGCCTTGCGACCACGGCCGACGTTCCGGGGTACGCTCTCCCGAGCATTCGCCCCCGCGAGGATCTTCGCTTCGTGAGCCAGGCCAGCCCGGACCGTCCCCTGATTCGCTCGACGCCCTTCGCCGAGGTGGCCTGGGACGGTCGGATGGTGCGCATCCGATTCTCGGGTCCGACGGTCGGTCAGACCGAGGTGCCGGCGATCAACGACGCGATCTCGGAGGTGCTGTCGGCTGCGGGCGACGGCCTGAGGCTGCTGGTGCTCGATCTCGAGCAGGTCGAGGCGATCTCGAGCATGGGTCTCGGCCTCTGCATCGCCACGCGGCACGAGGCCGCCCGCCGGAAGGCGCCGAGCGTGCTGTTCCGCGTCCGCGACGACCTTCTGGACCTCTTCCGGCTGATGAAGATCGACCGCATGTTCCGTCACTGCCCGACCGAACGGGAACTGGCGGAGATGCTCGGCGACTGATCGGGGGGGCGAAGGCCGATCGCCGTCGGAGGCTGCCGATCGGGACCGGTTTCGGTTGGAGGGTGGAGGTGCGACGTCCGATGAACAGGCGGAGGGGCGGCCGGTTCGCCTCGATTCCCCTTCGCGCCTGGACGAAGATCGCTTCACCGGTCACGCCGATGCCCGCTCCACCGCCCGACTTCGTGATCATCGGCGCCATGAAGTCGGCGACGTCGACGCTGCACGTGCAACTCTCGAAGGTGCCCGGCATCGCGATGTCCACTCCCAAGGAGCCGTGCTTCTTCAGCGACGACGAGGTCTTCGCACGAGGCGAGGCGTGGTACGACGCCTGCTTCGGGCGATCCGGGAGGGAGGGATCTTGAACGGCGGATCGGTCAGCACTCCATTGGAGAACGCGGACTTCAACCTGACAGACGCCGGCAGGTCCGTCGGCGTCGTCGTCATCGGACGGAACGAGGGCGACCGTCTGATGGTCTGTCTCGATTCCATCCTGCGGATGGCATCGCCGCGGTTGATCGTCTACGTCGATTCCGGATCGAGCGATGGAAGTCCGGATCGAGCCGCAGCACGCGGCGTGCACGTGCATCGTCTTTCGGCCGATCGGCCGTTCAGCGCCGCGCGAGCCCGGAACGAGGGATTCGAGTTGCTCGTGGGCATCTGGGACGACCTCGAGTTCGTCCAGTTCATCGACGGAGACTGCGAACTCGATCGGAACTGGCTTGAACAGGGACGACGGACGCTCGAGGCCGACTCGGGACTTGCCGCGGTGTGCGGTCGGACGATCGAGCGCTACCGTGAAGCGACGATCTACAACCGTCTCTGCGACATCGAGTTCGACGTGCCTCCGGGGGAGGTGGGGGCGACCGGTGGGATCTTCATGATTCGACGTTCCGCGTTCGCCGAGGTGGGCGGAATGCGAGAAGGGGTCGTTGCCGGCGAGGAGCCCGAGATGTGCCTGCGTCTCCGGAGAGCGGGATGGCGC
>Ga0075477_10001272_pt1 | contig 11894 bp, 6 predicted proteins | sample DEB08_DNA_FD_76338 | JGI IMG/M metagenome (GOLD analysis project Ga0075477, IMG submission 76338) | Aqueous microbial communities from the Delaware River and Bay under freshwater to marine salinity gradient to study organic matter... | ecosystem: Environmental > Aquatic > Marine > Coastal ...
CCATTGAGCTCATCGCCCGCCTCGGTGCGAAAATCGTATTCATAACCCGGGCTGGGCGATGCAAAAAAGCCCGCGTGAACACCAATAACCACCACCTGATCTCCGTACACATCCATCAGAGCTTCGGCTTCGGCCGCCGCGGCAGGGCAGTTTGGGCATTTGTGGCCAGTATAATCTTCTACCAGCACACGGTGTATGACGGTTCCCGTGGTGTCGGTACCTCCACCCGTTTGAATGGGGTCGTCAATGTAGTCGCACCCGGGAATGAGTGCGAGAGTCCAGATAGACATCAAAAATATACTTGCAAACTTTTCTACTTTATATCTCATGCGAATATTCCTTTAAAACGAACTGCTCAAGGTTACAAACAAGCCATTGGATGCCGGCACATTTCGGCACACCCCACCCACACAGAAAATTCCCTGCTGTTGCTTCCCGTAATTCATTTGGATTTTCGTTGTTCCCTGCGTGTATCCCGCACTTACCACGTAGTAGTGAATACGCTTATTGGCCTCCGGGTGTCCATAGTTAAAAGCGTCTTGAACGGCCACAAACCAATGTGGAGCGATGGTGTATTCCATCAACGCCAATACCCAATCTCCGCGATCTTCCTTCACGAGCTCACCCAACGCATCGCGCTTGCTGTTTAAAAACATTCCCTGAAGCTCCGTGCGCAGCGTATGGCGGGGCTTCAGGTTAAACTGCATCTCCAATATGGGCGCATGCATCCGCACAAACCCGTCCTTACCCTCTATTACCGCCTTGTTGTATTCCAAATTGATGTAAGTGGCAATCATCTTCACTTTTTTACTGAGCTTTTTGGTCACCTCTACATTGATGTCGCGGTAGTATCGCTGATCGCCCATGCCCCAAAAATCGAGCGCATACCCATCTGTGCCGGGCTCAAAAAGTGCGGTTGTATCGTTCAGTGCAGACCATGCAGGCGCATTAATCAAACTGAAATTCAGCGCCACTTGGGTGCCGTATTTACCCCCAAACCAAGTGTTGCGGGGTGCATTAAACGTTATTTCCGCTTGATATCCCACCTCGCCATTCGGTTGTGTGGCATAAGGGTATAGCGCAGGCAACGTGTAGGTGTGTATTTTGTTGATGGCGGGCAGATAGTTCACCAACAGATCGTTTACCGTTGCGGTCCGATCGGAGCGGTAGTTCATATTGTCCACTCGCTTGTGGGTGAGCAAAACCCCTAATCCCTTGCGCGAATAGGTGGCGGTGAGCAAGAGTGATTGCCCATCGCGGTAAATGTAATTGTTCACCGTACTGGGATCGTTGATTTTGTGGCCGTACTCCGCATAGAAATTCACGCCGCCTTTGGCCACATTCAGACGACCGGCCCACGCCCCTACATTTTCGGGCAAATTATACCGGGGATCGCGATCGGCCTCGTACTTACTCACAAAACTCCCTCCCACGGTAATCCGGGTTTGATCGAACAGACGCGCCGAAATGCGTGGAAAAGCCTCATCTAAAGGCACCTCTGCATCTATCCCGCGTACTATTCCATCGCTCTTACCAAAGTAAAAACGCTGTTGTCCCACCACTCCTTTTATTAGAATTCCCCGAGCCAAATGCGCCTTCACGCGCAGGCCGTCCATGGCGTTGTCGAAGCCGAGATTCCGCTCCTCATAGGTTCGAAATATGAGTCCGCTCCCAAACTGCTCGTAAAAACTACCTGCTGTAACATCCAACAGATCGCCTTCGTACCGCACAAACCGATACGGAATGCCGCTCCCTTTATAGCGCTCATCGAACCCGAGCAACACATTTTGATACGTCTCATATCTCGCCCCCGCCGAAAACTTGCCGCGGGTATAAATAAGATTCAAAAACCCATTGAGCAAGAACTTCTCATCCACAGTAGGGGCGCCAATGAGGGTGTCTTCTTGATACAACTGAAAGTCGGTCTGAAAATTCCCATGGAGCGTTCCCGCATCCTGCACAGACTGAGCAAATAAAAAATGGCCACCCAGCAATAGAGCGACCAATAAGGGGGATAATTTCATAAAAAATGGTCTTATTCGTGGTCTACGGGAAGTCCGTTAGCTACTTTTTCCACTACTTGGTACAGCTCGTATTCATCGCCAGGTACGTATCCCGCATGTTGCCAAACAATCTCCCGATTGGAATTGAGCACAAACGTGTGGGGGGGATTGCCCACATTCATGGCTCGTTTAAAATCGCTGTTGGGATCGAGAAAAACCTCGTATTCCCACGAACGCCCGTTCACAAAAGGCTGAACCCTTAAGCTGTTCCTTGAATCGTCGATGGAAATCGCATAGAGCTTCACATTGAGCTCCTCCTGCCAATCGAAATACATATCGTGAATGGCATTGAGCTCTTTGATGCAGGGCTTGCACCAAGTTGCCCAAAAACTAATGATAATAGGCCCCTCTTCATTAAAGATGGCCTTTGAAGAGGTCTCTTCGCCATCGATGGTTTGCAGGTTTACCAAAGGCAATGCCGCACCGCCTTCTCCTTGCGCAAACGCGCCGGAGAAGGACAGGACAGCTGCAATAAATGCGATGAAATACTTCATTTATTTAGTGAATCAATGAAATACGCTCCGTGGCCGTTTTACCGTTCACGGTTACATTTAACATGTAAATTCCATCGTTGTATTTGCTCAAATCTACCCGATAGGCGTGCGTACCTGGAGTTTGTGCTTCATTACTGGCGTAAACCACTGCACCGCGCGCATCGCGAACCTCAATGGACACGTCGCTTTGCTGTGCCACACTCAATTCAATTTGTGTAGCATCGCTGGTGGGATTTGGGAAAACTCGGTAATCGAACCCAAGGTTCTCTTCCACGCCCACACTGTTTACCACGTGATACTTGCTGTATTGGCTGCTGAAAATTCCGTTAAACACCCAAATAATGGCATTTGAACCGTTGCGCAACATTACATTACCCGAACCATAACCGGCGTTTATACCATCGCCATACGAGTCGTAAATTTTGAATTCAAAACATCCTGTAATCGGATAGTCAATGGTGTACGTGTGCAACTGTGTACCCGCCGCACCGAGATTGGCGTAAGGTCCACCGCTAGCAATTACAATTCCATTTTCGTCTAAGAACTCCCAAGTAGTTTCAGAACCGTAAGCGTCCTGACGCAGCTGAAGTGTGCTGCTGCCGCTGGTTTCGTCGTCGGTGTTGTTAAACTGCACCCCGCTGAACGTGTTGTCCGTAGCGTATTGATCGGTGCTTCCGTTCACATTCACCACCTCAAAATCTACTGTGGTAGACAATCCTGCGAAGGTGAATTCAGGCAATTGGATGTTCTCTGTGGCCAAAGGCGCAATGCTTCCAGTCCAGCTGTACGTGAGAGGTGTACCGTCCACGGTGTAGTTCACATCAAAAGAAGTAATGTTGTCGCTACCCTGATTAATTACGGTAATCTCGGGCGATGCCTTTCCGCCGCAAATTTCTTCCGGTGCATTTACGCCGTAAAGTGTAGCGTTCGTAGTATACTGGAAGATGTTGTTGATGGGCCCCGAAGTTCCCGTTTCGATATGCTGATTCGCCTCAGTAATAAAAGCAACCAACTCAATTTGGCCGAGGTCTACCGGTACACCGTTTACATCGGCAGGCACCGTGTATACATACTGGCGAGAAACCGTGGTTCCTGCTGTGGTCGTTGTGATGTCATCACCCCACTGACCGGTAACCAAGTCGCGCAACATGTGTTGGTGGCGGTACAAGCCGTCTTCGTTAACCATGGTAGGATTATACGTGCTTCCAGATATTTGTGGGCCGAGTATTTCATTTTGAAGCAATGCCACATTCAACCTATTCAATGCCGGACCAGCACTGGTGTAATGCACTTCCACATCGATGGTTAATTGGCGTGTAGCCACATCCAAATCGGCTTGCATGGCCATATTTGCGTAGGAAGTAGCCGCGCGGACCACACCCCCAGCACTCGCCCAATAGCCGCGGCTCATCGCGGTAGCTGTTCCCGAAGTCCAACCCTGGCTCGCAAACTGTTGACGGTTGATGGTTCCCGAGGGATAACCCGCGAGGCCCGATTGGTTCGCAATAGCTGATCCCCATGGCGTGCGGTAATCGGGATCTCCTCCACTTGGCGTGGCATAACTACCAGTGTGAATGTTAATTATAAATACATCTCCTGGATTTGCTGCAGCCATCTGGTTGGCCAACTTGTGACCATCAGGGCAATACGTGCAATTTATTCCCGTAAATTCTTCTAAGACCACGTTGCGGTTCTCTAGTGATGTGCTTACCGGCAACTGTGCAAATGCCGCTGCGGTAGCTATTGAAAACAAAGAGAGTAAGATTCTTTTCATATTTGATTAACAATTTAAAAACGCGAAGTTAATATTTTATCTGCGTACCACCAGTCCTTTAATATAGGTATCCCCAATTAACGGCAATTGGCATGCACCATGCTCGCACAAAAACACTTGCGTTTTTACCTCGCTGTACCTGTAGCGAAGCAGAGGCCGCTCGCTTGGCGTGGAACTCCACGCACAAAGTTCCAACGGACGGTAATGCGTAGCTATGTTCCGATAGACGTTTTCGGCATCGGGGCCCGTAATGGCCACTTCCTGAAAACCCGCCGTTTGATAGTGATACAATCGCCCCCACTCTGCATAACTGGAGAGGTGCCGATCCATTTGACTATCCATATTCCACAACATTTGCAGCGCCGTTTTTTCGAATGCCGGGCGATCGAGGTAGCGCGACAGCGCGAATAAATTGTGCGCCATGACTGCATTGCTCGATGGAATTACATTATCCTCCGTCTCCAAAGGTCTACTCACCAATTTCTCCGCCTTCGCACTGTTATAATAAAACAGTTCCATCTCCTCGTCGAAAAAATGATCGAACGTATATAAGGTGAGTTGCATGGCATAATCCAACCAGTCCTCATCTCCGGTAATTTCGTACACGTCCAAGGCGGCGCGAATAATCCACGTATAGTCGTCCAGATAGGCCAGACGTCCTCCAGGGGTACGCAGCAAGGCTCCTTCCTCGTTGGTGTGTTCCGTGCGCAGATAGTTCAGGAGGGCCACAGCGCGAGCGCGCAAGGTATCAGGGTTTCGGGTTGATGGGTTCTGGTTTAATTCCTCCCGGGTTGATGTTTTTTCAGTGGAGGGTTCGGCGGCAGTGGCTTTGTACACCGCGCAAAACCCGCTCACGAGCATAGCGTTCCATGATGTGATGATCTTCTGGTCTAGACCGGGGCGTACGCGTTGGGAGCGCGCCGCTTTCAGCGCCCGAATCCAGGAGGCGCGGAGATCGCGGAGATCGGAGAGCGAAAGGCTGCGCTTGCTGCAAAAATCGGCATCGGAGGAGATGCGCAGAAGGATGTATGAACCTTCCCAAAGCCCGTCTGGACCCACGGAAAAATAGTCGGCAAAGAGAGACCATTCATCGGCGGGGATGATGGCACGGAGCTCCTCTTCGGAAAAAATGTAGAACTTACCTTCTTCTCCTTCGCTGTCCGCGTCGAGGGCGCTGGCATATCCACCCGAAGGCTGGCGAAACTCGTCCTCTAAAAAATCCAATGATTGATACATGGTTTCGAGGTAATTGGGTTTGCGAAAATACGAGTAGCCCTCCGCGTAGAGCTGGAGCAGTTGAGCGTTGTCGTAGAGCATCTTTTCGAAGTGAGGCACCTTCCAGTAGGGATCGGTAGAATAGCGAGTCCATCCCCCACCCACTTGGTCGTAAATACCGCCCCAAATCATCCGATCGAGGGTGGTTTTTACCTGTGTAAGGAGGGCGGAATCGTCCTCCACCACAGCGTATTGAAGGAGGAATCGGTAGGCTGCGGGCACGGGGAATTTGGGAGCTCGGTTAGGGCCTCCGTGGTCGTAATCGAGGCTGCGAGCCCAAGTGGTAACCCGCTCATGAAGAGAATCTGAATGGAAATGTTGATCCGCCTTATTCGGGGGTACCAAATCCAGTTGTTGAACACCGCGCGCGAGGTTTTGGGCATAATCGAGTACGCGGTCGCGGTCGTTTGCGTAGAGATCGGCCAATTGTTCCAGATGACGCATCCAATCGTCTTTTGGGAAATACGTCCCGCCCCAGATGGGTCGGCCATCGGGTAGTGCCACCACATTCATGGGCCATCCACCTCTACCCGTCATGAGTTGCACCGCATTCATATACACCTGATCAATATCGGGCCGTTCCTCCCTATCCACCTTAATGGAAACAAAATGCGCATTCATCAACCCGGCTACCGCTGTATCTTCAAAACTCTCGTGCTCCATTACATGGCACCAATGGCACGAACTGTATCCCACCGAAATAATGAGCAATTTATCCTCGGCAACCGCACGCTGCAACGCCTCATCGCCCCAGGGGAACCAGGCCACAGGATTGGCGGCATGCTGCTGCAAATAGAGACTGGGAGATTCCGCCAAACGATACGCGGCAGGCTTCGATTCAGGCATTTTAACTTTAGATTTACACCCACTTAACAGAACAATAACAATGCCGAAAACAAGGGGATGAGTTAGTTTCATTTCTTCGCTGTGTATACAAACGTATGGAAAATATCTACCTCGTTGCTGTGGTTGTTTTGTTCGCACTAGCCGTGTTCGATTTGGTGGTGGGCGTGAGCAACGATGCGGTAAATTTCTTGAATTCGGCCATCGGCAGTCGGGTGGCACGGCGCCAAGTAATTTTATTGGTGGCCACAGCCGGAATTCTTATTGGCTCGGTGTTTTCCAGCGGGATGATGGAGGTGGCCCGCAAAGGGGTGTTCTTTCCCGAAATGTTCGCCTTTGACGACCTTATTATGGTGTTTTTAGCGGTGATGGTGGCCGATATCCTGCTGCTGGACCTGTTTAACACCTTCGGCATGCCCACGAGCACCACGGTTTCCATTGTATTTGAACTCTTTGGGGCGGCGATGGTGATGGCGCTTTTTAAAATTGGAGGGTCCGATGCATCTATTGGGGCATTGGGGCAATATATTAACGGAGCTAATGCAGCCAAGATCATTGGAGGAATTTTCCTTTCCGTGCTGGTGGCCTTCACCGTAGGTATGGCGGTGCAGTACCTGGCTCGGCTCATCTTTAGCTTTAACTTGAGCCGGCGCGCAAAATGGGCGGGGCCAATCTGGGGCGGATTCGCAATGAGTGTACTCACCTTTTTCCTGTTCTTTAAGGGCATCAAGGGGGCTTCGTTTGTAACTCCGGAATTCATTGCCTACGTGGGAGATCATGCGGTGGAGGTGGTAGCCTGGTCCTTTTTAATTTTTGGCGGGCTCTTTGCCGTGCTGGCCCAATTTGGGGTGAGCGTGCTCCGCATTGTGGTGTTGTTTGGCACATTTTCGCTGGCCATGGCGTTTGCGGGTAACGATCTGGTGAATTTTATTGGAGTTTCGGTGGCGGGCTTACAGGCCTACCAATTTTGGGTGGTGAGCGGCATCCCACCTGAGCTCTTTACCATGGAGGCGCTATCCCAAGCTGTGCGCACGGAGAGTTACTTACTTATTATTGCGGGTTTAGTGATGTCTGCTACCCTGTGGATGTCCAAAAAAGCGCGCTCCGTAACTGAGACCGAAGTGAAATTGGCGCGGCAATCAGAGGGCGACGAACGTTTTGTTCCCGGCGCAATGGCTCGTGGAATTGTTCGGGGTTTTAGGGGAGTGGGTTATGGGCTCGGGTTGATGATTCCCAAGGCGGTTCAATCCCACGTGGAACAAAGTTTTGAACCCGTGCAGGAATCCGATGCCCCCGCATTCGACCTCGTACGTGCTAGTGTAAACTTAACCGCTGCATCAGCGCTTATCGCTTTTGCCACCTCATTAAAAATGCCCCTGAGCACCACCTACGTCTCTTTTATGGTGGCCATGGGAACCTCGCTGGCCGACCGGGCATGGGACCGCGAAAGTGCCGTGTACCGTGTGAGTGGAGTACTCAGCGTGGTTGCGGGGTGGCTGCTCACCGCTTTGGCTGCATTTGTTGCCGCAGGAATTTTTACAGCCATTTTGAAGTTAGCGGGTATTTATGCGCTTATTTTTCTGGTGCTGCTGGTGGCTGTTTCCATCGGGAGGAGCTTCTTGTATCACCGGCAAAAACTCACGGAGGCCAATGAGCAAGATCAACTCATTCAGGATCTCCGCGAAAGTCCGGCATCTCAAGCAGTTGTAAAACTGCGCGAAGCCGTCTTGAGTGATGTGCGCAATGTGGAGAAGGTGGCCGTGAGTGCGGTAAAGTATCTGGGCGATGAGGAGCGCGGAAAACTGGGAAAACTGGCCAAAAGAGTAAAGAAAATGAGGAAGCAATCGGTGCAGTTCAAGGGCTATTTGTATGGCCTCATGCAGCGGGAACCGTCCAATGAAACGCGCGATTTTAATCAGCTATACTTTAAGGTATACGACCAACTCATCGACCTCCACGGAAACGCAGACCACATTCTGCAATTGGCCTACAATCACAAAGAGAACGAGCACAAACCGCTCATCCCGGAGCAGTGCAGTGAACTGGATGGCCTATTAAAGGCGTTCGAAGCCTACCAGCAACGCGTTTTTGAAGTTCTTGAAGCCGAACAGTGGAGTGCCTATCCCGAAATCCAAGAGGCGAAACACCTGCTTTTCCAACAAATTGATCAGCTGTTTTTGGCGCAGAGCACCCGTGTGAATCAGAAGCGGGTAAGTGCGCGAAACAACACGGTATTCCTAGAGGTTCTGTTGGAACTCAAAGACATCATTTCCATATCGGGCAGGTTTGTGCGCATCTTGGGTACAGCGCCGCCGGAGAACACATCAACCCCAGACATGGCGGACACGTCCGACTAACTATCAACCCGAAAAATCCCCAAATCCCTAGCGTACCTCGTCCACAAAGTATTTGTAAAAATGCGGAATGGTCTCGATTCCCTTGAAATAATTCGCCACACCGTAGTGCTCGTTGGGGGAATGAATGGCATCGCTATCGAGCCCAAAGCCGAGCAAGATGGACTTGGCGCCGAGCTCGCGCTCAAAGAGGCTCACAATCGGAATACTCCCTCCCGAACGGACGGGAACAGGTGTTTTTCCAAAGGATGCCTCCATGGCTTTGCTGGCCGCGCGGTAGCCGGGGTCGTCGATGGGCGAAACATACGGATGCCCGCCGTGATGCGCATGCACCTCCACCTTTACTCCTGCCGGAGCAATGGACTGGAAATGATCCGTAAATAACTGCGTAATTTCGTCGGGATCTTGATCGGGCACCAAGCGCATGCTAATTTTAGCCTGTGCCACGCTAGGAATCACGGTTTTTGCCCCCTCGCCCGTGTAACCGCCCCAAATTCCATTCACATCGAGCGTGGGCCGAATGCTGTTGCGCTCCATGGTCAGGTAACCCTCTTCGCCGTATACATCGTCCAGATCGAGTGCTTTTTTATACGCGTCCAGCGAAAACGGAGCCTTGGCCATCTCCGCGCGCTCCTCGGGCGATACTTCGATAACCTTGTCGTAAAAACCGGGGATGGTAATGTGCTTGTTCTCATCGTGGAGGGAGGCAATCATTTTGGCGAGTATGTTGATGGGATTCGCCACCGCACCTCCGTACAAGCCCGAATGCAAATCGCGGTTGGGCCCGGTCACTTTTACCTCTACATAGGATAATCCGCGCAGTCCCGTGGTGATGCTGGGTACATCGGGAGCGAGCATACCCGTGTCGGAAATGAGGATTACGTCGCACTGCAAACGGTCCTTATACTGCTTTACAAACCACTCCAGGTTCTCGCTTCCCACCTCTTCTTCGCCTTCAATCATGAATTTAACGTTGCAAGGAAGCTGGTTTTGGTGAACCATGGCCTCAAATGCTTTCACGTGCATGAAGAACTGCCCTTTGTCGTCGCATGCACCGCGCGCAAAAATGGCGCCCTCGGGGTGGATGTCGGTTTTGCGGATTTCGGGTTCGAAGGGGTCGCTGTGCCAGAGCTCCAGCGGATCCGCAGGTTGCACATCGTAGTGCCCATACACGCAGACGGTGGGCAATGCCGGATCGATCATTTTCTCCGCGTATACCACGGGATATCCGGGAGTTTCTACAATTTCTACGGTGGTGGCTCCCGCATTGCGCAAATGCTCGGCCACAACCTCAGCCGTTTGGGTTACGTGCCCGGCATATTTTGGGTCTGCACTCACGCTAGGGAGGCGAAGCAGGGCAAATAATTCATCTAAAAATCGCTGGCGGTTTTGTTCAATATAGGCTTTCATGGGGTGATATCTTGAGGGTTGATGGGCAAAAGTACGGGTTTTGAACAAACGGAGCCAAGCCAGACCGCGTTATACCCTTAAGTCCCAAATTGGTAATGGTTTGACTATATTTGCGTTATGATGCGAAAGGTGCATTTTAAAATCCTATTGATGTCTATGGCACTGGGGTTGAGTTACGGGGCGATAGCTCAGCTCGTAACGAACAACAACGCACCCTTTAACGACCCGCAGTACCTGGTTCAAAATATCTTGGTGGGTTCCGGCGTAACCACTTCGAATTGGACGCTCACGGGCTCGCCGGTTTCCATTGGTTTCTTTGATGGCACCAATTCCAATATTGGCATCGACTCAGGGATTGTAATTACTACAGGTTCTACGCTGAACGCACACGGCCCCAATACGCAATCCGGAACCACGGGTAACAACGGGACGCCGGGAAATGCATTGCTATCGAGTGTATCCGGGTTTAATACGTACGATGCAGCCATCCTTCAATTCGATTTTGTCCCACTGAGCGACACCCTGCGATTTAACTACGTTTTTGGCTCTGAGGAATATCCCGAATTCGTGGGTGGGTCTGTGAACGATGTATTTGGCTTTTTTCTAACGGGCCCCGATCCTGCGGGCGGCAATTACACCGACGAAAACATCGCCCTTATCCCGGGCACCAGCATCCCCATTACCATAAACGACGTAAACTGCCAGGCCAACTCGCCTTTTTATGTGTGTAACGATTACCCCGGTTTGCATGCGATAAATCCCTGTGTTCCCAATTATACCTGCGCCACCTCGGCAGCAAACACCACCGTGGAATACGACGGTTTTACCACCGTTCTCACCGCGGAAGCCCCGGTAATATGCGGGCAGACCTACGTGATTAAAATGGCCATTGCCGATGCGGGCGATGGAATTCTGGACAGCGGAGTGTTTTTGGAGGCGGGTAGTTTTACGTCGCCCTCGCTGGAAATTACCCCGTTTGCCGATTTATCGAATTCCCCGAACGATACCGCGCTTATTGAAGGCTGCGGCAACCCCAGTATTGAAGTTACGCGTTCTGGAAACCTCAGCGACACGCTTTTTATCCCCCTGAATGTAGGCGGCACGGCAACTTCCGGTGTGGACTTTCAACCTCTCCCCGATACGCTCGTGATCCTACCCGGGGTCACCTCGATGACCTATTCAATTAACATCTATTACGACAATATCGTGGAAGGCAGCGAAATTTTAGTGCTTTACACGGATCCCATCACCACCGAGTGCTTTACCTACGACCCGGTGCAGATTTTCCTGACCATTCTGGATCAACCCGATGTTACCCTTGCCCCACTTGCCGACCAAACCGTTATTTGCCCTGGAGACACGGTGGATTTTCAGGCCACCGCTTCGGGAGGGTTTGGGCATTACGTGTACATTTGGGAAAACGGATTAATAGACAGCCTGCGGAGCGTGGCACCCCTTACGACCACTACCTTTGCCGTAGAGGCGACCGACACTTGTGGGAATCAGCTCATTGTGGATTCCGTGACGGTTTTTGTAGACTACGACTCCATTGTTTTAAGTCACTCTCCAGATGGTGCGCTTTGCCTTGGCGATTCGCTCGAGCTGTTTGCGCAGACCTCTGGGGGCGGTGGAAATTTGGTTTATGATTGGGGCACTGGAGGGGCCGATTCTACATTTACCG
>Ga0075477_10001273_pt1 | contig 11886 bp, 17 predicted proteins | sample DEB08_DNA_FD_76338 | JGI IMG/M metagenome (GOLD analysis project Ga0075477, IMG submission 76338) | Aqueous microbial communities from the Delaware River and Bay under freshwater to marine salinity gradient to study organic matter... | ecosystem: Environmental > Aquatic > Marine > Coastal ...
TTCTACTGGTAAAGCCATTGGTTACTCCCTTATGAAAACACGCGGTCAGCCATTTCGATAACAGTGCGAGTGCTATCTGCTGGCGCACGATCAGTGATGACAACCTCAAGTGCTTTCTTGAGTGCTGTCTTGCGGTCAGGCATGAGGTCAGACATGTGTAGGAAATACATGACCAGACTATCCATGCCGCGAGGTGATATGGTGGTGGACAACTCGCCAGTCTTGAACGCTTGCCGAACCTCGACTGCGAACTGTGACATCTCTTCGGCGTCAGACTTCTTGAGTGTCGGATACTTGTTGGTGAGTAGCTTCTGCTCGGTGGTCTTGTCTAAGTAGTCAACCTCAATGAACACACCGAAGCGGTCAAGCGTAGCGACGTTCATGGGGCGGACGCCTTGATACCAGCCATACTCGTCACCCTGACCACGAGAGTTGGCCGTTGCGATGAATCGGAACAGTGCGTGAGACTGAACCACTCGGCCACCGTCCTCTGTAAGCACAAGACCTTTCTTCTCTAGCGCACGTTGGATGGTGAACAACACATCAGCTTGGCCAGCGTCCATCTCGTCGAGTATCAGGAACGATGGCTGTTGCATGGCTCGTGGTAGGATACCCTCGACATACGTCGTGACAGGCACACCGTTCTCGACTGTCAACTCTTTCGAGCCAACCATGTCACTACGTTCGATGTTACTGTCGAGGTTGAGACGGTGAACAGGGAAGCCAATGCGAGCCGCGACTTGCTCGGCTAACGTAGTCTTACCTGTGCCAGTGTGGCCATGAAGCCAGAGGTTCTGACCGAACAAGTGACCAGACAGGAACTTGATTAGGTGGTCAGGTCTGAACTCGTAGTTGTCATCGACATCAGGACACAGGGGATGCCGCACCTCGTCGCCGTTAGCGTTGCGCCACACTAGCGTAGGTATGTCGAAGGCAAGTGCTTTGACCTTGCGTCCGAACACCTTGCCAGCGTTCTGCATGACGACCTCGTAGGTAAGGTCATCGTCAACGCCAGCGGTTGGCATGGCAGGGACATTGCTTGCAGACTTGGACAGCCTGTTGACTTGGTTGGTCAAGTCCATGACTTTGGATACTTGCTCATTGAACTGGTCAACCATCTGGTCGAAGGTTAGGTTGTTGTTCTGCTTGAGTAGTGCATCAATGGCTGGCTTGAGTGTCGGATCAATAGACCACGAAGGCTTTGGCCGTGTCTCTTGCTGGGCGTCTGCCTCTGCCTGTATATGCTCGTCTTCTTTGAACATCTGTTTGATTGCCACAGTGTCAAAGTTGTCAGGGTTGGTGGCATCCGACAGCAGATGGTCTATGGTTTGCCAGTCATTGCCGAGCGACATCAGTTGCACCGATGCAGACACAGCCTCAATGAACCTGTCAGGGTCACTCCTCGAAGCCATGCCGACTGCGTTCATCTGGGTCATTATGCTTTTGACAGCATCTGGGTCGGGGAATTGTGGTGCGTCGGTAAGTTGCGCCAAGCCCTGATCGACTAGCTCTTGGTTAAGTATTGCGATGCAAGTGTTAGCGTATAGAACTTCACTCACGGGTCTTTCTCCTGTGTTGGTTGGTGTGTGGTTGGTCTTGTCCTTGAAGGTCAAGGGTTCGTTGTAGGCGAAATTGACAAGGCCGTTGTCTATGGTGCGGATGAGGTCAGCGTCGTTGTCATGTAACGCTTTGTTGAACCCATAAGATTTGCCACTGCCTCGTCGTTTGAAGTGGCATTTGGTTTCGTCTTTCAGTGCCTCAAGACACAAGTCGAACCACTCATCTCGTCTGTCGTGGACAAACTGTCCGCTTCCCTTGGACTTCATGTAGTCAGTGAGTGCGGCGTGAATGAGGGACAGCAAGACACAGCGGTCAACACTGTCGATCCACTTGCGTAACTTAGTGCCAGAGGCAACTGTCAGTGAGCGTCTTGCGTTCGTGTTCTCGACTAGGCTGTCCCAGTTATCGGCAACGAACTTTCGTAGTAGGTTGCGAGATGTGTTACCATCCAGCCGCCTGTATTGGACAATGAAGTCCAAGATTTTTGCTTTCGTAAGCATACGGTTTCCCTTCGTAATGGTTGGTGTGTGTTAGCCACTGATAGCCTCATCTATCGTGGTGAGTTGGTTGTTAATGACTATCCAACTGGTCAGGTTGGGGGCGAGTGCGCCGTTCAATTCGGTTACGAGTGAAGCGGCGAGTTGCTCAACCTCTTCGTAGCCTACGCTGTCGCCATCGACATCACAGGCATGATGGGGTTGATGATTTCTGTCGATGAGCCAGACGCTATACATCTGACAAATCCTCTATCCAATGAAAGAAGTCAGCCATCTTATCAATGGACAGAAAGATATGACTGGTGGGCTTTTCTCCGTTGGTTTCTGTTTCTTCTTCGTAGTCACGCTGTTCGTCTGCGTGGTATGAATCAATAATATCCGCAAGGTGAGGCATGACATCAGTGAGAGCGTTGTTTATCTCATCTACTTGCTCTCGTAGTCCGATGACTGATGCTATCAATTCACCGCCAACTGTATGGGGTTGGCAACTGAACTCGTTGGTCAGCCTGTATTCGATGTCATTCAGATTACAGGCCATACCATATAGGGGGCTGTCTTTTGTAACTGCCATCCGTTTCTCCATGATTAGTGAATACTGCGAGTGATGAACGCTTGGTGGGAATGTCGCAGATACCACCCACCCATTGCGAACGTAGTCATGCACTTGGTCATAGACTACATATCGGAATGTTCTTACCCGTTGCATGGACACATAGCCCATGCAAGGAAGATGAGGACGCACACCTCAACGGCGTAGCGTTTGATTTGCGTGGTGTCATTCATGTCAGCACTCCGTCTATGGGCAATGGGGTTTCACCTTCCCAACCAAATCCACTTTCTTCGACGACATAAAAGTCCCAGCCAGTGAGGTCGCCATCCTTAACACACTGCTCCATGTGGTAGAGCATGGCATCGTAGACATTCTCGCCGACCTCAAAGTTGTCGGTCAGCGTGACAGTCACCGCCTTAGTAGGCCGAGCGAATGTTCTGGATTTGATTTTGTTATGGTTACTCATCGGTTTCTTTCCTCTCTACATAGATATGAAGCGACCACATTGGCGGCTCGTATGGGTTGTCACCCACAACTGAACGCCATTCCCATTGGAAGTAGTGACCAAGATGCTTTTGCAGGCTGGTCTCAATGTCATTCAAGACTTGAGTGCTATTGTTGATGAGTTGGTCTTTGAGATAAACCTTTGGTATCTTCATTTCCATCTCCCCTCAACTGGCTCGTATGGTATGAACAGGCACTCGTTGGTGTAGTAAGTGCCATCGGCGTTGTAAGTGGTCGTGCCACAGCCAACCATGAACTCGAAGGCGGCCAAGAGAATGACTGCGTAGGCAATGATGCCGATTGAGATGTAGCCAAGAGCCTTTGCAACACGAACTCTTAGTGGTGGTCGTTCGTAGTTGAAAGGGATGATGATTTTTGTGCGGTTGATGTGTGTCATGTTATGCTCCCCAGCCGACCATAAGGATGTCGGCTACGATTACGGTGATGCCCCAGATGGCATCGCCAATTAGCAAGAGTTGGTCTATTGGTAGTTCCATCTGAGCCTCCTGTTAGATGTGTAGCAGATGTGTGACAGATGTCAAGCAGATTGCTTGAGTTGTGTATCGTAGAAGCGACGACGATGGTCATCAACCTCTATCGGTGCGAGGATGTTGCGAGACGAAATGCTTTCGCAGATAGCCTCAAACTCACAGGTCATTTGGTTGAACAAGAACTGCTTGCTCTCGCCATCCATTAACTGTGAGCAAGTGACTGCCCTCTCAATCCAGTAGGCAAGAGTGGCACGAGATACTTCGACCAGCGTGTTGGTCATTGGCTTGCTGATGTGCCGCATTACACTGCCTCCTTGATTGATTTCCAGTTGACGGTGACGCTGGCATCGTTGTGGGCTTGCCACTTGCCAATGACACGACGAGTAATCTTCTCGACTACTACGCCACTGGTGTTGCCGTGAACTGCCTCGTCTCTATCGACATCGGCAAGGAATGAACTGAACGATTTGTAATGTGTGAACTGTTGCATAACAGCCCTCCGTTGGTTGGTGTGTGTAGGAAAGAGTTATTGCGAAAGGGTCATAAGCGTGGGTCACGACCTCTCCCCAACCATGTGGTTCAAGAGGCTCGCTGATGTCCAATGACTTGTTATGCCCTGTTTCGCAGTAACTCATCAGGTATGACTACTAGCGTCATACGACAGGGAAGGGGACACCGAAGCGTCCCCTTGTGGTTAGTCCCAGAAGTGACCGAGGTTTGATGCAACGAACAGCATGGCGGCTTGAGCCTTGAGGTGATAGTCAACCGTAGGCTTGTCGTCGTCGTGGTCGTTCCAGTGGTCATGGTATGCAAGCAAGGCATAGCCATGTTGTGCCAAGTTACCGACCCAGCTTTCGTAGGTGTAGTCAGGGTGGTATGAGTTGGTGTGTTCGGACAAGAAAATCATCCGTTCACCCAGCCACTTGCACAAAGTGGTGTCGAGCGAGATGCAATCTTGCCCCATTGGTGTTCCCCAAGTTGAGGCGTAGCGTTCATCTCTGCTCATTGGTGCGTTCATGTTGATGTTCCCTTCGTTGGTTGTTGTGGAAAATGAACTAAAAAATGCACAAAAAAAAACGAGGACAGCCGAAGCCATCCTCGCTAGTGGTTGGTGATGTTAGGCCACCATAGCCTGACCGATTGCAACGATAGCCTCGTAGCAGTCACGGTTAGCTTTGGCTTTCTTGGTGTAGTTAGCCTTGAGAGCAGTAGGGCATTTGCCAGAGGCTCTGGCATAGGCATCACAAACAGCCTTGGAAGTGTATTTCAGCCGCTTGTATTCGTTGTCCTTGGCACGACGAAGCACAAAGGTTGCGATGTTCCGAAGGTCTTGGATGTCAACCTCGAACTTGCCGTTGAAGAACGCTTTGATGTCGTCGGCAGAAGTGCGGTTGAGGTCGTAGGACTTACGGCCAACCTTGACACCGACGGCAACAGGGTTGGTGTAGTTCTTGGAAGTGAAGGTCTTGGTTACGGTAATTTTAGCCATGAGGTTATCTCCTTGAGGCAGGGTTGATTTGTTCCGCCGAGCCACAGCGGCAACGGCGACACCATTTACTCCCCCCTACCCCCTTTGGGGGGTCTCGACGACGAGGCCAAGTATCTGAAATGATTACCATTACCCTCTATCCCCCTGATTAAATGCTGATATGTCAGAGCATTTCCTAAACACCGTAGGATAAAACACCAGATATAGCCCTCAGAAGGCTACAGAACTATAACAAAAACAATGACTTACCTAGACCAGTTGTCACTTATCTGACAGATTGTTAGGGTGGGGGGCGGCTAGGCCGCCCCGCCGACGGCTTTCCTGTATGCCAGTCACCACCATTCCGATATTTTTCACCAAATTTTGAAAACGCTGTCTTATTTCTCAGACAGGGACGATTTGCTTACGCATGTCGCGTTATCGTTACATCTCAACAGTTCATGGGGAAGTAATGAGCGTAGTTAAGAAAAACCCGCACCCAACAAGGGGAATGGGTCTTCCAGCAGTAACACCGCAACAAGTTGACAGAGTGCGGCGTAGCGTTCTCGACGTAGTGCGTAAGAACATACCAGCAGTGCGAGAAGTCTTGGAAGGCAACCGCAAATGGGACAACCAACAGGTAAGACTGTTTGGCATGATGCTTAACAAAGTCATGCCCGACCTACACCACAGCTTTAATCAGCACACGGTAGAAAACAAAAGCGTCGATGAACTGACAGTCGATGAGCTTATGGAAATCGCACGTCAGGGCGAGATAATCGAAGGAGAAGTAGAGGATGGCGATAACGAGAGCGGAGGCGGCGAAGAAGCTCCTACAGATACAGGAAGCGAAGACGGGCTTCAGGGGGTTCGTGAAAGCGTTAGCGCCGAAGTTTGAGTTAGCACCATTCCAAGAGGAGCTTGTAGATGCGCTTGACCAGCTTGAGAGGGGGGCGCTCGGCCCTCGACGACTACTTATTACTATGCCACCTCGACATGGTAAGTCGTGGCTTGCGTCTACACTTTTCCCAGTCTACTACCTCGCACGGAAACCAAACCGAAATGTCCTTGCCACCTCGTACAACCAAGACCTCGCCAAGACATTTGGTCGGCAGACACGCGACCATGCCCGTGAGCCTATCGTCAGCCAGGCGTTTTCTGACTTTGTATTGTCTGAGGAGAGCCGTGCTGTTGACGACTGGCGGACTTCGATGGGCGGAACATATTACGCAACTGGCATCGGCGGCTCTACGACGGGTCGTGCGGCGACGCTCCTCCTAGTAGACGACCCGATCAAAGCCCGTGAAGAAGCTGACAGCGCGACACAGCGCAACAAAACGTGGTCGTACTACGTATCCGCACTGACCACTCGTAAGCAACCAGAGCCAGACGGCACACCCGCCATAGAGATAGTCATCCTTACCCGCTGGCATCCTGACGACGTGGCTGGCCGTCTCATGGACACGGACGATTGGCGAGAGGGTGCATGGCATCATATTAACTTCCCAGCCATTCGTAAGGTAGATACACATGTCAAGAAATCTGTGGCAGAACTCCCAGAAGATGACCCGCGCTTCATTCCGCAGGGCCAACTCAGTAAGGTCGCCCCATCAAAAAGACACTACTATGATGAAAGCGAGGAAGCTCTCTGGCCTGAGAGGTTCCCACTTGACGAACTCAAAAAGCGAGAAAGGCTAGACCCCCGCGAGTTCGCATCCCTATACCAGCAGTCTCCGTTCATACAGGGCGGTAACATCATCAAGGATAGCTGGTGGCAATGGGACGATGATAAGCCAGACTGCACACAACTAATTATAGCGGCTGACACCGCGTTCAAGAAAACGGAGCAGGCCGACTACTCCGTACTCCTAGTCATGGGGCTTGACCGAAACGGAGACATGCACGTTCTTGATCTTATCAGGAACAAGTACGACTTCCCCGAACTGAAGCGTGTCTGCGTACAGGTCAATGCCCGATGGCGCGGCCACGGTCTACGCGGCCTATACATAGAAGACAAGGCCAGCGGCCAATCTCTGATCCAAGAACTACGCAACCAGACTGGCGTCGCCGTGATACCATACAAGGTCAGCACCGACAAAGTGTCGCGCCTAAACGCCGTAACCCCACTCATAGAGGGGGGCAGAGTATTCCTCCCACGTTCCGCCCATTGGCTCGACGACTTTATGCTTGAGTGTCAAGCGTTCCCTAACGGCACAAATGATGACCAAGTGGACGCATTGTCTATGGGTCTTGATGTACTATCACGAATGGGTGGTGCTGTTAGCGACATGTTCACTGGCTCATTAGACATCGGCTCGTCGCTAAACAATCAGTTCCAACCGCCGAAAGACGGCGACCAGTGGTGGCAACAGGCCGCCAAAAAAGAGGATAAGTGGATGAAGTCTTGGGGTGAACTCTAAATGAGATACAAAGACGTAAAGCTCGACAAGAACGACCTAGTAGTTGATCTGTCAAATCTGGCACAGCCACTGATGAACTACGAAGATGTCTCTGACATGCTCTCTGACGAGCAAGAGATCAAGCTCGTAGACTACGTGCGTGCCTTAACCAAAATGTCTTACGAGCGCATTAGCCGCCGCTACGACCATTGGCGTGACGCAGACCGCGCTCACGACGTATGGGTTCCAGCGGACAGCACCAAGTTCAGGGAGAAGGCGGTAGTTGCAGACACCCGCGCAATCGCCGATACAGTTCTGACCTACCTTATGGCCGCACTAGCTGGCCGTAACCCTATGTTCCAGCTTGAAGGGCTAAACAGAAAGTCCCGTAAAGCCTCACTTATCCTAGAACGCTTGCTACACCAGCACATGCGCCGCACAGCGGGCGAAGCACGTATCGCACAAATGCTTATGGACAGCATACGCTACGGCTTTGCACCAACCAAAGTTATCTGGGATCCACAGTCAAATACCAACCAGATCATCAACTTCGACCCACGCAAATGCTTTCCAGACCCACGAGTTCAGTGGGGCGACTGGGATCGTATGCAGTACGTCGTATTTACAGACCACATCTCAACCAACGCCCTCTACGGTTCAGGCCATTATCCCAAACTACACAAATACCCTGGCCTCCGCAGTAAGCACACCACCAACTTCAAGTCTGGCTGGGATGCACACCGCTGGGTGAAGGAAGAGGGCAAGGGTCTTAACATTAACCCAGAAGATCCACGCGGCGACGAGAACGGCTACCACTTTACCCTAGACGACACACGCATCGTAGACGAGGCATGGGTTCGGCTAAACGGTTATGAAGTCGGCCTGCCTCAAATAGAACAGCTTTGGGTTCTTATAACCATTCTCGACGAAGATGCTGTCATACGTATGCAACTAAACCCATACGGCAGACAGTTCCCTGTAGCTTTTGGCGGTCTCTATAACGACCAGCACAAGACCTACAGCCAGTCTTTATATGACCTTCTTTTACCAATGCACGAGATTAGCACATGGCTTCTACGCTCCCGTATCGACAACGTACAGGCGGCTCTAAACAATCTTATCTTCGTAGATCCAACATCGGTCAGCGTTCCAGACCTCATCGACAGAAACCCTTGGGGCGTTGTCCGAACGCTTCCAGGTACGAAGCCAGGCGACGGTATATTCATAGCAGAAGTACCAGACGTAACTCGCGGCCACTGGAACGACATCCAAGCGATGTCAGACCTAAAACAGAGGGTTAGTGCCGCCTCAGACGCCCAGCAAGGCGTTCCAACAGCCGATGGCATACGAACTGCCACAGAGATCCAAAGGCTCACTCAGCTAGGCTCACAGCGCCTTGGCGTGCTTGCCAGAGTTCTCTCTGCACAGTCAGTTCGTCCACTTGTTCGCATGATGACCGCAAACCTACAGGACGCTCTCGAATACGAAGGCTCTCTTCGTATGATGGACGGTCAGGCTCCTGGCGAACTTAGCCGCATGGTCAACGACGGGTATTTAGACTTCGATGTCTCAATGCTCCAAGGGGACATCGACTACTTAGTAGTAGACGGCACTCTGCCAGTTGAGCCGACCAGAAACGCAGAAACTTGGATGAACATGCTCTCAGTAATAGGTCAGTCTGGCCTCCAGATGGAATACAAGACAGGCCGCATCATCGAAGAAGCCATCCGTGCGATGGGCGTATCTGATGTAGACCAGTTCAAAATCAGTAAAGAGGAGGCCGCACAAGGGCCAACACCATCACAACAGATGGCGCTGATGGAGAAGATGCGTGGCGCTTCTGTAATGCCAGAAGAGCAAATGCAACGTGAAATCGAAAAAGGAAACCTCAGACCAGCAAGGGAGGCCGCATAATGGCAAGTCCAGCACCAGAAAGTCTAGCCAGTGCCGCGAACCTTACAGGCGCTCAGAAAGACTACATAAGAGCAGAAGCACTCAAGATCGCCAGACTACTGGTCGCAGAGCTTCGCGCCGAGTTAATTCAACACATCGGCGATGCCGCTACTCCAACAGTGGAAGACAGAGTGTTGCTAGACCTCGTAAAGCGAGTGTCTAACTTGGAAGAGCGCTACCAAGAGGACGACAGGTACGCCCTTACATCTGCTAAATTGAAGCATCTTATGAAGAACATGGGGATAAATTAGGATGGCTTTCACCCGCCCTACGGGCGAGCAGATAAATTTTCGCTCGCTGAACACAGGTACTCATCTTTTAGACACCTACCTAGAGAACTGTGAGCTAGGAGGACGGCCTCTTTACGACCTGTTGGGTGATCTCTTTGATACTAGCGGCAACCCTGACCCTAACATTTTTGCTTTCCGCATTGAGCCAGCAACGCAAAAATTCCAAGTCCGCGTTGGCACAAACGCTACCGCGCCTTGGAACGACGTACCAGACGGCACATACTTCCGTCCAACTGGCCAATACCAGGTAGGCTTCGCCTACCAGAACCACGACCTGTTCACATACAACGACAGCCTTTACATCGTAAACGGCGGCCACACATCTGGCACACTCCCAGACCCTAACTACACGATGCTGGCGGTGGCTGGCGTAAACTCATCTGTACCAGCTACTAAGGTGCAGACTGCTGGTAACTACAATTCATACATCAAGCTGAACAGCACCGCGTCAGCTTATGAGATTACACCATTTGCAGACAGCAACATCTTCTATGGCCTCAACACAAACGGCAACGTAATCGAACTCACAACCGTCGGAAAAGACAAGGTTCTTTCTGACTACGGCCTTGTGCAAAGCCTGTACAACTATGCCAACGGAATTACAGACCCACTGGTGACAGATGGCTTTTGGGACAGAGTATACTCAGCGCCTTTGCAAACTGGTACTGCCCAGAGGGACTTTATCTACGGAGATATAAATCAAGACGACATGGACAGCGGTGCGGCATCATTCGCACATGCCACGCCAGATACCGACGACGTAAATGAGCTTGCAAACATCTTGCAAACACAGCCTGCCCACGTATACGACGGCACAGGGACTACACACCCGCAGGACTATTACTGGTTCTGGCTAAACACAATTAAGCCTTACATCACCAGCAACCTAGCCACATACGAAAACATGATGATCCCAGACGGTGCAGGCACAACACCCTTGTTCAGAGAGGTGGCTAACTCTACATCGGCATCATACGACATTAACGACTACGAAGAGTGGGTAATGTCTAATGGAAACTTAGACCTAGCGGTGGTCAATAATAAATTAGTGGTGAACATACTATGAAGATAGACGTATCAAAACTAGGCTATCGCTGGAAGGGGGAGTTGGACAACGCTACTTCTTACAAGAAGGGTGACGTTGTTCGCTCAAATAATGAAGTGCATGTCTTCACACAGGACAGTTCTTCAAACCACTCAGCAAACCTAACGAAAGTAGCGGTAGGCCAAAACGAACTGGCTAAAGGGCAGATTGCGGTAAATTCTACATCAGTTCCTACAGGCTATGACGGAATGGAGTTACATTCCGCTTCTAGCGGTGGCTCTTTCGTATCTGAGTTTCGCCACGGAAAGGAAAAAAACGGCACAAGGGCTGTCTCACTGATAAAAACAAACATGTCTGGCGCTCAATACTACCCTGGTTATCATCTAGGCGCGATTATGACAGACGGTACTGTCCGCCTGTGGGGCTATCGGGACTCTGGTGCGCTTGGGAGAGGCACAAACAATGTGAACGACATGCTCCCATCAATGGCGGGATTACCCAAAGACGCCGCTAGAATTAAAAAGGGTTGGTCTTTCCACATGCACATGTTTTTGCTGGATGAAGACAACAGGCTTTGGGGTACAGGAGTACGCTCATCTGGGCATGGAAGCACCTCCGAGTGTTTAGTTTTTAAGCCTATAAGCCACGAGGCTGGTCACGCAATACAAGAAGAGATCACAGACATAAGTGGTGGTAATGATTACTATGGCTATCATGGGTTCATGGCGCTTGGTGTTAGCGGAAAAGTTTACGCCTGGGGCCAACAGCGACAGTATCACTTCGGATTGAAAGACGGCAACGTAGCTGATGTCACTCAGCCCACAGTTGTTCCAATCAGCGAAGAACACCCAATGGCCTACATCTATAACCATGAGGCCACTTACTCCTCAAGTCATCTTGTCACTAGGGATGGCAAGCTCTACACGGCAGGACAAAATGCTCGAAACTTACATCCTTATGACACCTCCAATTTGGGACATATACTATTCGACCCTTGGGGTTCTGAAAATGCAAGAGTACGCTGGGTTCAGCTTCACGAGAGTAACAGTCACTGGGCCACAGGCAGTCAGTACAACCATCACACAGCCGTAACGCTAGAGGATGGGAGATGCTACGTCATTGGCAACGG
>Ga0075477_10001274_pt1 | contig 11886 bp, 8 predicted proteins | sample DEB08_DNA_FD_76338 | JGI IMG/M metagenome (GOLD analysis project Ga0075477, IMG submission 76338) | Aqueous microbial communities from the Delaware River and Bay under freshwater to marine salinity gradient to study organic matter... | ecosystem: Environmental > Aquatic > Marine > Coastal ...
GGGACCACCGAACTCTGACCGCGTGCTGCAAAGGTAGTAGGCAGTTCTCCCGAGACGAACGCGTCGTTCGAGAAATCACCTGAATTCACCCGCCGCCGCGGAGACGCTCTCGCGAAACTGTCATCGATGACAGCAATGCCCGCTCCCCGGACGGATCAGGCGCCTCGACTCGAGGCACGGCCTCGCGCCGCCATGGGTCGCCTCGCAGCGTGATTGTTGCCGGGGATCGCGCCCGCGATCACGAATTCGCCGCCTCGAGGCGTGGACCTCGGAGTGGCGAGTCGTTCGATCAGGCGACTCCGGTCGACGACCGGGCCGACACCCCGGATCGGTCGAGCACGATCGTCGCCGCGGCGGCGATGAGCACGAGTCCGACCAAGGCGTTCACCCCCGGGACGACATCCCAGATCGCGAAGTCGAGCAACGCCGCGAACACGATCCCGGAGTAGCGAAACGGCGCGATCTGCGCCGGAGTCGCCCGCTTCATGGCTTCCGCGATCAGGCGCACCTGCAAGAGCGAGAGCGCCCCCAGGGCCAGCGTCGCCCCGACCATCACCGAGCGCGTCATCCACGGATCATGCCGTTCGGCAGGGGTGAACATGTGCCCGGCCCAGTCTCGCACGGGGAACTCCATGGCCGTGAACACGGCGATGCAGGCCAGCAGGCCGAATCCGAGTTCGTACAAGGTGGTCCGCTTCGGAGACGCGTCGGGACCGAGTCGTCGCATGATGTCGAGACGGAACGCCATCAGCAGGCCGCCCGTCAACGCGCACAATTCCGCCGCATTCAGCGATCCCGGCCGGGGATCGAGGACGACCGCGGCGCCGACGAATCCGATCACCGTGGAGGTCCAGACTCGCCACGGCTGGGGGCGCCGATGCAGGACTCGCAGAATCAACGGCGAGAAGAGCGAAGCCGTGTTGAAGAGCAGCGTCGCATCCACCAGTGGGATCCAACGAGCCGAGTCGTAGTAGAGGTAGATCGAAGCGGTCCAGCACAGTGCCGCCATCACATGAAGCCCCGCATGCCTGGCGCGAAACACCGCCCAGGACCGCCGCATGAAGAGCAGCAGGGCGATGATCGCCAGACCCGTTCCCCATCGGAGCACCATCAGGAACTCGGTGGATACGGCGAGCGATGCCCACTTCACGATGCTCGCCATCACCACCACCGCGAGCATCGCCAGACAGGTGAACGCGCCTCCGAAGAGGACGCTCGACTTCGTCGCCGGCGGCGAGCCGGAGCTCTCGCCGGATTCCGTCATGGTGGCTGCCTCGACAATCGGGCCGGATCGGGCGGTCAGGGCAGTTCGCGGAGTCGCAGCCCACGAAACTCGACGGGCGCCCCCTCGCTCTCGAGGCACAGGTATCCCGTGCGCGGATTGCAGTCGGTGCCTCCGGACACCTCGCGTCCGTTGACCCAGAGGCGGACTTCACCGTTGATCGCGCGAACGTAGTAGTGGTTCCACTCGCCGACGCCCTTGGAGCGATTCTCGCTGGGGAAGCTGCGCCGACCGTTGGGAGCCGTCGGAGCGAACGGCGTCATCGTAGATCCGCCCACCGGGAACACGTCGCCGTGGCAGGTGAACCAGTCGGCCTTGCCGCCGCCCTTCTCGAAGGCCGCGGTGTAGCCCAGATCCAGCACCTGCACCTCGATGCCCTCGGGAAGTCCAGGACCATCGAGGCGATCGAGCGAGGCCTTGGGCGTCCAGAGGAAGATGCCGGAGTTGCCCGCATCGCGCAGGTGCCGCCATTCGCAGATCAGTTCGAAGTTCGTGTAGGGCTTCGTCGAGCGGATCACGCCGACCGGATCTCCGGTGCAGTGCGCGAGGCCGTCCTTCCAGCGCCAGGTGTCCGCCTTGCAGTTGACGTTGACGAAGTCGCCCTCGCCCAGCGATCGGAACCCCGCTTCGCGACCGTCGATCGACGCGACCGGTCCCGCGCCTTCCGCGTTCTCGGCGGCGGGCGACGCGAGCACTCGTGACGACACGGTCCCGAGGGCGGCGAGGGAGGCGAGATGGAACGCGCGACGATCGATGGACATGGTCGGAGTCCTCCTGTGGAAACCCGAGACTACCCGAGTTCGCGAGGCGTCGCGGACCGAACCGCAAGGGCAATCGAAGAGGAACCGGTTGCATCGCGTCGTGGGCGTCGTAGGCTTCGCCCATGCGGACCGGCCTGCTCGCCACGACGCTGCTGCTGGGATCGACGGCCACCGCCGAGGTGACGGATCTCGGGTCGCCGCACCGATCGGATCTCGCCGCACTGGCTTCGGCGATGAACACCTGGTGCGTGGACTGCCACGCCGAGGACGATCCGGAGGCGGGGCTCGATCTCTCGCGGCTCTCGACCGATCCCGAGTCGGCGTCCGCGTCGGTGCTGCGTCGCGTTCGGGACCGTCTGCAGCGGCGCGACATGCCGCCGATCGACGATCCGGGGCCGCGACCCGATCCGGAGTCGTATGTCGATCTGGTCCACGTCGCCAACGGCGAACTCGACCGCCGCGCCGGCACCGCGGCGGCGGTCGCGCCGACCCTCCGTCGCCTCAACAACGTCGAGTATCGCAACAGCGTGTTCGATCTGACCGGCGTCGATGTGGACGCCGACGCCATCCTGCCGGCCGACGACGTGGGGGAGGGCTTCGACTCCATCGGATCGGTGCTGTCGCTGTCGCCGCTGGCGCTGGAGAAGTACCTCTCGATCGCCGAGCGCGTCGCCATCGAAGCGGTGCCGCTCGAGGCGCCGGCCGCAGCACGGCGTGTGGAGGGTTCGGATCTGACCGTCGTCGGCGGGGGACAGGCCCGGGATGGCGGCGCTCTCGTGTGGTCGCGAGGGTCCGCCGAGCACGAGTTTCGATTGCCGAGACCTGGTCGCTATCGCATCGCCTTCGAGGGCTGGGGCATGCAGGCCGGCCCGGATCCGGTGCGGGTGGCGATCGTCGCAGGCCCCGCACCGCGACGCGTCCTCGCCGAGTTCGACCTTCCCGAGACCCGCGAGAAGCCCGGCCGCCGCGAGACCGAGGCGATCGTCGAATCGGGAGAGTCGGCGATCGGCGTCGCCTTCATCAACGACTTCGTCGATCGCAGTCTGCCCGCCGGAGCGCAGGATCGAAACCTCGTGGTGACGGCGATCGAGGTCGAAGGCCCGCTCGACGAGGTCGCGCCGACGCCGCAGGTCGCGGAGATGCGCCGGACCGGCGAACGCCGCGACGACTTCGCCCGCGCACTCGCACGCCGCGCGTTTCGACGACCCGCCGACGAGGCGGCGGTGGCGTCGCTTCTCGACGCCGCTTCGGGCCTCGAGGACGAGTCCGAGGCGCAACGGGCGATGCTCGTTCGGGCGCTCGTCGACCCCCGGTTCCTGTATCGCCTCGAGGCGGAGCCCGCCGCCGGCGCCGTCCGCCCGCTCGACGGCTTCGAGGTGGCGGTGCGCCTGTCCTACCTGCTGTGGGCGTCGATGCCCGACGAGCGACTGTTCGCCGCCGCGGCCGCGGGCGCGCTCGACACCGAGCACTCGCTGCTCGTCGAGGTGGACCGCATGATCGACTCGCCGCGTTCGATCGCCCTCTCCGAGCGGTTCGGCCAGCAGTGGCTGCACATCTCGGCGGTCGAAACGCGGATGCCGGCCCCCGAGATCCTCGATCTCGCCTCACCGCTCGAGCGGGTGATGCTGCTGGAGGATCTCAAGGGCCAGACCACGCTCTTTCTCGATGCGATCCTCCGAGAGAATCGCCCGGTCGAGGATCTGCTCACCGCCGAGTGGACCTACCTGAACGAGCGTCTCGCTCGGCACTACGGCATCGGCGGAGTGCGCGGCTCGCACCTGCGGCGCGTCGACGTGGGGCGATGGAGACCGCCGGGCCTGCTCGGGCACGGCAGCGTGCTGCTCGCCACCAGCAATCCCACGCGAACGAGCCCGGTGAAGCGCGGCAAGTGGGTGCTCGAGAGTCTTCTCGACAGTCCGCCACCGCCGCCCCCGCCGGACGTTCCAACGCTCGCGGATCGACGAGCGGCCGGGGATCGCGAGACCGCACGCGAGCAGCTCGCGCGACATCGGTCCGATCCCAACTGCGCCGGATGCCACGTGCGCATGGACCAGCTCGGTCTGGCGTTCGAGGGATTCGATGCGGTGGGTCGTCGCCGGATCGGCGACGGCGCCGCCCCGATCGACGCCACCGGCCGCCTCCCCGACGGACGCGTCTTCGACGGCCCCTGGGAACTCGCCGCCGTGCTGCGGGAGGACCCGGCCTTTCGCCGATCGATCGTCAAGCACCTGATGGTCTACGCCCTCGGCCGAGGTCTCGTCGGCGACGACGAAGCCACCGTCGACCACATCGCCCGCAGCATCGATGCGCCGTCCCTGAGGGACCTCGTCAAGGCGATCGTCGCCTCCGAGCAGTTCCGACATCGCGCCGGGCCTCCAGCGGAGAACGCCTCGTGACCACGCCGATTCCTCGACGCACCATGCTCCGCGGCCTTGGCGCCGCCCTCGCGTTGCCCTGGCTCGAGGCGATGACGCCACGCAGTCTCGGCGCGATCGGCGCAGCCGGCGACGCGCCGCGCCGACTCGCCTTCGTGTTCCTGCCCAACGGCGTCAACCGCGCCGCGTGGTTCCCCGAGCGGACCGGATCGCTGGATCGCATGCCCGAGGCCCTTGCGCCGCTCGAGTCGATGAAGGACCGCCTCACCGTCTTCAGCAACTTCGCCCACGCCAACGCCAACGCCCTCGGCGACGGCCCCGGCGACCACGCCCGATCGGCGGCGTGCTTCCTGACCGGCGCCCACCCTCGCAAGACGATGGGCTCGGACATCTCGGCAGGCGTCTCGATCGACCAGGTGATCGCGCGGGCCAATCGCGGCCGAACCCGGTTCGACTCCCTCGAACTCGGGCTCGAGCGGGGGATGTACGCGGGCGGCTGCGACTCGGGCTACTCCTGCGCGTACAGCGCCAACATCTCCTGGGCTTCGCCCCACACGCCCGTCGCCAAGGAGCATCGGCCGCGAGAGCTGTTCGAGCGTCTGTTCACGACCGGCCCCGCCGGCGAGGACGCCGCGGCGAGGGCGTCGCGACTCGCTCGCCGCAAGAGCATTCTCGATGCGGTGGGCGCGGACGCGGCGGCGCTCCGAGATCGACTCGGCGCGAACGACCGTCGCAAGCTCGAGGAGTATCTCGAGGCGGTGCGTTCGGTGGAGCGTCGGGTCGAAGCCGGCGAGCGGGGGACGCAGACTCCCGAGGAACTCGGCGTCGAGGTCCCCGAAGGCGTGCCGGCGGAATGGTCAGAGCACGCCCGCGTCATGTTCGACCTGCTTGCGATGTCCTTCCGCCTCGATCTGACCCGCGTCGCCACCCTGATGCTCGCCAACGAGGGGTCGAATCGTCCGTATCCGACGATCGGGGTGACCCGCGGCCATCACGATTCGAGCCACCACGACGACGATCCCGAGAAGCTTGCCGACTTCGCGGCGATCAACCGCCTGCACGCTTCGGCGGTGGCTGGATTCCTCGAGACGCTCGCGAACGAGCGGGACGCGTCGGGGCAGGCCCTCCTCGACTCGACCATGGTGGTCTTCGGCGGCGCCATCGGCGACGGCGACCGCCACGACCATCGCAACCTGCCGGTGCTGCTTGCCGGCGGGGGAGAGGACGAGGCGCTCGCTGCTGGACACGGACGCCACATCGCCCTCGAAGGCGACGTGCCGCTGTGCGATCTCTTCGTCAGCCTCGCGGACCGATCGGGCGCGTCGATCGACCGATTCGGGGACAGCCGCGGCCGATTCGCGGTGCCGACGACCGCGTAGGCCCGGAACGCACACCGCCCTCGCACCTGGCGAGGGCGGCGTGACGGCTCCGAGGAGATGAAGAGCGTTCAGGGATTGCGGATCACGCGGAATCCGAAGTCGTAGATCGCCGAGTTGGGATCCCGGTGGTACCGACGGGACGAACGGCAGTTCACCGAGGGACTGTCCCAACGGCCGCCGCGAACGATCTTCAGCTCGCCGCTCTCGGGACCGGCGGGATTCTCCAGCGGGCTCACCTTGTAGTAGTCGGGGTCGTACCAGTCCTGCACCCACTCCCACACGTTGCCGTGCATGTCGTGCAGGCCGAAGGCGTTGGCCGCCTTCTGACCGACGACCTTGGTGCCGTAGGGGATGTTGTTGCCGATCCACCATGCGATGCCTTCGAGCGTCGCGGGATCGTCGCTGCCGTCGTTGTAGGCCGTGGTGGTGCCCGCTCGGCAGGCGTACTCCCACTGGGCCTCGGTCGGCACCGCGAGGCCGGTGGCGGAGGCGAACATCTGGGTCATGCCCCAGGTGACCTGCTCGACCGGCCGATCGGCGCTGTTGGCGTATCCGTCGAAGTAGCTGGGGTTGTACCCCATCACCTCCGTCCACTGACCTTGGGTGACCTCGTAGCGGCCGATGTAGAACGCTTCGGTCAGCACGACCTCGTGCACCGGGTACTCGTTGGGCTGGCAGGGGTCGACCGTCGAAGGCGAACAGCCCATGTCGAACTGTCCCGAAGGCACCAGCAGCATCTCGATGCCGCTCGCGTCGTCGATGATCCGCCAAGGCAGCCCGGCGGCCTCGATGGCCTCCCGGATGGTGGAGTCGGTGATGACCTTCGGGTCCGGCGGCCACTCGACGATGGTCGCCCACGGCACCGGGGTGTAGTCGAAGCCGCCCGGGAGCGACACGTCGCCGGCGGTGGTCGTCACGACCACGTCCACCGGACCCCAGACCGCCGAAGCGGGCGTGACCGCGGTGACGGTGTTGGGATCGACGCCCACGACGTCGGTCGCGGGGATGCCGTTGATGGTGACGCCAAGCACGCCGCCGAGACTCAGGCCCGTGATGGTGATCGCGGTGCCGCCATCGAGCGGGCCGGTGCCAGGCGCGACCGAGTCGATGGCGATGGGGCACAGTTCGCCCCAGTGGCCCGCGACGATCGCGATGTCGATGCCGTTGACGATGCCGTCGCCATTGACGTCGGCGGCATTGCAGGTCTGGGCCCGGACGTCGCTTGCCAGCGCGGCCAGACAGATCGCCCCGGAGGCGGCGAGAATCGACTTCATGTCGAGGTCTCCTGGCCGGTCGAGATCGAGTTCGTCCCGAGACCGTCGGTACGCCCGACGGAGCATTCCGCGCCGGCCGCGCGAAACCGGGATGGCGGACACCTCGGCCGTGTCGCGACGGCCGTGGAAAAGGTACATCGAAGCGGCGGCGGGCCACATGGGGCGAACGCCTGCACTCGTCGCGCCGGGTGGTCTACCCTGATGGGATGACCGACACCTCGACCGGCTCCTCGAGCTCCGCGCCCACGCCACCGTCCGCCGTCGCCGCCCGGTTTCGCCCGTTCGGGGCGACGATCTTCGCCGAGATGAGCGCTCTTGCGACCAGGTACGACGCGGTCAATCTCGGTCAGGGCTTCCCGAACTTTCCTGCTCCGACGTTCATCAAGGACGCCGCGGTCGAGGCCATTCGGGACGGCCGCTTCGACCAGTACGCCCGGATGACCGGCGCTCCGGCCCTTTCGAACGCGTTGTCGCGGCGCTATCGGGACCGAGGCCTCGAGTTCGACCCGGACCGCGAGATCACCGTGACCTGCGGCTGCACCGAGGCGATTCCCGCGACGATCCTGGGCCTCGTGAACCCCGGCGACGAGGTGGTTCTGATCGCGCCCTTCTACGACAGCTATCCGGCCGCGGTCGCGATGGCCGGCGGCGTCGCCCGGTACGTCACGTTGAAGGCGCCGGACTTTCGCCTGACCCGGGAGGACCTCGAGGCGGCCTGCTCCGCGCGGACCCGCCTGATCCTCGTCAACACTCCCCACAACCCGACGGGACGGGTGTTCGACCGGAGCGAACTGGAACTGGTCGCGGACGTGGCCCGACGGCACGACGCGCTGGTCGTCTCCGACGAGGTGTACGAGGACCTGCTCTTCGAAGGGGAGCACATCTCGATGGCCTCGCTGCCCGGCATGGCCGAGCGCACCGTGACGCTGTCGAGCCTAGGCAAGACCTTCTCCTGCACGGGATGGAAGATCGGCTGGGTCGCGGCGCCGGAGCATCTGTCGCGCGGCGTGCGTGCGGCGCATCAGTTCCTCACCTTCGCGGTGGCGACGCCGTTCCAGGAGGCCGCCGCGATCGCGCTGGCCGAGGGCGAGGGGTACGTGCGAGACCTGCGGGACCGGTACCACCGCTCCCGCGACCGGATCTGCGCCGGTCTCGAGCGCCTGGGGTTCGGCGTGCACGTGCCTCAGGGAACCTACTTCGTCCTCGCCGACCATTCGGCCTTCGGCTTCGAGAACGACCGCGCGTTCTGCATGCACCTCGCCGAACACGCCCGGGTCGCCGCGATTCCGCCGAGCGTCTTCTACAGTCGTCCCGAGGACGGGCACGCCCTGGTCCGCTTCGCCTTCTGCAAGACCGACGAGACCATCGACGAGGCCCTCGCTCGAATGGCCAGTCTCTCGGTCGCCTGACCGATGGACGCCGCCGGGACCGAAGCCGTCGCGACCGGACTCGCCGTGGCGGACTGGGCGGTGATCGGCGGCTACCTCGCCGCCACGCTGCTGATCGCTCTGCTGGTGCGACGCCGCGCCTCGCGAAGCGGAACGGACTTCTTCCTGGCCGGGCGCAGTCTGCCGTGGTGGATCGCCGGAACCTCGATCGTCGCCACGACCTTCTCGAGCGACACGCCGCTGCAGGTCGTGCGCATGGTCCGGGACGGCGGCGTCTCGGAGAACTGGTGGTGGTGGTCGATGGCCGCCGGCCATGCGGCGAGCGTCTTCCTCTTCGCCTCGCTCTGGCGGCGAAGCGGCATGGCCACGGACGTCGAGCTCATCGAGTTCCGCTACGACGGCGGCGCGGCGAGGGCGCTGCGGGTCTTCGACGGCGCGTATCAGGGCCTGCTCGTGGGCGGATGCGTGGTGGCGGGAGTCTCGATCGGCCTGGCGAAGATGCTCTCGATCATGCTCGGGATTCCCGACGGCACGCCGTGGCAGGCCGCGGCCGCGTGGGGGATCGAGATCGAGATCACCACCGCGATCGTGTTCGGTCTGGCCCTTCTCACCGTCGCGACGTCGGCGCTCGGCGGCCTGTACGGCGTCGCCTTCACCGATCTGGTGCAGTTCGTGATCTCGATGGCAGGTGCGGTGCTGCTCGCCACGACGGTGGCCGACACCTTCGGAGGCGTCGGCCCGATGATGGACGCCGCCGGAAGGCACGTGCCCGACGCCGCGGCGCACTTCGGTCTGCTGCCCGACGCTTCGGCGAGCGGCGCGATGAAGTTCACGATCGCGGTGTGGTTCTTCATGGCGTGGTGGGCGAGGGCGCCCGGCCACGGCGCCACGGCCCAGCGGGTGCTGGCGACGCGCGGAGAACGGGACGGCGTGCTTGCGATGCTCTGGTTCGCGGTGGCCCACTACGCCCTGCGACCGTGGCCCTGGATCGTCGTCGCGATCGGCTCGCTTGCGGTGCTGCCTCCGGGCACGGTCGATGCCGAGGCGGCCTATCCGGCGATGATCGATCGCTTCTGCGGGCCCGGCGTCAAGGGGCTGCTCGTCGCGGCGATGCTCGCGGCCTTCATGTCGACGGTCGACACCCATCTCAACCTGTCCGGCGCGTATCTGGTCAACGACGTGATCGATCCGCTCCGCCGAGCGGTCCGGCGAGGTGACTCGCGGAGTGCGGGCGGCATCGTCGAGGACGACCGAAGTCCACGCGGCGGTCGGCGCGACGTTCTGCTCGGTCGTCTCCTGATGCTGCCGGTGCTTGCGATCGTGCTGGCGGTCGCGTCGGGCATCGACGACATCCTCGCGATCTACAAGTTCCTCGCGGTCATCATGTCCGGCTCGGCACTGGTCCTCATCCTCCGCTGGTACTGGTGGCGGGTGAACGCGTGGTCGGAGATCGCGGCCATGGTCGCCTCGGTGCTGGTGGGCTGGCACGTGGCGAGCCTGGACACGCTGGCGATCCTGCCCGGGCGACCCGACGAGCATTTCGGGGCGAGAGTGGCGATCACGCTGGCCACCGCGACCGCGACCTGGCTCGCGGTGACCTTCATGACCCGACCCGTCGGCGACGCGACGCTGCGACGGTTCCACGAACGGGTCCGTCCTCCCGGACCGGGGTGGCGGAGGTTCGATGGCGTCGGCCCGAGACGCAGTCTGGTCGAGCCGCTGCTGATGGCGGCGATGGTGACCGCCGGTCTCTGGCTGGCGGTCGTCGGCATCGGCGAGGCGGTGCTGGGCACGGCCACCGGAACCCGCTGGTGGGGTCTCGGCCTGCTCGCGGCCGCGGTGCCCTGCCTCCTGATTCCGTGGCGAAGGGTCTCGACGGGGCAGGGGGCCGTCTGAGACGACTGCGATCGGACCTGGACAAATCCCTTGGCAGATCGCCGGGATCTGCGTATTCTCTCCGATTCGCGCCAAGGCCCAACCGGCCTCGAGGAGTCCGACCGTGTACGCGATCATCGAAGACAGCGGTACCCAGATCAAGGTGTCCAGCGGCGACATCGTCGACATCGACACCCGTGAACTCGAGGAGGGCGCGACGAGCGTCGTGTTCGATCGGATTCTCGCGATCGGCGGTGGCGAGGGCGAGGCCTCGATCGGCACTCCCTACGTCGGTGGAGCGACCGTCACCGCCGAGATCCTCGGCGACGCCCGCGGCGACAAGATCGACGTCGTGAAGTACAAGCGCCGGAAGGGCTACCGCCGCAAGGCGGGGCACCGGCAGGACTACCTCCGGGTTCGAATCGGCGAAATCTCCGGCGGCTGACGCCGACGCCTTCTGCGGGCGGATCTTCTCGGGGCAGCGCCCCTCCAGATCGCCGACGATTCAAAGCAACGACAGCAGTCCCCCGGGATCCTCGAGGGATCCGGTGCGCGATGCCAGGCGGGTCGCCTCGAGGCACGCGAGCAGTTCGCGGTGCGGCATGGGGGGGTCTGCGGGCCCCGATTGCCGCAGCCACCATCGATGCAGAAACTCCCCGAAGACCGCGCCCGGGCGGGTCGCGGGGGCATCGAGCCCGGCGCCTCCCGGAAGCCCGGTTCCACTCCCTCGCTCGGTGCCGTCGGCGCCGATCCACTCGATCGAACGATCGTTCCACCGAACCGCACCGTCCGGCCCCAGCAACTCGACACCGCGATGCCAGGGGTATGGGCCGATCGCGACCGAAATGGTGGCCCAGCGGCCATCGGTGAAGGCGGCGGTCATCGTCACCGGCGGCTGGGGGCGGCGATGCTGGAACTCGGGGGGATCGGCGAGCGTCATGCCGAACGCCGCGATCTGCGCCGGCATCCCGAACCGAGACAGCACCAGATCGAGACCATCGGCAAGACGCCCGGCCAGCGAGCCCTCCTCGGGATGGCATCGCAGATCGACGTGCATCGCCTCGACCGGGCCGATGGCCTCGATCCAGTCGCCTCCGGCAAGCCAGTGACGACTTGCGGAGATGCGCGGCACGGGAACCGGCCGGCGAGGCACCGACTCGAAATCGACCCAGTCTTCGATTCGAACCGGGATCGGCCGCTCCGACAGCAACGGCTTGTCGAGCTCGAGCATCGCCCGAAGCGTTGCGACCTCGAGAGTTTCCGGCGCGAGCAGCAGCAGGGCGTCCACCGCGTCCGATGCGAGCGCCTCGCGGGGATCGCCAACCACCTTCGCGGCGACGGCGTCCGCGAGCGACCTCACGTCGGTCGGCCTCGTTCCGCCGACCATGACCAGCTCGACGCCCTCATGCCCGGCGATCTGCTGCAAGAGGGAGCGAGCGCCGTCGTCCGCCCAGACCGCCAGACGAAGGGGCCCGCGAGGTTGCCGGCTCGAGGACTCGCCCATGGGCCGCATGCTACCGACCGTCCACGATCCGTCGTGGCTACCATCGTC
>Ga0075477_10001276_pt1 | contig 11869 bp, 23 predicted proteins | sample DEB08_DNA_FD_76338 | JGI IMG/M metagenome (GOLD analysis project Ga0075477, IMG submission 76338) | Aqueous microbial communities from the Delaware River and Bay under freshwater to marine salinity gradient to study organic matter... | ecosystem: Environmental > Aquatic > Marine > Coastal ...
ATCAATCGAGCTGCAGGTCTATTATTATTATATACTTTAATTATATAATATAAAAATATAGGCACAAAAAAAATGACCGTATAATAATACGGCCATTGTAAAGTTTACGTTTTTTCTAGCTAAGCTTTGAAGTGTTCTTTCATGTTAGTGTACAATCTTTTTACTTCACTTTTTTTAGTATACAAATCTAGTATTTCTTTTTCTGTTATTTGGCCTTTGTCTATTTTAATTTGAAGCCATAAAATTGCTTGCATTTGCTTGGGTTCTATATTGTAACAATTAGCAAATTTTATAATGCAATCTCTAAAGATACTATATTTATTTTCTGTTAATGATCCATAATCTCTGGTGACCATTGCGCTTAACATATGCCTATCAATAGTAACATTGTAATGGTCATCAATATTAGCAATGTTCATTGCAAAGGAATAGTTCTTAAGACTACTAGGTTGAATACGTATATTATTTTTAAGAACGTTCCAAGCTTTGCGTTTGTCACGCCCATACGTTTTAACTTTGAAGCTATCAATAGAACGCCCATTCATAAAGGCGTCAATCATTCGTTCGCAATCTAATTTATTAGAATTCCATTCGTTTGCATTGGATAGAACACAAAGGCAATGGTTTACGACGTCAAATTCTAGGCCAAATTTATTAGCTAATGATTGCACAAATTTGGTAGCGTCATTATACCAAATAATGCCATACTTTTTGGTTATGTCACTAGATTTATTATATAATTCAAAGCAATGGCCTAGCATTTCATATTGGAATGATTCGTCTAATTTTATAATTGTTTTATTTGTTTTCATTGTATTCATGTTATTTATGTTTATTATTCAAAGTAATCGGTTATTATTTCAATATCTGACTCACAATCTTTACAGTAAGATTCAAAGTCACTTATTTTATGGTTCCCAACTATGGAACCGTATGCATACGAAAAAGAGTCATTATCTGAGATAATTTCTATTTGCTCACTCTCTTTGTATTCGTCACACGTGTTACAATAGTATTCTACTGAGATAGGCATAATTAACCCCAAATTACATACTTAATGACATGTAAACCAAAGTAAACCCAAGCGAATACCGTCGTTATTATAAAGGATACTTTGAAGATACGTTCAAATTTGCGTTCTAATCTTTCTAATCTTTCTATTTCATTCATGTTATTTATGTTTATTTAAGTTGACAATAGAAATATAGGCATTCCAAACAATAAAAAAAAATAAAATTTGACACCCATTTCTTATCGTATATAATTAAAATATATAAAAGCTTATACGTTAAAATATACGATCTGCTGCACCAGGAATTATACGAGTTGTTATAGGGTGCGTAGAAATTGATTATAGGGGTGCGTAGAAATTAAAATGAATGGGTGCGTAGAAATTTAAACACAAAAAAAACCCTATACAAATCAATGCATAGGGCTTAGTTCGTCAATAATAAATCTTAACTAAAGTTCATAATGTTCCTCATATAGTTCCCAATTTATTTCACCCTTGGTAGAAATTAAACCTTCTTGTATAATGGCATTAGCTTCCCTACCGTAATGGCCTTGGAGTTGCCATGCATATCCACTAGAAATTAGGTCACCAAAAAATTGTAGGTGCCACTCCAGAGATTTTGATCCATGCTCTTCGTATTCGAGAATTTTGTTTACTAGTTCTTGTGATGTAGTCATATGTGTGTCTCCTTAATTAAAATAATAGCTTCCTAGTAGGGATGAATATTTTTCATCTATATAGTCAACCATTTCTTTGAGTTTCTTTACTTCACCATGTATATAAGGGTTACTGTATTGGAATGAGTCAAGGTAATGGTCATAGTCATATATCTCAAAGGGAAAGTTGTATTCTTTAGCCATTATTGGTTCTTCTTGGTGACTAAAGTATTCATTGACTATATATGCCATTTCACCCTCTACGTAAGCCATGGCCATGTCTACTACGGATGCCTTGGTTAGTTCAATCCAACCTCCCTTTTCTACCCTTAAAGTTTCATTGAATTCTTCAAAGGTACAGTCATTGTTAAATATTTGATAACGTCTTATGTGCCTTATTGCGTAATCAAACATTTTATCTTCTAAATCTAGCTTCTCAGTTTCAAAGTGTGATTGTATTTCTGCTACTATATTCATGTTATCGTATTTTTGTGAATTCATGGTGTAATGAGTTTGATAGTTCTGTCTCTAGGTATTGGCCAAAAGACATTTGGCAAAGCCTATACAAAAGAGCAAGTGTCTCTATAGCCTTACCCTCATCTGTGTCATTGTATTTTTCTATATCGTTATTGATATAGTTAACCATCTCAAAGAATGGGTTTATATCATTAAGCATATATTCAGAAAAATGGGTAGTAGTATCTACGCCAAACCCATAATTTAATGCGTCTCCTATGTTCTCTATCTCATTCTGTGGTATGTTCATGTTATTTCACCAAGTATGTTTTACCTTTTGCTTTTAATGAAATCAAAGCATTGGTGTTAATGGTTCTGTATTGTTTTTTTTGCATATCAAATGCCGTGATATAACCTAGTTTACTAGGGTCATATTTTAGAGTACCACCTTTTAAGTGACTCTTTACATTCAGTCTAGCAACCATGTCTCTGATGGTGCCATCCTTCTTTTGGAATTGGACACCAAATATAGAGTTATCTTGGTTCTTGATTAAGCTATATGCTTCTTGTGTGTTAATCTTCATGTCGCATCATGTTTTGTTATTATTGAATACACAAAGATACTACTTATCCACATTAAAACAAAAAAAAACTTTGTCTTGTTGTTATGAATCCTCAAACTGAGACAAGTCTATCAAACCACCTAATACCACATTGTCTTGGTGTCGTGGTTTGTATGTATTGTTATTGTATTGTTGTGTATGTAAATTTGTCCCCCTCTGACCCCCAAATTTGTCCATAGGGGTGGAAATTTTGTCCCCCCTTAAAAGTACCTTGATTTTGGTAGTTTGGTTGTGTCGTTTCTTCGTAGAAATTATTTTATTAGACTCTAAAACCTTTAAACATCTCACAACTGTTTTATCACAGACATTGGATGCCGTAGAAATTTGTGACACAGAAATTCTGTCTTCTGTTTTGTTCCAACCCCATGTCTTTCTGATGATGGCCATAAGCACCGAAAATTCTGACGGCTTTAATTCTTTTTGGTACTTGTCGAAAATTGAATTTGGTATTGGTATATATCCTTCATTCATGTACGTAAAAATTTATTTTGTGGTTGTGTGGAAAACTACTAAATTGAAAACACTTTCCCAAAAATTAATGGAGGACGCATGACAAAAAATACTTGGAACTACCGAGTTATGATTGATGATAATGATACACAATCACCAACCTACAGTATACATGAGGTGTATTACCACGAAGACGGATCACCAGAGGATTATACCAAGATGCCTGAAACAATGATTTCAGATGACGTTGAGGAAATCTTTTGGTGCCTAGAAAATTACATAAAAGCATTCGCTTTACCAATGATAAGCATTCCAAACTTTCCAAAGGAGGTACCCATACATGAAAGTTTTCAGTAGCATGTCCAACAAGGACTACCATGAACACGGATCAGACTATATATCTAGCAGTTTCGTGAAAAGTGTGGCTAAACATTCCATAGCCAAAGCGTTGCAACCAATAGAGCCAAACCAAGCCCTCATATTTGGTGACGCCATGCATACCTACTTCGAGTCCAAAACAGACTTCCACAGTAGGTTCGTTACATTTGACGATGCAGAGGTCATATCTTCGATTCTAGAGGCTCGCCCAGAAATTACGGCTCCTACTATGACTAAAGAATACAAGGCGTTTAGAAGGGAATTTGAGAAGACTGTTGAGGCCGATCAAACTATCCTTTCTGCCTTTGACGTGGAGCGTATCGAACACATGTACAATAGCGTAAAAAATAACAAGGCCGTTTGGGAAATTAATGAGCGTTACGAGTATGATGCCGTTTGGGATGAGTACTCCTTCTTTACTGATGACACGTTCAAGAAATTTAGCCCTCTTAAGTTTAGGGTGCGCCCAGACAAGATGTTGGTTGCCCAAGAAAATCCTATGGCCATCATTGATTGGAAGTCTTGTAAGGACGCAAGCATTAGTGCGTTTCGTTCTGACTTTTTTCGTTACAGATACGACATACAAGCAACTTTTTATTGTATGGTGTTAGGCCTTGAATATTCTGACTTTTATTTTGTTGCAATTGAAAAAGAGTATCCATATAATAGTGCCGTATACACAATCAGTTATGAAACGTATACAAAAGCAGCGAATGACATGACAACTGCCTTAGTGCAGATAGCCGAATGGAAGGATCACCCCGAAAAATCCTCCATAGGCATTTTAAACCAAAACACAATAACAGAACTATGAAAAACATATATACAAAACTATTAGATGTAACTAGCAAAATTGAAAAGCTAGAAAAGGATAAAAAGAACCCATTCTTTAAGTCATCCTATGTAAGTCTAGACAAAGTGATAGACGTAGTAAGGCCACACTTAATTGCCGAAAAATTGTTATTACTGCAACCAATTGAGCAGGGTTGTGTGGGTACAAGAATTTTTTGTACTGAGTCAAACAAGTTTATTGATTCATTTATACCACTGCCTGAAAACATGAAGCCTCAAGACCTTGGTTCGTGCATAACCTACTTCCGTAGATACACATTGGTTTCACTTTTGGGGCTTGCCCAAGAGGATGACGATGCCAATAAGGCTCACGGAAGGTCTAATGCACCTCAAAAGAAAGCACCTGCACGTGCCAGGGATTTAAAGGATGCAATGTTGGACGAAAAGTTTCCGTTTTGATTACCTCCATAGCAATAACCCTCATCATCATTTCTTTGGTGGTGGGGGTTTCTTATTCGTATGAGAGGTGTTCCAAATGATGAACCACGGATCACTTTTTTCAGGGATTGGAGGCTTTGACTTAGCCTCAGAATGGATGGGGTGGAACAATAAGTTTCACTGTGAATGGGAAGATTTCCCACGTAGAGTTTTAGAGTATCACTTTCCAAAAGCAGTATCATATGGAGACATCAAACAAACAGACTTCACTATTTGGAGGGGGCAGATCGACATCCTTTCAGGAGGATTCCCTTGTCAACCCTACTCAAACGCAGGAAAACGACTTGGCAAGCAAGATGAGCGCCACTTGTGGCCTGAAATGCTTAGAACAATTCGAGAAATTAAACCACGTTGGGTTGTGGGCGAAAACGTTCGCGGCCTACTTAATTGGAACGGAGGAGTGGTTCTCGATGAAATCTTTACTGACTTGGAAAATGAAGGCTACGAAGTCTGGACGTTCGTACTTCCTGCTGCAGGCGTCAATGCGCCGCACAGAAGGGATAGAACGTGGATTATTGCCTACTCCGACAGCCGTGTCGAGGAGCGCAACCTTGGAGCAAACCATGAAGCGCAAGGAGAAGTATGGGGGCATGAAAAGGTCAATGTACCTAGAGAATTACCTAGCACTTGGGATGTTGCCGACACCAGTGGCCTCGGACACGAACTCATCGTCCAACCCAAAACAAATAAAGAGAAAAGAGGGTCGTTGGGTGAGGGTGTCGAACACAACAGGGACGGAGTTTGGGGCAAGGATGACGGACGTGGCACAACTACTTCCAACACCAACGGCACGAGATTGGAAGGGCAAGCAACACAGCGAGTACATTCAGGACAGGGGCGAAAATCCGAAGTTCAAAATGACGAGCGTGCCTGGTGTGGTGGCGAAACTTACGAATACAGATGGGAAACCTTCCCAACTAAATCCCCAATTTGTGGAGAACATGATGGGATTCCCCGAAAACTGGACTCTATTACCTTTCCTAAATGGAGAAAAGAGTCAATAAAGGCGTATGGCAATGCTATTGTGCCTCAAGTGGCTCATCAAATATTTAAAGCAATTGAGCGCTATGAGCAAAGCCAAGGGTAGAAGAACCATTCGTAAAGCCATAGAGTATCTAGAAACTCAAGACATGCTAGTGGACGAAGTAGAGATGGGTGGCCGTTACAACTTGTATAAAGACTTATTTGCAGGGTATTGCACTAAGTGTTGGATCAAGAAGTGTGAGCATCAAGACGAGTTTAGATTCGAAGGATTTGACTTGATAGCACTTCGAGGTAACCAAGTTTGGTTTATACAAGTAAAAACGAACACGCCACCCACAAGAAAAAATTATATTCGTTTTGCTAAGAAGTATGCAACTAGATATATTCATGTTCTTGCAATGACTTGGTATGACCGAAAAGGTTGGGTGTTTCACCGATTCACTAAGTCAGGAACCGTAAACAGAAAAGATTTAAGAACTTAATGAGAAAAAAAATGACTGCCAACGAACTAAACATAGTAAGATTAATAAAAAATAGCCCTAATCCAGTCAGGTTCGCTGACATAGAAAAAGTCATGAACTTTGAGGCTGGCAAGGATAAGTATTGGTCTGTGTTTTCTACTTTAGCTTGTTTGGTTGAGTCAGGAATAATAACAACAACAAGCCATCCTAGCGTATACTCATTAACCAAATATGGTAGGATGAAGTATGATGAAATAACATGAACCACCTACACTTAGAAGAGTGTCTTATAGGCACCCTGCTAAATCACATTGAATATAGAGACTTAATATTTGACATAACCGATAAAGACCACTTCCCAAACAGATACCCTATATATCTAGAAGCGTGTAGACAACACAGTGAGGGAATGCAGTTTGACGCTGAAACGATTAGCGCAAACGTCAAGGATTACCCATACGATCAAATACTTGAGATGCAGATGTATGGGATACCTAGTGAAGAAAAAATTAAGTCTTACGTGTATGCCCTCAAAGAGCAAAGGGATAGAAGATTACTCAAAGATTCTATAGCCAAAACATATTACTTTTCTCAAAAAGAGGACATAACCACTGATGACTTGTTGCTGCACATATCTAAGCTGTCTGAAGACACCGAAGAGACTGGTGATGCAGGGGCGTTAACACCTACTCAAATATTTAAGAGAGAGTTAAACAACCCTATCAAGGAAAAATTAGAAACCAATGTGATGGTAATAGACCAAGGCATATATAAAGATGTAGGCCTGCATAAAGGAGACATAAACGTGATACTTGCGGACTCTGGACACGGAAAGACTCAGTTTTCTTTGTTTTTAGCGTCTCAGTTACTCAACAATGGTTACGTGGGGCTATGGTTTCAGATGGAGGATTATGATGTAAACACGGCCAAGCAGATTGCCCTGAACGCTATGGATCATTGTGACAAGATGTTTATTGTGGATGACAAGGATGACATAGACGAAATCAAAAGGGCGTGCAAGCTAGTCAAGCAAGAGCATGGCCTTGACTTTGTTGTGATAGACTATATACAAGAAGTCTATGCGAAAGGTAGGTTTGACTCTAGAACATTAGAACTAAATTATGTTACTAAGGTTTTAAAACAAATAGCTAAGGAACTCAATGTTGTGGTGATAGTACCTAGTCAAGTCACTATAAACGATCATGTAAGGAATGGTTGGGCTTTAGAGCCTAGATATAAAGACGCACAATGGGCGCAAGTAATTAAGAATGTGGCTCACTGTATGACGTCTGTGTTTAGGCCGTCCATGGTTCAGTCGTTAGTGATTAATGATGGACTCACCCAAAAAGTGATGGGTTGGAATGAGGATCAAAGGTTTAACTATAATAGTGTGTTTGTGAAGATAGTAAAGTCTAGAAGGGGTGTTTTGACGCATCAAAGACTAGAACTTATCCATAACGGAGACAAAGGACTTGAAGTACCTAAACAACGTTTTTAGGTTGCTTAAGACGTGTGATGAGCGTATATTTCATCGTTCAATAAAACCTGAATTAAATCATATAATATTATGGCACTTTTATCAGATGTCTATTTAAAACTAGAAACACTAGAAACACTAGTAGCTGGCGTAAAAGCCAAGCAAAGTAAAGACCCTAAAGTTAAGGGTATTAACATTACCGTAAGCGTCAATGACGAGGTTGATCGGTACGACAACAACGTTAGCGCATGGGTGGCTCAGTCTCAGGAAGAACGAGCTGCTAAAAAAGAACGTTTCTATGTTGGAAACGGTGTTACTTTTTGGACGAACGGAACCGTTTCGTTAGCGAAGGATCTAAAAGAGGGCGCACCGTCTGCGGAGGTAGACGCACCTGTACCCTTTTAATTTCAATGGTGACGAGATTGCTCGTCTCATTTACGAGAAATTAATGTAATTTTATCATTCATGTTATTGTTGAATAGGGAGTGTGAAAGCCCCTATTCTTTTTCAGGAAAATCCTGATGCAAACCAAACCGTCGTTTGGATGATATAAAAGGGGGCTGCTGCAGGCCTCCTTTTTTTATTGGTATTGATATTTTTGTGGTAACTACCTAGATTTTATCATTTAACTAATAAAACTAGTATGTACTACGATTATTTTAGCATTAAAGAATTCTTAGTGGATAGGGTCATGGTTAATGTTCCTATTCATGTAGTAGACAAGATAGAGAAATACCACAAGCCTATAATTAACCCTATACGACACAAGATAGGTCAATCCATACAAGTATCTCAGAACTCAGGGTATCGATCCTTAGATTGGGAGTTGTCACACGGTAGAAGTGGGACGTCAGAACATACCTTTACTGGTTTAGGGGCTGTAGATTACACGTGCGCTAACATGGAGTTGTTACTAGAAGAACTTAGGGCGTCCGACTACAAGCGTATCTGTTACTATCCAGACCAGAAGTTTATACACTGTGACCATAAAGGAGACAGATACCATGAATTTGAGGCAGATGAGGATGGCAAATGGCAATACAAAGGCGAAAGAAAATAAAAACGGTTACGATAGATAATCGTAGCGTGCCTAAAGGTAAGTTTCAGACCGTTAAAGAAACTAAGATGCCTGAAGTAACTAGACGTAAAAAGGTATTGAGTAGGGATCGTATCCTTCCTATTATTGACTTCACTGTATACTTAATTAATAAAAGAGCCGTAACTATGACTTGGACCTGGTTAAAATCACGACTAAAAGAACCCTCCACCTATCAAGGTGTAACTGCCATTGCAGGTGCTATCGGTGTAACCGTGCAGCCTGATATGTATGAATCCATTGCAGCATTGATGTTAGCCATCATTGGTGTAATTCAGACGATCAAGAAAGAAAAAGAAGACGATAATTTGCACAATAAAAACCCTTAAATCTGCACAATAAAAAACTTGACTAATTAATTAAAGTTAGTTAGATTTATCCACAGTCTTATGCGAGCATCAACCCCCCAGTGCTAGACTGCTTAGTGGGGGGTATTTTTTTATTAACACAATAACAGAAGTATACAAATGATAGAGCATCACGTAGTAAATTCTATATGCAACCAATTTAACCTGACTCACAACGAACTCAGAAGTAAAAGCAGAAAAACTCACCTTGTCGATGCCAGGCAATCTTGTGCATTAGCACTAAGAAAACTTGGAAAAACCTACAAATTTATAGCAAATATTGTAAATCGTAAGGATCACACCACAATTATGCACCTTATAAAGAGAAGGTCTCATAATTGGCACGAGAATGAGCGTATAGCGCACGAAACAGTAAAGGCATATGAGAATATGAACTCACCTAAGATAAGGACTTACAAGGTAAATGTGGAAGAGTTTTTAGAGATGGTTCAACAAAAAAGGTGATTGTTATGGAAATCGTATCAATTTTGTTTTTTTCTGCAAGTATGACCTATATTGGTTGGATGTTTGGAATCGCCCAACAGATAGAAGCCTCAGAGAAGTCAACCACTGAGGCATTTAAGGAAGGATACATAAAAGGGTATTTTGATGGACGTGCCGCCAAAAAAGAAAAGCCCTACTTTGAGGACTTTCCTAGTATGCGTATAAACTAGCCTTTCTTACTACGACCAGTCTTTTTCATCGCAGCCATTCTCCCATTTTGGGCGTTTGGCTTTTTCTTTTTATTAGTGTCGTTAGACTTCTTCGACTTGTTCTGATACATCTTCAGCCTCTTCTTTTTGTTGCTTGATAGTGTCCTCGTATCCTTTGATAAGAAAATTAAGTTCACTGATTTGAGTGCTTAGAGCATCTCGTTGTTGTACTAGTTGTTGGAGTCTTTCTTCCATTGTAAATTAAGTTTAGTTAATGTTATAACATTACTACATTATACAAAAATTATTCCTCAGTGTCACTACCTGACTCTTCGACAGGTACTTCTTCTTCTACTGCTGGTTCTTCGATAGCAGGAAGCCCTGACCAAAAAGCGTTGATAGCTGACTGGTAATGTGCTGGTAAATCTGTAATCGTAGCATCCCTCTGAAAATATTGCTTTTCTCTAGCAGTTGCTACTTCTGTTTCGTTATCGTCAACAAATATCTTGCTGACTCGTACTGATACTGATCCGTTAGGATCAATACTTACTGTTTCGTATTGGGTGGTTATATGGCTCATTGTGATTCTTCGTTTATTTGTTGTTGAAATTCAGCCCAAGCGTCTTTAACGTCTTGAGTCCAATATGCGTTAATAACGTCTTGAACGTTCTGTGGTAGATCCGTAATGTCTTGGTCAGGAGTTCGTACCTCTCTATGATGGCTTTCGCTTATAACGTTACCATCATCGGTAATTCGTGTGGTTTTACGCAAAGATACTTGACCAAGTTCTTTGATGTCTATTGACGTATATGATTCTGTTTTTTCTAACATTATACTTTGTAAGTTAATTGAAATATTAAGTCGTTTGAGTTCGCACCAGAACCTGCGTCGGTTGTTTGAACCGCAGATACGTTACCAGAAAAACTTGTTTTATACCAAAGTTCTATTTTATCAACTCCAGATTCTGCCGTAATAAACAAAGGGTCATCACCACCCCAAGCAGTTGCGTATCCAATAGTGCCTGCAAACGTAGAAGTTCCACTAGATAAAATCGTTGCAGGTGTAAATGGTAGCCCATTTATGTTTAAAGCGCCTATGTAATCAACAAAGGTTAGAACGTCTGTTCTTATTCTACCCCATACGTGAACGGTATCACCTATTTTTGTGTACCTTCCAAATCTTACAGAATCGTAAGTAACCGTATCAATAATATCATCTTGTGGCGAAAACGCAGGAGTCCAAGTACCTTCTTCGTAATCGTCTAAAGCGTTGGCAGAACCAGTACCACCTAGATAAACACTACCACCTAGATATAGGTCTTTCCATCGAATACTGCTAGCACCTAGACTCATTGCGTTATCATAATCAGCTCCTGAGTTTGTGGAAGGCACAATAGCGTAACCATCCCCTAATGGTTTAATACCACCATAACTTGCATCAGCAAAATATAAATCTCCACCAGTAGTACCAATACTTCCGACTGTTGTGCCGTCTTTGCGGAATTGTGCAATCTCTCCATCTGTGGATAAACGATTAAGTAATAAAGTAAAATCTGACCTTGTTACTTTAACTATGCCAATATTTGAAATGGTAGTTCCTGCAATTGAATTATCATCAGCAGTCTTACCCACCAATACGTTACCACCATTTAAATATGAATTACCATTAGAATTAATAATAACTTTAGTTACATTACTATCTTTTAGAAATAAAAAACCCTCATCAGTACCATCCCAGCTTAAACCACCATACTGGTTACCACCACCAGCATAACCATAAATAACATTTCTTAAATAGGTAGCACCGTTTACATCTAATTTTGCTGCAGGATTAGCAGTACCAATCCCTACGTTGCCATCATCATTTATTGTAAGCCTCTGTGATAACGTTCCGTTATGTACTGTATGAAACGTTAAGTCAGCGCTTCGATTTGCTGAAGTGCTAAAGTCTTCTGTAGTTACCGACCTTATTTCTCCTGCATTAACG
>Ga0075477_10001280_pt1 | contig 11854 bp, 6 predicted proteins | sample DEB08_DNA_FD_76338 | JGI IMG/M metagenome (GOLD analysis project Ga0075477, IMG submission 76338) | Aqueous microbial communities from the Delaware River and Bay under freshwater to marine salinity gradient to study organic matter... | ecosystem: Environmental > Aquatic > Marine > Coastal ...
CTGCCAGAAATGGGCTCGGAGCTTGCCGAGGCCCCGCAGTCTCCCCAGCTTGGACCCGACGCTGCGGGGGAAGGCCCGGGATTTCCACAGGCGTGATGGACTGTGAGGAATGTGCCGATGAGAAGAATTGAGGCGGCTGTGACCGATCGACGCAGCCTCGGTGTGCATGCAACTGATCTCGCAATGACCTCTCTGCCTCGCGCTGCCGCCGCGGTTCTCATCCCTGCCCTGCTGGCAGGTTCGGCTGTCAGCGCGAATGGCCCGGGCGAGATGCCTGCCTCGGACCAGCCCGGCCGCTCCGCCTGGCCCGCCCGGGAGGCTGCCCGGCTGGCCGATCCAGGGCAGCCGCTGGGGGTCGGCTCCCGTCAGCCACTGGAACCTGCCGCCGTCGTGCCACCGGTCGATGTCAGCCTGGCGGCGGCTGCCGGTCCCAAGACGCTCGACGAGTGCGTGGCGATCGCGCTGCGGACCCACCCTCGGATAACCGCCGCCCGCAACGCGATCTCCGCGGCCCGCGGCAAGGCGGTCCAGGCCAGGCTTTATCCCAATCCCGTCATCGCCGGCTTCACGCCCCAGGCGGCCGGCTCGGATAGCCAGTGGTCGGGCACGGTCTCCCAGGACATCGTCACCGCCGGCAAGCTTCGGCTCCAGCAGCAGGCGGCCCTCCGCGAGGTGCAGGCGGCCGAGTGGCGGCTGGTGCGGGCCCGGTTTGACGTGATGACGGCGGTCCGCCGTGACTTCTATTTGCTGCTGGTCGCCCAGCGTCGGCAGGAGATCTTCACGCTGCTTTTGGAGATCGCCAACCGCTCCTACGACATCGGCAAGAAACTCGCCGAGGCGGGCGAAGGGACGCGGGCCGACGTGCTCTTCTGGAGCATCGAGCGGGATCAGGCCGAGGTCCGGCTGTTGAATGCGGGCGTCACGATCGAGGCGGACCGCCGCCGGCTGGCAGCCAACATGGCGGTGCCCCGCGAGCAGATCGGAATGGTCCAGGGCGATCTGCTCGAGGCACTCCCCGACTTCGACATCGCCGGCCTCCAAGAGGCGGTCGTTCGCCGCAACGCCCTGCCCCGCGCTGCCGCCGCCGAGATCGCCCGCGCCCAATGGACCCTCGATCGGGCCCGGGTTCAGCCGATCCCCAACATCAATCTGATGGGTGGCTACCAGCGGCAGGTGCTGCCCGCCCAGGATCAGGGGCTCTATCAGGTGATGCTCGAGGTGCCGCTCTTCAACCGCAACCAGGGCAACGTGCGGGCGGCTGCCGCCGACATCGCCGTGGCCCGGGCCGACCTGCGGAACGTCGAACTCGACCTGGCCGCCCAGGCCGCCCAGACGATGAACGCCTTCCGCACCTCCCAGCGGACTGTGGCCTGGTACGAGGAATCAATCCTTCCCAAGGCCCGTGAGACAGTCGAGGTGACACAGCTGCTCTATGGCCAGGGGGAGGTGACGTTCCTGAGCCTTCTGCAGGCCCAGAAGATTCTCACCGAACTGGAGCTGGCCTACGTCGAGGCTCAGGCCGAGCGGTGGCGGAGCGGGGTTGAGATCGCCAATCTTCTGCAGCTCGAGCAGTTTCCGCCCCGCGGCGCGGTACCCGCCGGCCGGCCCTTTGACGGTGGGCCGCGTGAGCCAGTACCCAATGTCGGCGACCGCCCGCCTCCGGTGCCGGAGCCACTTCCTCCACCCTAAGACTGGCCGCAGGCCCGCCAGTCCGCCAGGCGGGCATTCTTTTGCATCGTGTGATCCGAGTCGATATTCTCAAGATGTCGATTGGAGCGGCTCTTGGAATCAGTTGCCGCATCCTTCGTTGCAGCCCGCCGATCGACCTCGCTTGGTCCGCGATTCGGGTGACATGCCGAATCGGCGACGCGGGTAACCCCGACCAGGAAACTGATCACATGGGTTGCTCGATGAGACGGCTCCGATTCAGTTGCTGGTGGGCGGGGCTGTCCTGGCTCGCCCCGCTTGTCGGGCCGGCTGCGGAACCGGTACCCCGGATTTCCTTCAACGACCAGATCCGTCCGATCCTCTCGGAAAACTGCTTCGCCTGCCATGGGCCCGACAGTGCCAATCGCGAAGCGGGCCTGCGGCTCGACGGCTTCGAGTCGGCGACAGCCGAACTCGACAGCGGGATGCGGGCGATCGTGCCCGAGGACGTGGCGGCCAGCGAGCTCATCGCTCGGGTCGGCTCGGATGATCCCGATCTCGTGATGCCGCCGCCCGAGGCCAAGATTGGCCGGCTTACGGCCGAGCAGGTCGATCTCCTCAGGCGGTGGATCGCCCAAGGTGCCGCATACGAGCCTCACTGGGCCTTTGTTCCGCCCGTCGAACCGGCCGCGGCCGATGCCGCCCAAGGGATCGACGAGATCGTGGCGGAGAAACTGGCCCAGCGGGGTCTTGCCCGCCAGCCCGAAGCCGACCGGGTGACACTGATTCGCCGGGCGAGCTTCGACATCACCGGCCTGCCGCCGACGCCCGAGGAAGTGGCTGCCTTCGTCGCCGATCGGTCGCCGGATGCCTACGGACGGCTCCTCGATCGGCTCTTGGCCAGCCCCCGCTACGGGGAACGGATGGCAGCCGACTGGCTCGACATCGCCCGCTATGCCGACAGTTATGGCTTCCAGGTCGATCGCCCGCGGCCGACGATGTGGCCCTGGCGAGACTGGGTGATCAGGGCGTTCAACGAGAATCTTCCCTGGGACGAGTTCACCCGTTGGCAGATCGCCGGTGACCTCCTGCCGAACGCCACCGACGAGCAGATCCTCGCCACGGCCTTCAACCGGCTGCATCAGCAGGAGGCCGAGGGAGGCAGCGTCGAGGAGGAGTACCGCGTCGCCTCCATCAACGACCGGACGACCACATTTGGCACCGCCTTTCTCGGCCTCACGCTCGAATGCTGCCGCTGCCACGATCACAAGTTCGACCCGCTCTCCCAGAAGGAGTACTACTCGCTGTTCGCCTTCTTCGACGACATCGACGAGGCGGGCCTCTATTCCTTCTTCACCCCCGCCACGCCGACCCCGAAGATGCGGTTGGCCGATGACGCCGCGGCGGCCGCCCTGGCCAAGGCCGAGGAGTCCTGCGGTGAAGCGGCTGCGGCGGTGGCGGTGGCCGAAGCAGCGGCCCGGCAGCGGCTTGCCGCCTGGCTGGCGGGCAAGGCGGCCCAGCCTGCCGGGCTGGTCGGCGAGCCCGCGGCGGAGATGCGGGGGGAGATTGTCCGCTATTCGTTTGACGAGCGGCAGCCCGACGGCACGTTTACCGATGCCCTCGGCGGGAACCACCCGGCAAAGACTCCCGCCGCCAATCAACTGGTTTCAGGCCGTGACAGCCAGGCGGGCCAGGCCGTCATGCTGACCGGTGATCATCCGGTGACGACGCCGGTGGGCAACTTTCGCCGCAGCCAGCCCTTCACCGTCTCGCTCTGGGTCGAGGCCCCCACGCGGTATCAGCGGGCGGTCGTCTTCCACCGCTCACGGGCCTGGACCGACGCCGCAAGCCGGGGGTACGAGCTGATCGTCGACGAGGGCCACCTTCGCTGGTCGCTGATCCACTTCTGGCCGGGGGATGCGGCGAGCGTTCGGACGGTCGAGCCGCTGCCGGTGGGAGAATGGACGCATCTGGCGGTGACGAGCGACGGCTCGGGCCGAGCGGCCGGCCTGAAAATCTTTGTCAACGGGCACCAGGCGGCCACGGAGATCGTCCGCGACCGCCTCTCCCGGGAAATCACCGGCGGCGGCGGCGACACGATCACGATCGGCGAGCGGTTTCGCGATCACGGCTTCAAGGAGGGCACGGTCGATGACTTCCGGGTCTTCGAGCGGGCCCTGGCTTCGCTCGAGATTCGCGATCTCCACGAGCCCGGCAGCCTTGCCGCCACGCTTGCGACGGTGCAGCCGGGAGCGGCGTCAGACGCGGCCGCGATCGAGCAGGTCGGTGACTATGTAGCAGCCGTCGACGAAGACGCCGCCGCTCGCCGCACGACCATCGAAGAGGCCCGCCGTCGTCGCGACGACCTGGCCGAGAAGCCGGCGGAGATCATGGTGATGCGGGAGCTTCCTGAGCCCAAGGTCGCCTACGTGCTCGAGCGGGGCGACTACGACAAGCGGGGCGAGCCGGTCGGGCCGGCCACGCCGGCGGTGCTGCCACCCTTCCCGGCTGACCTGCCGCGGAACCGGCTGGGGCTCGCGACCTGGCTCACCGATCCCGACCACCCCCTCCTGGCCCGCGTCACCGTCAACCGGATCTGGCAGGGGCTCTTCGGGATCGGACTGGTGCAGTCGCCCGAGGATCTCGGCAACCAGGCGATCCGGCCGGAGTATCCCGAACTGCTCGACCTCCTGGCCTGGACGTTTTCCCACCCGGTGGCCGAGGGAGGCTTCGGCTGGGATACGAAGGCCTTGCTCAAGGCGATCATGATGTCAGAGACGTATCGCCAGCGGAGCGTCGCCGATGAGAAGACCATGGCTGACGACCCGCTCAACACCTGGCTGGCCCGCGGGCCGCGGCACCGCCTTCCGGCGGAGATGATCCGCGACGGGGCGCTAGCCGCCTCTGGCCTTCTCGTCGAGCACGTCGGGGGGCCACCGGTCAAGACCTACGACATGCCCGATTCCTTCAAGCCGGAGAAGGCCGGCTCCGGCGCGGATCTCTATCGTCGCAGCATCTACACCTACTGGCGGCGGACGGGGCCGGCCCCGATGCTCGAGGTCTTCGACGTGCCCTCCCGGGTGGTCTGCGTGGCCCGGCGGGACACGACCAACACGCCGCTGCACGCCCTGGTGCTCTTGAACGGTGAGCAGTTTGTCGAGGCAGCTCGAGTCTTGGCCGAGCAGCTGCTTGTCGAGCACGGCGGCCAGATCGAACCGGCTGTGGCGGAGGCCTTCGAGCGTCTCACCAGCCGTTCGCCTGACGACAAAGAGCGGGCGATCCTTCGCTCGATGCAGGCCGGTCAGCTTGCCTGGTACCGGGCCCGGCCCGAGGAAGCCGCTCGCTATCTCAGCGTCGGCCAGCGGCAGTTGGCTGCGGATCTGCCACCCGCAGACGTGGCGGCGACAGCCGCCGTAATCAATGCCCTGATCAACTATGACGAGAGCGTGGTGAAGCGATGATGCCGTCTTCCACCGGCAGGTGCACCGGATCGCAGCCAGCCCTGACCCGTCGGGCGTGGCTGGGCTCCTTCGGGATGGGCCTGGGGAGCATCGCCCTGGCCGAACTGCTTGGCCGCGAGGCGACGGCCGCCGGGGGAACTGCCGAGCTGGCCCTGCCGGCCGGATCGACGGGCGGCGTGCTCGACGCCTTTCACGTGCCGCCCAAGGCGAAGCGGGTGATCTATCTCTTCCAGTCGGGCGGGCCATCCCAGCTCGACCTCTTCGACCACAAGCCGCTGCTCCTCGACCGCACGGGCGAACAGCTCCCCGAAAGCGTTCGTGGCGGCCAGCGGCTGACCGGGATGTCGGGTAACCAGAGCTCGATCCCGCTGGTCGGTTCTCCCTTCGCCTTCGCTCAGCATGGCCAGAGCGGAGCCTGGGTCTCGACGCTGATGCCGCATACCGCGGCCATCGCCGACCGGCTCTGCTTCATCAAGTCGATGCACACCGAGAGCATCAATCACGGCCCCGGCGTGACCTTCATGCAGAGCGGCTCACAGATTCCGGGCCGGCCGAGCATCGGGGCCTGGCTCGATTACGGCCTGGGGAGCGCCGGAGACGACCTGCCCGCCTTCGTGGTCCTGATCACCAAGAATAAGAGCGGCCAGCCCCTGATGAGCCACCTCTGGGGAGCGGGTTTCCTGCCGGCGAAGCACCAGGCCGTCCGGTTTCGCTCGGGGGCCGATCCGGTGCTCTCGATCACCAACCCGCCGGGCGTCTCCGCCGAGAGCCGCCGGCAGTTGCTCGACGGGCTGCGGGCCCTCCACGAGCAACAGTTTGCCCGCACACCCGATGCGGCGATCTCGACCCGGATCGCCAACTACGAGATGGCCTTTCGGATGCAGGCTAGCGTCCCCGACGTCACCGACTTCTCCGACGAGCCGGCCCACGTGCTCGACGCCTACGGCCCAAATGCCCGCGACCCCGGCAGCTTTGCCGCCAACTGCCTCCTGGCCCGGCGGCTGGCCGAACGGGGCGTACGGTTCATCCAGCTCTACCATCAGGACTGGGACCATCACGGCGGCCTGAAGGGCGGGCTGGCCCGCGAGTGCCGAGAGACCGACCAGCCGGCCGCGGCCCTGGTCGCCGATCTGGCCCAGCGGGGAATGCTCGATGAGACACTGGTGGTCTGGGGAGGCGAGTTTGGCCGCACCAACTACTGCCAGGGACTCTTCACGCCGGGGGCCGATTTCGGCCGTGATCATCATCCCCGTTGCTTCACGATCTGGATGGCCGGGGGCGGCGTGCAGCCGGGTATCTCCTGGGGCGAGACCTGCGAGTTTGGCTACAACGTCGCCCGCGATCCGGTCCACGTGCACGACTTCCACGCCACGATGCTCCATCTGCTGGGCATCGACCATGAGCGGCTGACCTACAAGTTCCAAGGCCGCCGCTACCGGCTGACCGACGTGCACGGCAAGATCGTCAAGGGCATCCTGGCCTGACGGGCCTGCCCCATCGGGGCTCGCCTGGGCAGGCGCGGCCGGCTGGTTGCTAGCTTTGGCCCCGCGGCAGCCGGCGCACGAGGCCAAAGGTCGGCCCGCCACCGAGTCCACGGCCGTCGGCCCTGCGGCCGTCCTGCAACCGCCACTCGGAATAGATGCCGGATTCGAGGTGTCTCCAGACGAGGCTATTGCGCCAGAAGTCGATTGTCTGGACGACCGTCTTGCTCGGGTTGGGGGCGATCAGCGGCCTCAGTGCGGCTGTGGCGGTGTTGGTCGCCGGGTCGAAGGCGACCATGCCGACCGACACGGCACCGGTCGTCGGATCACGCCAGACCAGGTCGCTGATGCCGTCTGAGTCGAATCGTCCGGTCGCCATGAGCGACTGCCCGGCACCGCCCGGCGGCAGGACGAAGGCTGGGTAGACGGCCGTGGCGTCGGTCACGTTCATCAGCCAGCTCACGTGGGCCCCCGTCGATTTCTCCCGCCAGATCAGGTCGGTGATACCGTCGGCATTGGCGTCGTAATCGGCGGCGGTGGGGACCAGCTCCCAGGCCCCGCCACCGTCGCTGCCGATCACGGTCTCGGCGAGCGTGGTCGTGCCATTCATCAGCCAGGCGACGAATGCGCCGGTCGACGCCTGCCGCCAGATCAGGTCGGTGCGGCCGTCGCCGTTGTAGTCGCCGCTGCTGACGATCCGCCAATCGGAACCGCCGCCGAGGTACTGATCGGCCGCCTTGGAGCCATCGGGATTCATGATCCAGAGCCAGGTCGCCCCGTCGGCGAGCTGCCGCCAGACCAGGTCGGTGACCGGACCGTTGGTGAAGGTGCCGGCGGTCAGGAGCTCCCAGCCGGGGTCGGTGCTGAGAATCCGGCTCGCCGTGTTGTGCCCAGCCTGGTCGAGGATCCAGCCGATGAAGGAGACCGTCGCTCCCTCAGGCGTGGTCTCGTGCCAGATGAGATCTCCGACGCCGTCGCCATTGAGGTCCAGGGCAGGCCGCGGATTCCAGTTGCCGAGCGTCACCGTGGCCTCCGCGGCGGTGCTGCCATCGGCTGTCAGCGGCGTCGCCGGATCGTAGACCGAGGTGAGCGTCGTGCTGAAGCCGCCGTTGTCGTCGTAGGGCAGCGCGTAGGAGCGGCCCCCGATGAACACGTCGTAGCCCATCAGATTGTGGAGGTACTTCGCGTAGCCGCTCCAGGTCCCGGCGGCGGGATACATGTCGAAGAACACCAGTAGGTCTTCGACCGGCGGATTGCCCGTGAAGGTCGTCGGGGTCCAGACGGTGACGGTGTTGGCGGCGGCGTCGATCGCCGTGATCTCCATCGGCACGCTGAAAATCTTCCAGCTCGAGACGTTCATGCCGACGGCCAGCGTGGCCGCGGGGCTCGATCCGGAGAGCGTGCCGTCTGGGAGCTGGTAGGTGACGGTTCGGCCGTCGGCGGAGACCGGGCCGGGCACGGCCCGGTCGACCGTCTGCCAGGAGGTGGCATAGCCCCGCGCCAGGGCCGTGACGATCTGGTTTTCGAGACTGCCCAGGGCCGTGCTCAGGCCAGTGTAGGCGCCCGCGGGGGGCGGCCCCTGCGGAGCCTCCGCGGAGTTGGCAAACACGCCATCGGCGGCGAACACCATCTGCGACGGCGATTCATTGGCCTTGGCCAGGTAGTCCCCGGGAAACATCCAGTGCGGTGGCGGGGGCACCCGGTTGCCGAAGGGATCGGTCTTGGTAGCCGGTGCGTTGGTGGTGAAATAGGGATAGAAGATGTTGTAGGTTTCTTTGCCGCCGGTGAGTTGCAGGACGGCGTAATCAATCGGGAGGCCGGTCGGATCGTCGCTGGACGGCTGCTTGATCGTGGTGACGGTGCCGGAGTAGATCGTCGGCCCTTCCTGGCCGGTCACCTCGAGCCGCAGTTCGCCGGGCCGGGAGCGCCAGTGGCTGAAGAAGTCATCGATCGCATTGCCGCCGTTGACGTTCGTGGTGCTGCCGACCGCCGGACCAAACCAGGCGTTCAGCTCGGTCGCCGGCGGTGTGTAGATCGTGGCAAACAGCCCGGTTTGCGGCGTGAATGGATTGGTCGGCGCGGGGCTTGCGGTGGCGACGCTGACCGTATTCTGGCTGGCGTCAGCCGCAGTCACCCGCGTGCCGGCCGGCAGGTGTTTTCCAAACACGAAGAACTCGCCCTTCAGCAAGCCCTCAGCATCGACCAGCTGCCCGGCGATGCCTGCCGGCACGACGAGGGTGGCCGTCCAGCCGCCGCTCACGCCACCCGGATTCTTGATCGCGACGCCCGCCGTCTGGATCGGTCTGCCTGCGGCCGCCCGCTGCACGATCACATCCTGCGGCGAGAGGATTCGAAGCGGGGGGTCGCTGGCCGGGGAACCGTGCACGATCGAATCGAGAAACGGGGCGAGGTCGGCGGTCATGGCCGCCGCGTAATCGGCGAAGATCGCCGTCCGCGAGACGGTCGCGATCGTTCCCGACCCGGCTGGATTGATCGTGTCGGCAGGGATCGTCTGGAGGCGGTAGGGCAGGCCGAACTGGTCGACCTGAGACGTGTCGACCGTCAGCTGCCAGTCGTTCGAATCGGACTGGGAGGTGATGGCGAACTCGGCGAAGTCGTAGATGTAGCTTGCCGCGGAGGTGGCACTGCCTCCCGATGTGACCTGCACCACGCCGTCGACCAGGCCGACGGCAACCGCGGGCGCGAAGAAGGAGAGGGTGATCGACTCGGCAGCTCCGCCTGAAACATTGGTCGATGCCGTGGCCGGTGCTGAGAGCACGATGCTCGATTCGCTGAACGACAAGCCAGCGGCCGTCTCGGCAGCCTGGGTGGTCAGGCCGGCGGCGAGCGTCACCAGGTTTGTACTGGGATCGACGCTCGCCACGGTCGTCAGGTTTGCCAGGCCCGGGCCTGTGACGAGCATGCCCGCGGCCAGATTGGTCGCGGCTGCCACGGTGAACGTGCTCACGCCGGCTGCGAATGACGCGGTCGTTTGAATCGGCGAAGCGGAGCTGTTGACCCTGGCGACGGTCGTGTTGGGCGGAATGCCCGGGCCGGTGACGAGCATGCCAGTTGTCAGGCCGGCTGCCCCGACCTCTGTGGAGGCGAGCCCCTGCACCGCGACTGTCGCGCTGCCGCTTGCCGTGGTTGCCGACGAGGTGGCGGTGGCGACGGTGGCATAGGGGCTCGTCGTGAGATAGATGCGCCCCCCCACCATCGTCGACTCGGCCGGGAAGCGGATCGGCCGGCCGCCGAGATCGGCCAGTGTCACCAGCGGCATCGCGGTCGTGGCCGGGTCGGTGATCCGCGTGGCGATCCCCGTGGTGGTATCGATCTCGAAGGGATAAGTCGGAGCGGCGGCGTCGGTGCTCGTCTGCCCGGTCACCCAGATCCAGACGCCGTCCGCCGCGAGTGCGTCCGACTGGTTGACCAGATCGAAATCGACGTAGTTCGCGGCGAGCAGCCGGCGGGTTTCGAGCGGCTCAGGACCCGAGAGACGGCGGCGCACGAGCTTCATGGTTCACTCAGCCTACCAAGAGATCCAAGACGATTGGCGGAACAAAGAAGTCTTACTTTGCCTTGAGGCGTCTCAACCCGGTCGAGAGTGGACCTGCACGAGCTCTCCCCAGTCGGTAGGCGGGCCACGGACCGGCGAGCCGGGCGGTGGTTCGAGCGGTTCGCCGAGATGCGTCAGGATCTTCCGGATCGGCCCCGGATCGGTAATGAACGCGATGCGTCGGATGTCGCCAACACACCCAAGGACACGCCAAAGGAAACTCCTCCCCCACCCCACCGACCATTCACGGAATACCGTCCTCGGATTTGACTTGCTGCCTCCGAAGATCTACAGTCATCCGCGTTATCACGACGGCACGCAGGACTATCGGGAACTAGAGAAATACGAGTTCCGCGGCGGAGGGCTTGGGATGTGGAAGGTCGCGGCTGGTCTGTTCGTGGTCGCGGTGCTGCTGTCGGCGGCCTTCCTGACGCACGGCGTGGCGACGGGCGTCGGCGTGCCGTACCCCGACCCCACGCCGGAGCAGGCGGCCTACGAGCGGTATCACCGGGGGATCAGCCAGCCCCTGTTCCTCGCGGCCGGTGTGGCTTGGCTGGTGGCCGTGGTCGCCGCTGCGGTGAGCGCAGGCCTATGGTCGCTGCGAGCAAGGCACCCCGAACCAGGCGCTGCACCTGACCGGCGGGGGATGTAGCCTTTCCCAGATTCATCGCTCTCCGATGCCCCGCCGACAGGTGAGGTCAGTCGTTAGGAGAAGGAAAATGGCAGACGGATTTCTCAGGATATTCATAGGAATGGTTGCAGGATGGACACTGTTCGGAGCAATTATTGGCTTTGCTTTCGCAAAGCAGAACAGGAAGCAGGGAGCGATCATGGGCACGATTGTTGGACTTGCGTTGGGCAGCGTTATGGCGTCTGTCACCAGCTTTGGCCCTTCATCCTCGAAGGAAACACAAACGGTAGTCGCAGAGTGACGGCTCTCTGGGGTATCGAGAACAGAAGCATCCTCGTAACCATCACCTGAAGCGTAGGCGGACAAGCCGCGCCGCGCTTCTCTAACGGAAGAGTGAATGCCGGCCTCAATACTCGCCGCTTCCCGGCCATCATCCTGCTTGTGATAGGGTGCCTCCCGCCTGGGAAACGACACCTTATCGGGGCGCCTGAAAATTGGGGTCCATCTCACTTAACCCCATGCAGAGAGGGCGTCGACCCGCGTCGCTTCAGCCAGCCAGCGGCACGGTTGCGACGATCCAGCGGGCGATCTCGATGTAGATCGGGATGCCGACGGTGACGTTCCAGGTGAAGGTGAGCCCCAGCGAGGCGGCCAGCGGGAGGGTCGGGCTGGCCTCCGGGATCGCGATCCGCTGCACCGCCGGGACCGCGATGTAGGAGGCGGCGGCTGCAAGCACGGCGAACAAGACGTAGGTGCCGAGTTCGAAGTGATGGCCCAGCAGCAAGGAATAGGCATGCAGCGCAAGCATCCCGAAGGTCGCAAACGCCACCGGGGCGAACAGGCCGAAGGCGATGAAGCCCCAGCCGGCCGTCTTGAGGTCGCGGAGCCGCTCGCAGGCGGTCATGCCCATCTCCAGCAGGAACAGACAGAGCGCGCCCTTGAAGATGAACAGGAAGAGGTGATTGGGCCCCTCGACGACCGAGGGATCCTCGATCGCCTGGCGGCCGCTGATGAATCCGACCACCAAGCCGCCGAAAAGCAGGAATAGCCCCGGATTGAGAAACACCTCGTGGAGGAT
>Ga0075477_10001290_pt1 | contig 11790 bp, 3 predicted proteins | sample DEB08_DNA_FD_76338 | JGI IMG/M metagenome (GOLD analysis project Ga0075477, IMG submission 76338) | Aqueous microbial communities from the Delaware River and Bay under freshwater to marine salinity gradient to study organic matter... | ecosystem: Environmental > Aquatic > Marine > Coastal ...
TCTCGTTCGGCCCGAACGTGGAAGGTCGCATCATGAGCCCGGATCTGGGCTTCTCGCCCCTGCCGACCGCGATCCGCGTGACCATGATCCTTCACGACCCGAAGGGAACCCTCGAGCGTGGACGGACGTTCCAGTTCGTGATTCCGATTCCGTCCCGCAACGGCTCGTGACCCCCGGCGGATCGACAGGAGGCGGGCCGAACTCGTGCCCGCGAACCGACATGACCAGCAGCCATCGAATCGATCACGCCACGACGCGCCGCACCACCGGTCGCCGCGGCAACACCCTCGTGCTGGTGACCGCCATCCTCGTGCTGCTGGTGATCGTCGCCACGGCCTACATCAGCCGCACCCGCGTCGGACGAGCCACCGCGGCGGCGCAGCAGCAGGCCGCGATCGTCGAGGAGCGAGCGGAGACGATCGGCGCCTCGATCGCCGAAGAGGTCTCCGAGGCCCTCTTCGTCCGCGAGGTCGCCGCGCCCGTGCCGAACGCGGGCCTCTTCGGCGGGACCGTCAGCAGCAACTGGCCGCGTCTGCCGATCCTGCCCGGCGAGGTCCGCTACGGCGTCGACTCGCAGCGCGAGTCGATCGACGATCCCGTGACCGGCGAGCCGCGGAAGTTCTATCTCTTCCCCTACAACAAGGCTCCCTACGCCACCATCCCCTGGACGAACTGGCCCGACGGCCTCGGCGAGACCGCAAGTCTCTGGCCGATCGGCCCAGGCGCGCCGACGGGACTTGTGCAGAACGCTCTGGGAGCGCCGATCGGCGCGGGCAATCCGTACGGCAACCCCGGCTTCGACGACAATCGCTGGCTTCGATCCACCGAGCCGGTGCGGGCGGCGGGCACGCCGCCGGGCAGCAACATTCCCGTCGAGGGGTTCACCCACTGGGCGCACCTCTCGAACATCTCCCGTCCCGACAACGGCTGGCGGATCGCCTGGGACATCTCCGACATCCGTCACCGGCAGACGGCCAACGGCGATCCCAACGTCCTGGACAATCTGCTGATTCCGGTCGAGCAGTGGCTGCCCGGCGTGGCGCCGTCGGGGCTCGCCAACCAGACCGACTTCGCCGCCCGCCGGGACACCTGGTTCGGTCAGATCAACAACTTCCCGTTCTTCGGCTATGTGACCAGCTATCTCTCGCCCCAGACGGCGCTGCCGAACCTGTTCGAGCTGAAGCAGCTCGGCCCCAAGGGCGACGAGACGGTGCGCGGCACGGATCGCTGGCTGATCTCGAGCCTCTTCACCGACACCGATGGCGACGGGTTCACCGACTCCTTCTGGTTTCTCGCGCCCGAGCCGATCGATCGCGACGTGCGTCAGGTCGTGGGCGTCTCGATCGTCGACAATGCGGGCCTGCTCGACGTGAACGTCGCGAGCCTCTTCGATCCGCAGACGACGTCGGGAGCCAACCCGGCGGACCTGGCACTGCTCGGCTTCGGAACGGGGGGCGCGCCGGTGGGCTTCGCCGACAATCCCATGAACCAGCCTCCGGTGGCGCTCTACAACGTCGGGGCGGCACCGGACAACCCCCTCGGCGACCTCGCGTACAACATCGATCGCTACGGCGGGGGGGAGAATCCCGATCCCTCGATGCTCCTTCAGCAGCGGGGCCTCCGGGATGTCGAGGGCGTCTCGAATCTCGCGATCGCGGACACCTCCCTGCAGCCGGATCTGCAGGGGCTGCTTCTGTCGCCTCGGGAGCGGCTCGCCTTCTACAACCGCGACTTCCGGGGCGAGTTCCTGCGCGAGGATCCATCGGACCCCGGGTCCGCACGGATTCCGACGGATCTCGGCCTGCGCGCCTTCGGGGCGCCGGAAGAGATCGAGCTGCGGGGCCATCACGGTCAGAACAACCACTTCCTCGCGACCCGCCTCGAACTCGCGTTCGACGACGGCGACTACGCGAACAACGCCTACGTCAACGCCTTCCTCAGGACCTCGCCCTTCCGCGAGGAGGTCAACGAGTACTCCGACCAGCTTCGGAACTGGCAACTCTCCCACGACAACCGCCGCAAGATCACCGCCTTCAGCGGCGCCCGCAACGACATCGCCCCGCCGTGGCTCTGGCCCACGCCTCGCTTCGACGGCGACGTCGACTACAACCGGGACGGCTTCCCCGCGCCGGTCGGAGGCGAAGCGCCGCCCGGCGATCCCGCGGTCCTCGCCCAGCTCGACTTCGACGCGTGGAACGCCAAGCGCCGCAAGCTCGACCTGCGTCAGCCGATGGACGAGCCGATCGCAGACTACGACGGCGGTTCGATCTCGCTTCTCGCGCCCAACGGCGCGATCGTGGCGGAGAACCGTCGATTGTGGCGGGAGGAGCTGCGTCGCCTGCTCAAGAAGTCGATGACGCTGGACTACACCTTTCGGGACGGTTCGACGCGGGCGTACCAGAGCTATCTCGGCAGTCCCGACGACGAGCTCACCGAGGGCCGCGACCGCTGGCGCCTGACCCGCAAGATGCTGGCAAGCTGGACCGCCAACATCGACCAGTACCGCGACTCGCCGGAGATCCGGACCTTCCCCGACGGCTCACGGGCACCGATCGACCGCCCGCTGAATCCCCGCGTCGTCCGGGAGGCGGTGGTCTACCCCGATCCCAACGACCTCGCCGAGACGTTCTTCCCCGACGAGCGGGTGGTCTTCCCCGGCAACGAGAAGCACCCGGTCATCGTCGAGGTCTTCTTCGCGCTGGTCTACCCTCGCAGCAAGGTGGATGTCGGTTGGTACGGCTTCCCGTGCACCTCTGGGCTGCAGCCGAGCGAGTTCGGCGTGCCTTGGGGACCGGGCCAGGGGGAGAACTTCGTGCAGTTCAATCCCGGCAGCACCCTCGCCCCGAATCCGGCGGTGGTCCTGGCGGTGCAGTTGGCGAACCCCTACGACACGCCGATTCCGCTGGCGGACTTCTCGCTGCGGATCGGCGATCGCCAGGTGCCCCTGGCCGTGGCCTCGCCGCAGTTGGGCGTGCCGCAGAACATCGCCCTGCAGCCGACGACGCCGGAGCGGCCTTGTTCGGCGATCGTCTACTCGATTCCCGAGACGTACAGCGATCCCAATCGTCTCGGCACCTTCGCGACCCAGTTCCGGGACCGGTGGTTCGACTACCTCGATCTCGATCCGGGCGATCTCTTCAACGATCAGACCAACGACGGCCTTGCGGATCCGATCGAGCTCGACGCCAACGGCATCGGCCCCTACGACCGTCCCGAGTCGATCCTCATCGACGGCACGAACTTCCTGAGCCTCGACTGGGACGCCTTCGAGAGCGACGACGTCGAGATCGAACTGGTCCGCAACTACCTCGACGACGACGGGGCGAACCCGGTGCAGCTGGTGGTCGACCGGCTCGGCAAGAGCGACATCTCCGACACCAGCCGGTTCAGCGAGTTCGCGAGCCGCCTGTACCGCGACGACCACCTGCCCCCGGAGTCGAAGTTCGAGGTGATCTGCACCCCCGGCCCCGGCGGCGTGCCGACGGTGGATCCGCGTTCGTTCTACAGCGGCATCCGCATCCGCGACAAGAACGTCCTGGTCACATGGGCCCGGGCGAGTCGGCCGTGGCTGCGGGATCTCGACTTCGACGGCGTCATCAGCCGCGACGAGATGCGGCCGAAGTTCGCGGTCAGTCTCGGCAGCGAACTCGAGGTGTCTCTCGTCACCAAGGACGACAACGAGGGCATCGACGAGGACGGCAGCGAGCGCGACTACGTCGGCGACGTGATCAGCACCCTCGAGGACTTCGGCGGGGCGACCATCGACAATCCCGATGCGGTGAGCGATGCGGAGATGTGGCTGACGGGGTTCACCTTCGAGAGCCAGTTCTCGCCGCAGGACGGCGCCCCGATCCGATCCAAGCCGGTGTTCTTCCCGATGCAGGTCGTGGTCGACGGCAACGTGCGGACCTACGAAGGCTACGTCTACGGTCCCGGCGGTCCCGAGGCCGGCGACGTGTCGAACTTCGCTCCAGTCGCCGCCAACCCGGTGCGGTGGGGCGAGAAGGGCATGCCCGAGGTGGACCAGTACCACGACGGCGAGGGCTTCGGCCGCTTCGCGTTCCAGTTCAACCACAAGGACGACGACTTCGAGCAGATCGGCGAGATCGCGAACGTGCCGTTGTGGGGACCGGAGGTCCGCTACCCCATTCCCGGCAACGGTCGTGCCGAGACGGTGCGCACCTTGTCGGAGATGCTGCACGAGGACGACGACCTCGGTTCAGAGACCCATCCGATCGAGGCGGGCGTCTACCGAAACCGGTTCCGGACCTTCCCCGGCTTCGAGATCGGCCTCGAGCGGGATCTCGACACCTTCGAGATCGCGGTCCCCGACAACGATCGCCTTCACGTGCCGGTCCTGGGGGCGGCGCCGAGCGGACTCCAGCCCGAACAGCGAGGCGAGTGGGAGGCGTTCTTCGCCACGCAGCCGCGTCTGCCCGCCGGGGTCGGCCTCTTCGACGGCCTCGTCGTCGACGGCCGCGGCGATCGTCTCGAGGATGTCGACGGCGACGGCGGCGTGGTGGGATCCAACGGGGTCGTCGATCCCGACGACTATCGCCTCTCGAATCTGCGGTCGCCGGCCAACGCCCGCGGCTTCACCGGGGAGGCTTCACGCGGGCTGATCAACCTGAACACCGCACCGGTCGAGGTGCTGCGGGCCCTGCCTCACTTCACTCGGCTGACCTACGACAGCACGGAGTACGGTGGGGGCGGCTATCCCAGCGACCAGTACGGCGACGATCCGGTGTTCGCCCCGCGGGTTCGGGTTCCCGAGACCTTCCTGAGGTACCGGGACGGTGCAGCGTCCCCGACTGCGGCTCCCTCCTGGGGCGAGCTGTTCGTGCCGGAAATCGGTTCCCAGGCGGGCGTGGGCCTGCCCAACTACCTCGATCGCGGGCTCACCGAGGACGATCTGCCGGGCTTCGACGGCTTCTTCCCGGGCATGCGGAACCACCGTGGCGTCGAGTCGATCGGTGAACTTCGACTGCTGCAGCGGCCGCTCGAGCAGAACGACGACCAGTGGAGCCGCAACGTCAACGCCAGCATCGAGTTCGCCGGTCTCGACCCGGCCCGGCCCTTCACCGTGTACCCCGGCGAGGAGTCGGCGGCACGGGGCTACCGCGGACAGACTTCGGCATTCGACACGCGACTGGCGACCGACCGGACCTCCGGCACGGCGCTGCGGGATCTCGGCGGCACCAGCGGCGTGAACGTGCCGGTGCCCGATCGCACGCCAGGCGACGCCGAGGAGCGGAACCTGCTGTTCAGCGGCGTCAGCAATCTCGTCGGCGTGCGGAGCGACGTCTTCACCGTGTACTTCCGAGTGCGGACCTTCCGCCGCAACGCGATCACCGGCATCTGGGATGCCACCGACCCGGAGTACATCCTCTCCGACAGCCGCTATGTGATGCTCGTCGATCGCAGCAAGGTCGAACGGCCCGACGACAAGCCGGAGATCGTCTATCTCCAGCGTCTGCCGGATTGATCACTCGGCGTGGTGCTGGGAGTCCGGTGAATCGACGTCGCGACCGTCGAGTCGGCCGCCACTGCGTCGGCGTGTCCGGTCTCGATCTCGCTCGGAGCGGAGCGGTCGGTACGGACGAAGCGGGCATCCATCGGTGTCGCTCCGACTTCCAGTCCGACCCTCCGACGGAACGCCTCCGGGCGGCGGGGGGTACGGAAAGTGTTCTCTGGCAGATACCCAGAACCCCAGGCGAGTTCGGTCCGAATAATGCTGGCGAGCGACGACGACGCGTGCGGATCGACTCTGCTCCAGTCGCCTGCTCAACCGTCGGTCCATCGCACGGCCTCGGCGAGTCTGCTCCTCGACTCGCCGAGGTCGATGTTGGGCTCGACTCGTGGCATGGGGGTCTGTGGCATGGAGAGTCTGTGGCACGGGCAGTCTCAGGTGACCCCAGAGACCGGATTCGATGCCCTGTGGGGATCGGCGGCGCTGGACTCGCTCGGGCCGGATCGGGCCAGGCCAAGACCTCGGCGCCGGCGAGCGATCCGTCCGCGCGGTTTGCCCGGGGGACTGGCTCGGTACGGCGTGAAGAACGTCCGATTCCACGGAGAGGGTCGGATCGTTCGGCGGCAAGCTGGGGATTTTGCAACTGAGGCATTTTCCCCGGGGGGCGAACCCCGAATTCGGGGTGACACTATGGACGAAGTCGGCGGGGGGTTGCCGAGGCGCGTGAGCCTCCTTCCTCTCCGGCCATGGGACCGCTCCCTCAGAGCCCACTATTCGTCATGACCCGCACCCCCGAACACCGAGCCGGTCTCCCGACGCGCGCGTCGCGGTTGCGTGGCGCGCGGCGGGTCGCGGGTCTTGCCGCGGGTCCTGTTGCGGGTCTTGTTGCGGGTATTGGGCGCGCGGGTCTCGGATGGTTGCGGGGGTTGGGTGTGCTGATGAGTGTCGGGGTCGCGTCCGTCACCGCGGCCGACTGCCCAGGTGATCTCGACAACAACGGCGCCGTCGACGGCAGCGACCTGGGCATCCTGCTGATCAACTGGGGCAGCAATGGTGCCGGCGACATCGACGGCAGTGGGACGGTCGATGGCGCCGACGTCGGCATCCTGCTGATCGGATGGGGCGCTTGCCCGCCTGGCGAGCCGCAGGTCAGTTTGTACGTGGGCGCCGATTCGGTCACCTTCAGCGAGGGGGGCAGCTACGGCTTCGCCAGCACCATCCGCGTCGATGGCATCGGCGATACACCGTTGACCGTGGCGATCGCCACGACCTCCTCGTCCGGCGCCCTGACCTCGGTCGACGATGTTCCCGACGGCGGATTCGTCGCGGACGCCAATGGGACGGTGCTCTTCAACACGCTGCTGTCGAGCGCGACGAGCGGCGGCTACACGTACACGATCACTGCGACGCCCGACGTCGGAGATCCGATCTCGATCTCGCTGCCGGTCACGGTCGTGCCGATCAACGGAATCCCCTCGGTGGCGCCGATGTCGGCCGCCCCTTCGGCGGTCAATCCCGGCGTCGCCAACCCGGTGGTCTTCACGCTCGGGCTCTCCGGCACCACGGCGCCGCCGGCGAACTTCACCCTCTACGAGACCGACGTCGCGGGCAACGTGGTGGCGAGCGTCGGGACGCTTCGCGACGACGGCGCGGATTCCGACGTGGTCGCGAACGACGGGGTCTACAGCACGACGATCGTGGTGACGCCCGGCATCGACGAGCAGGCTCGGTACTACCGCGCCTGCGAAGGCGAGGCCTCCTGCGGCGAGGGACTTGAGGGCGAACTGCTGACGCTGGTGGTCACGAACTACCCTGTCGGCACCTCGGCGAGCAACCCCGAGAGCATCGTCACGCTGCCCGATGGCCGCGAGATCTACTCCGACGAACTGCTGCTGGTGTTCATCGAAGGCACGACCGAGAGCCGCATCGCCGAGATCGTCGCGTCGATCGACGGCACCGTCGTCGGCAGCATTCCCGCCACGGGTGCGTATCAGGTCTCGATCCCCGGAGACTCGACGGGCGAGAACGTGATGAACGCGATCGCCGCCATGAAGACCGTGGTGGACGTCGACACCGCCGATCCGATCTTCCCGATCACGCCTGCCGAGATCGTGCCGAACGATCCGCTCTGGGCCTTGCAGGCCGGCGTTGCGGCGATTCGGGCGCCGGAGACCTGGACCATCGCGACCGGTTCGGTCGCGATCGCGATCGTCGATACCGGCGTCGATGCCACCCATCCCGATCTCGACGGCAAGGTCGTGGCGCTGCCGGACTCGGACGTGCTCGATGGGGACGACGATCCCTCCGATCCCGACGGCCACGGCACCCGGATGGCAGGCATCGCCGCGGCCATTGGAAACAACCTGTACGCGGTCGCTGGCGTCTCGTGGCAGAGCCCCGTCATCGCGGTGCGGGCGTTCGGATCCGGCGGTAGCGACGTCTCGCTGGCGTCCGGCATCGTGTTCGCGGCCGCCAACGGCGCTCGGGTCATCAACGTCTCCGGCACCCTGCGTGAAGCGAGCCCGGTCATCGTCTCGGCGGTGGCGTTCGCTCGCGAGCGAGGCTGCCTGATCGTCGCAAGCGCCGGCAACACCGGCGGGGCGGCGGCCGAGGCGACGTATCCCTGCGCCCTCGACGGCGTCCTCTGCGTGGGGGCGACCGACAACGGCGATCGCCCCCTCGGCGAGACCAACGGCGGAGCGTGGGTCGATCTCGCGGCGCCGGGTGAGGACGTCCCCACGATCACGCCCGGGCCCGATGTGGCCATCGTGTCGGGCACCAGTCCCGCCGCGGCGATGGTGGCAGGCGCGGCCGCGGTCGTCTGGTCCGCGGAACCTTCCCTCGCGGCCGAGGCGGTGGCCCAACGCCTTCTGGCCGGCGCCCTCGAACTCGACGGGTACACCGCCACCCTCGGTGCTGGACGGATCGACCTCTTCGAGAGCACCTTCGACGGCAGCTTCGAGCTTCCCGGCCTCGGCACCTGGGAGACCGATGGCACGGTCTCGGTGCTGACGAGCCTCGGCCCGCTGGTTCCCACCGATCGCGAACGCATGGTCTACATCAGCACGGGGCCGGCGGCGGCCAACTCCGAGGCCACGCTGCGGAAGGACTTCGTGATCCAGCCCGGCGTCACGGAGTTCGGCATCAGCTTCGACTACGACTTCGTCACCGAGGAGTGGCCGGAGTTCGTCGGCGACCAGTTCAACGACAGCTTGCGGATCGTGCTCGTCGAGCCCGACGGCAACGAGATCCTTCTGGCGGTCGAGTCGATCAACCAGTCGGTCTTCTATCCCGTGGAGGGCATCAACTTCCCCGGAGGCGACCAGACCGTCGGCCACACCGGCTGGAAGACCGTCTCCGCGGTGATTCCCGTCACCAAGGGGCCCGGCACCTACACCGTGCGCATCGAGGACGCCGGAGACAGTCTCTACGACTCGGTGGTGCTGCTCGACAGGATCCGGCTGGTGGGCGATCCGAACGCCCTCTTCTGCGGGGCGCCCGCGGCGGGCAACTGCTGCGAGGCCCGCGAGACGCCCTTCTGCGTGGACGCGGCGTGCTGCAACGCGGTCTGCCTGTACGACCCGACCTGCTGCCAGGTGGCCTGGGACGCCCGTTGCGCCGACGTCGCCCTGGCCCTGTGCAACGGCTTGTGCGGGACCCCGCCGGTGGAGATCTGCAACAACGGTCTCGACGACGACTACGACACGCTGACCGACTGCGAGGACCCGGACTGCGAGGGCGAGCCCAACTGCGGACCCGGCCCCGGCGAGATCTGCGCCAACGGCGTCGACGACGACGGCGACGGCCTGGTCGACTGCGACGACCCGGAGTGCGCCGGCTTCCCGCAGTGCGAGGAGGGCGCCTGCGGCGATCCCGATTCCGGCGACTGCTGCGAAGCGAACAACACGCCCCACTGCACCGACGCGTCCTGCTGCGAGACGGTGTGTGCGGTGGATCCATTCTGCTGCGACAACGCGTGGGACGACCTCTGCGCGAGCCAGGCGGTCGACCTCTGCAACGGCCTCTGCGAACCGCCGACGCCCGAGGACTGCCGCAACGGCGTGGACGACGATGGTGACGGCCTGGTCGACTGCGACGATCCCGACTGCGCCGGCGACGCCTCCTGCCCGCCCGCCACCGAGGACTGCACCAACGGCGTGGACGACGACGGCGACGGGCTGGTCGACTGCGACGATCCCGATTGCGGCAAGGATCCGGCGTGCGGCACGGCGCTCAACGACGAGTGCGAGGGAGCGTTCCTTCTGACGGACGGTCTCAATGCCGTCTCGAACGCCGATGCGACCACCGGCGCGGCCCAGCCGCCGGCGTCGTGCGAGAAGAACGGTGACTCCACGATCCACCACGACATCTGGTACTTCTACACCCCGACCTGCAGCGGCATCGCGACCATCTCGTTCTGCCAGCAGAACGGCGGCACCGCCGACTTCGACACCCGACTCGCGGTGTGGCGGGGCGGGTGCGACGGCCTCGAGATCGTGGCGTGCAACGACGACGCCTGTCAGCAGTTCAAGAGTCGCGTCGAGTTCGACGTCGTCTGCGGCGAGACCTACCTCGTGCAGCTCGGCGGATTCGCCAAGGGCGACGTCGGATCCGGCGAGCTCTCGGTCTCCTGCAGTGGCGGTGTCGACTGCGCCGAGGCGGTCGCCGAGATCTGCGACAACGGCGTGGACGACGACGGCGACGATCTCGTGGACTGCGACGACGGCGACTGCGACAAGGCTCCCAACTGCAACGAGTCGGGAACCCCCGTCAACGACGAGTGCGGCAACGCCCTGCCGGTGGCGACGGGCGTCGTCGCCTTCGACACCACCAACGCGACCACCAGCGCCCTCGAGCTGCCGAAGGGGTGTGCGAGCTTCGGCAGCGTCACGATCCACAACGACATCTGGTTCGTCTGGACCGCGACCTGCGACGGGGCGGCGACGATCTCGCTGTGCCCCTCCGAAGGAGGCGCCGCGAACTTCGATACGCGGCTCGCGGTCTGGTCCGGCGAATGTGGAGATCCCCAGATCGTCGCCTGCAACGACGACGACTGCGCCCAGGCCAGAAGCCGCGTGGAGTTCCCGGTCCTCTGCGGCGAGACCTATCTGATCCAGTTGGGGGCGTACTTCGCGGACGAGGTCGGCAGCGGCGACCTTTCGATCGAGTGCGTCGGCGGCGGCTGCGGGGGCTGATTCGGGAGTCGGAAGTCGATCGCAGTCGGGAGAGGCGATTGGATCGGCTTCGTAGGTCCGCTGGCAGCGATGTGGCCGAGAACAGGTGGCGAGGCGGTGCAGCCGCCAGGTGTGCCGTGGAATCTCGAGGATTGCGGGTTTCTACGACGTTTTCCAAAGATCTGGCGCGGCAGTCGTCCAGTCGTGAGGCAGGATTGTCGTCTCGTTCGGACGAGGTGCTGGCGGCTCCGTGCGCCCTCCACGAACGGTCGATCGGTTCATCGAGTCCCCCCATGCGCGGACAGCAGAAGCTCCTACCGGCATTCATCGACCGCACGTCTCCGCGATCTCGGCACCGGTGGAGTGCGACGGCGCCACTGGTTCTCGCCGCATGCGCATATCCGGCGTGGGCGGGGAGCGGCGCCGGTTCCTGCCCGGCGGATCTCAACGGCGACGGGCAGGTCAACGGGGTCGATCTCGGTGTGGTGCTCTTCACCTGGTCGACCGACGGCGAGGGCGACGTCAACGGCGACGGCATCGTCGATGGCACCGACCTGACCGCGGTGCTCAATGCGTGGGGCGAGTGTCCTCCGGCGTTCCCGGAACTCGTGTTGACGCTGTCGGCCGAGTCGCTCTCCTTCACCGAGGGAGGCAGCACCGGGCTGGCCGGGTCGATCGAGGTGTCGGGCCTTGGCGCAGACCCAATCGTGGTCGAGGTGTCCCAGACCAGCACACCTGCGGGGCTTTCGGTCGTGAACGACGTTCCTCTGGGCGGTTTCGTCGTCGAGTCAGACGGCACCTACGTGTTCAACGCGCTCGTGAGCGCGGAGAGTGCGGGGAGCTTCGTACTCGGCACCACCGCCACGCCCGTGGGTGGGAGCGCGGTGTCGGTCGATGTGACCGTCGAGGTGCTTCCGCTCGCCGGCATCCCGGATCTGTCTGCGATTGGCGCCGAGCCGGCCGCGGTCAATCCCGCCACCCCGACCAACGTGGTGTTCAGCGTGAGCCTGACGGGCGTGTCCGTTCCGCCGGCGACGTTCGATCTTGCGCAGACCGAGGCCGATGGAACGCCGATCTCGTCGGTGGCGACCCTCCGAGACGACGGCGCCGGACCCGACGCGACCTCCGGGGACGGCGTCTACACCG
>Ga0075477_10001301_pt1 | contig 11739 bp, 8 predicted proteins | sample DEB08_DNA_FD_76338 | JGI IMG/M metagenome (GOLD analysis project Ga0075477, IMG submission 76338) | Aqueous microbial communities from the Delaware River and Bay under freshwater to marine salinity gradient to study organic matter... | ecosystem: Environmental > Aquatic > Marine > Coastal ...
GCACTGGCCGCGGCGACTCAGGCCCTGTTGATGAGCGAACAGTTTCTGGTGGTGCGGTAGGGCTCCGGTGAGCTGCACTCGACCGAGAGGTGAGGCGGCACGAGATGTGGCGAGAGCAGCGGGGTCGGAACTGAACTGAGCAGTGAACTGAACAGCAAACGCGGCAGCAACCCGTCGAGAAACGTTCTGTGGAGATGATGGCAATGTGGCAGCAGCGAGTCAGCAGACGAGAGGCCCTCTCGCAGTCGGCCGTGGGCTTTGGCTGGCTGGCAGCGTCAGCCCTGCTGAGTCGGGCGTCGGCAGCGGATGGACTCTCGGACTATCGGCTTCCGGCTCGTGCCCGCCGGGTGATCTTCATGTTCATGAAGGGGGGGCCGTCGCAGGTCGATACCTTTGACCCGAAGCCCAAGCTCGATGCCGACCATGGCAAAGAGCTGCCGTTTGCAAAGCCCAGAGTTCAGTTCGCTAAGACTGGCGTGCTGCTGAAGAGCCCATGGAAGTTCACGCAGTACGGGCAGAGCGGTAGCCCGGTGAGCGAGCTCTTTCCGCATGTCGCGCAGCATGTCGATGACATCTGTTTCCTGCATGGTGTGCATGGCACCAATGCCGCTCATGGCGGTGCTGCTCTCAAGCTTCATACCGGCAGTGACACGTTTGTTCGTCCCGGTATGGGTGCCTGGGTGAACTATGGCCTCGGCAGTGAAAATGAGAACCTGCCCGGCTTTATCACAATCTGTCCAACGCTGGCTCATGGTGGCGTGAACAACTGGGGGGCGGCGTTTTTACCGGCGGAGTGCCAGGGTGTGCCTATGGGGGTCGCCTCGAGGCCGGCAAGTGAAGCGGCTGTGAAGTACATTGCCAACCCCCGTCTGTCCCGGCAGGCCCAGCGTCTACAGATTGAGATGCTGCGAGATCTGGCCGAGCGTGGTGCCTCTCATGAAGCACGTCCGTCACCACTGGTGGAGGCGCAGCTGAAGAGTTTCGAACTCGCCTTCCGGATGCAGACGGAGCTGCCCGAGATTCAGGACCTCTCCGGCGAGACTGCCGAAACACTCGCGCTCTACGGAATTGGTGACCCCGTCACGGACGACTTTGGCCGGCAGTGTTTGCTCGCACGACGGTTTGCTGAGGCGGGGGTCCGCTTTATTCAGGTGACCCACAGCGACTCGAAGGTGCAGTGGGATCAGCATGCTGACCTCCGCGAGGGGCATGCCGAGAAGGCTTCGGAAGTCGACAAGCCGATTGCAGGCCTGCTTGCGGACCTCAAGCGGCGTGGTCTGCTTGAAGACACGCTGGTGCTCTGGGGAGGCGAGTTTGGCCGGACGCCGGTGGCGCAGGCGACCGAGAATGGCCGGGACCACAACCCTGAAGGCTTCACCATGTGGATGGCGGGTGGCGGGGTTCGCGGCGGCTTCCGCTACGGCAGTACCGATGACTACGGCTACTACGCGACCGAAAATGCGATGCATATCCATGACGTGCATGCGACGATGCTGGCTCTGCTGGGCATCGATCATGAGCGGCTCACCTACCGCTATGCAGGACGGGATTTCCGTCTCACCGATGTGGCGGGCAAGGTGCACGATGCCATCTTTGCCTGATGCCATCTTTGCCTGAGGATGACACGCCTTTTGTCCTCGGCTGCACGCAGGCGGAAATCGGGGTAGTCTGCTACCGTTCGTTGGTTGCCCGCTGGCTCGTCACGAGCGGCTGCTCCTTCGGCTTTGTTTGATGCGGGGATGAAGTAATGCGGGGATTAAGTGTGGTAGAGCAAAACGCTCACAGGGGGACTCGGGATGTGGCCGTTCGTTCAGGGTGGCGGAATGCGTGAGCAGCGACTTTTCAGCGGGCTGGTGGCCGCTGTGGTGTGGGTAATGGTGGCCGTGGCTGGTGTGGCGACGGCAGCCGAGAAAGCCAGCCGTCCCAACATCGTGTTCATCTTCAGTGATGACCACGCACCACACGCGATCGGCGCCTACAACGGCTGGCTGAAGTCGGTAAACCCCACCCCCAACATCGACGCACTTGCAGCCTCCGGCATGCTGTTTCGCAACAGCTTCTGCACGAACTCTATCTGTGGCCCAAGCCGTGCTGTGATTCAGACAGGCAAGCACAGCCACAAGAACGGCTTCATGAACAACGGCAACTCGTTTGACTGGAATCAGCAGACCTTTCCCAAGCTGCTTCAGCAGGCGGGTTACACGACGGCCATATTTGGGAAGTCGCATCTCAAGGGCGAACCTCAAGGCTACGACGACTGGAAGGTGTTGCCCGGCCAGGGGCTCTACTACAACCCAGATCTGATTACCCCAGAGGGACGCGTGCGTGTGGAGGGGCACTGCACGGATGTGGTGACCGATCTGGCGGTCGAATGGCTCACCGAGGGACGCGATGGTGAGAAGCCGTTCATGCTGATGGTTCAGCACAAGGCGCCGCATCGCAACTGGATGCCGGCCCTGCGACACCTCTCTCTCTACGATGATGTTGAGATGCCAGAGCCCAACACACTCTTTGACAAGTGGCATGACAACGCGCCACCGGCCCGGTTCCAAGAGTTGGAAATCGACCGGCATATGCATCTCAACTTTGATCTGTTTGTTGACCTCACGCCCGACTTTGACGGAAACGCGCAGGAAGGCGGCACCGACCGCTCCGCCTGGCAAAACATGAAAAGGATGTCTCAGGAGCAGCTGGCCGCGTGGCGTGGTTTTTACGGACCTCGCGACAAGGCGTTTCATGAGGCCGAGCTTTCGGCTGACGGACTCGTTCGCTGGAAGTATCAGCGGTATGTGAAGAACTACCTGCGGTGTGTGCGGGGCGTTGACGAGAGTGTGGGCACGTTGATGAAGACGCTCGACGAACTCGATCTCGCAGACAACACCGTCGTGGTCTACTCGTCGGATCAAGGCTTCTACATCGGCGACCACGGCTGGTACGACAAGCGGTGGATGTACGAAGAGTCGCTGAAGATGCCGCTGATCGTGAAGTGGCCGGGCGTGACGAAGTCGGGCGCTGTCAACGAAGACCTCGTACAGAATCTCGACTACGCAGAGACTTTCCTGGAGATGGCAGGGGCCGCAGTTCCTGATGACATGCAGGGCAGATCACTTGTGCCGCTGCTCGCCGGCGACACGCCAGACGACTGGCGGGAGAGTATCTACTACCACTACTACGAGTATCCCAGTGTGCATATGGTGCCGCGGCACTACGGTGTTCGAAACGACCGCTACAAGCTGATGCACTTCTATCAGTTTGATGAGTGGGAGTTCTATGACCTCGAGACCGACCCTGATGAACTGCAGAATCTCTATGAGGATCCCAACTACGCGGATGAGATCGCAGCGATGAAGGTTGAGCTCGAGCGACTGCGGACACACTACGAAGATGACAGCGACGTCAGAGAGCTGCCGGAGCCCCGTCAGCAGGAGCTGCGATCGCCAGCCACCATTACTCGGGCCGGGTAGGCATGACCTCCGCAGCAGTGTTCAGCTGAAGAAGAGTCGCGTGGCGGTGCCGCGAAGGATCGCGTCGCGGTCGGCGGTGGTTAAAAACCTGCAGCGGTCGCGGATGAGAGCCAGCGAAGGCTCATAGCCCTGGCCGTCGGCCAGCTGGAAGGGGCCGTCCGACGCCCACATCAGCCGCTCGGCGCCGTAGGCATCGCGGAGCTGCCGGATCATCGGCTCGAGGTCTTCGTAGGGAGGCTGCTTGCGGCCGAGCGCGTAGAAGGCTGAGATTTTCACATGCACCGTGGGAAAACGGGCCAGGCCTAGCAGCAGCTCCAGCTGCCCTTGATCAACAGCTCCGCGCATGCCGATGCGGGCGAAGTGATCAATCACCACAGGTGTCTTGGGAAACGCCTGGCACATCCGCTGCACTGCCGGCAAGGCGTCGGGGTTCGCCAGGAGGCACATCGCCAGTCCCTTCTCTGAGGCAGTTTGCCACATCTGCCGCATACCATCGGAATCTTGCCAGGCTTCTGCTTTGGCGCGATCGGTGTAGAGGCGAAATCCACGCACACCGTGCTGGGCCATTGTCTGCATGGTGTCTGCCACCGTCGGCTGCTCGTGGTCAACGATCGCCACCCCGCCAAACACACCAGGGTGAGCGGCCATGCAGTCGAGCATGTAGCGATTGTCAAAGCCGTAGTAGCTCATCTGGATCAGTACGATCCGCGAGATGCCCAGGGGCTGTGCGGCTGCGAGAAGCTCGCTCGCGGTGAAGCTCGCAGGCTGCATGTCGCTGCGTTGAAAGTCAGCAGCGAGGGGATACCGCTTCAGGTCAGGCGTCCAGACATGGACATGAGCGTCGACAAGCCCGTCAGCGACCCCGGCGGTGGCTTCATCGCTGCAACTGAGTCGAGGCCCGGCGGTGGCAAAGGCGGAGGCGGCAAGAAGGCGGAGGCTGTTGCCCGTAAACGATCGCCGTGTGCTGCTGGTGTGAGAGGTCATGCGAGACGTGCTCCCCGTTGGTTGATCATCCCTGCAGATCGCGAAGACTCCCGCTAGCGTAGAAACGCGTCGAGCTGTTCTGCAACGCGGGACCGCGGGCCTGTGAGGCGTGTCAGGAGAACTGCCTGACAAACTCACGATAAAACGCCGTCGCTGTATTCACTTCAGCCAGAGGAACCGACTCGGCAGCTGCGTGGGCCATGTCGATGCTTCCTGGCCCGAACACGATCGACGGCACTCCGGCCCGACGTGAGAGTTTGCTGGCATCGCTTCCATAGGGAACACCAAGCGGTTCCGGCGAGAGCCCGAGTTGCTGACTCACGCGACGGGCAACGGACACGACCTCAGCATCATGTGGCGTCTCAAGGGTCTCATCGAGAAGCAGCGTGTCGATGCTATAGCCGACGCCGGTCCTGGCAAGCGTTGCCTCAACCACACGACGATAGTCATCGAGCACGACATCTGGCAGTTCACCTGGGAGAAGCCGACGATCGACATCGAGTTCACAGGCCTCAGCCACAATATTCACCTGCACGCCTCCGCGAATGATCCCGATGGAGCCGGTGGCAGGCCCGAGCAGCGGATGCTGAGGTTTGGTGAGCAGGTTGTTGTGCAGGCTGTCGAGCGCGAGCACAACCTCGGCTGCTGCCGAGATCGCGCTGGAGCCCAGCCAGGGTTTGGAGGAGTGCGCTGCTTTCCCGCAGAGCCGGATGCGGAAACGCAGCACACCTTTGGTGGCTGAGACTGTTCCCAGCCGTGTCGGTTCCGCGACAATGGCCGCCGCGGTCGTTCCACCAGCAGTGGCGAGGCCGTCAACCAATGCAAGCACCCCGCGGTAGGCGTGTTCTTCATCGACAACTGCGGCCAGCCAGACATCGCACGCAGGCGACTCCCCTGTGTCTGCGAGGTCGAGCACGGCAGCCAGCATCGCGGCGAGGCCGCCTTTGGTGTCGCACGAGCCTCGGCCCATGAGCTGCCCATCTTCAAGGACTGGGTCGAAGGCCGCGATGGTCATGCCTTCCACGCCAACCGTATCCATGTGGGCCTCGAGCACGACTCGCCGGGAACGGTCTCTGCCCGGGAGCACGCCGATCACATTGTCTCGGCCAGGCTCGACCGGCTGGATGAGCACGTCGAGACCGGCCTTCGTGAACTGACCACGCATGAAGCGAGCCAGGTCGGCTTCGCCAGGCCCACCGTAGGCCGGGTTCACGCTGTTGATCGCAATCAGCTCTGAGAGCAGGTCTGTGGCAGAGGGGGCCATACAGGGCTCGCACGAAAAGCATGGGGGAAACAAACTGAGGCGGGACAGCCTCTGCAAGTATCAGCCCTACGGTGACTCGGCCGTAGGCTCCACGGGATGAAACCGCAGCCGGTAACTTGCTCGCTTGCCGGCAGGCGTCGAGAGTGTGAGTGCGATTCCCTGCTCGGTTTTCTCGATCTGCACCTCGTTTTTCTGGAGTTCTTTCTCGGTGGTGCCGGCCGCGTAGTCGCGGGCGATGTCGCAGTCCCACGTTCCCTCGGCAAGTTCCATGGGGAGTAGGTTTGGAGGATGTTCCTGGGTCGCCGGTGTGGCGTAGTGCCACATCCGCCCGTTGACTCTCACGAAAGGCCCTGCAAGGGAATGTTCACCAGGAGGAACCTGGCCAAACGGGAACTGAACCATCAACCCGGTGATGTCGCGAAGCTGAGGGGCCGCAGGGAGTCCTTCGTCGTCCGTCGCGTCTGCCGGTCCACCGCCGGCTGGTGATTCAGGGGTTTGTGCCATCACGCCAACCGCAAAGGTAACCTGCCCCTCAAGCCCAACCTGAATGCTGATCGCATCGACCGGCCCTTCCTTGTCGAGCTGCATCGGATCGCCGGGAAACCCCGCGTAGAGGGGCCGTTCGGCAAGCGGGAACGTCAGCTGGATTGTGCGGACCACGGTGTCTCCAGTCAGGCCGCGGATCCGTGCCTGGATGAACCCCACGTGAGGATCGTCAATGTGCACCACGGAAGCATTCCAGGTGCCGTCGGGGAGATACTTCTCGCCATCGACGAGGTCTGCAGCCAACATCCGTGGCGCGCCTCCTGAGCGAAGTTCGATCTGAACCTTGTCATCGGGGATGCGAATCAGGCGTGCGGCATCGGAGAGCCTGCCTTTGACCTTGGGCGCGATCACCCGATCAGTCAGGGGGACGAGTTCTCCGGGCTTGAGCTGAGGACCTTGCCCGCGGCGAACGAGGAGTTTGATTTCTTCCCGCGGATCAGCCACCGCCTGGATGACCACTTCTTTGGCATCATCGGGCACGGCGGCCACTGAGGTCTGCCAGGTCTGCCCGCTGTCGGCAGAGAGATCGAGTTCGATGCGGTCCGGACGGGTGGGGCGATACTTTTGGCTGCCAAAGTCGGTGACAAGCCCGATATGAAAGTCGGCTGCCTCCCCGCGATCCTTCCATGGGATGGGGTCGACGTGAAGCCCCAGGCCCGGCTGCGAGAGGAACTCGCGAAGGCGTGGCAGGCTGACTGCGAAACTCGTGCGGTCTGCAGGCGGAGCCATCTTGGCAGTGACGACGCCCACCACCCGGCCCTTACTGTCAACGAGTGGTCCGCCGGAGTTGCCGAAGTTCACCACCGCGTCAAACCGGATCGTCTCGAGGATTCCAGCCTCGTCACGTCCGAGTGAGCTCACCCGGCCTTGGTTCATCGTGATCGACGGATTCCGGGCATCAACCAGGGTGCCAAACGGAAAGCCAAAGGCACGCACCTCAGTGCCGAGCGCTGGCTCATCTTCGGCTGGCAGCATGGGCAGAAAGGGTAGTTCTTGATCGCTGTCGACTTTCAGCAGTGCCAGATCCCATTCGTTGTTGCTCGACAGGCTGCGGGCCATCACCGTGCGCTCGTTGGGAGTGCCGGAGTCGAGGACAAGTGGCACGGTTGCCAGCATGTTGAGACCGTTGAGCACATGCACGTTCGTGATGAACAGGCCCGCGGGGTCGATGCAGAAAGCTGTGCCTTCCCCAGCTGGTGTCTGCTTCACAAACGCCGTGGCCCGCGAGACCCGCTCAATGGGGTCTTCTGCTGCGGCGTGCACCATGGCGGCAGGGAGCAGCGTTGCCAGCAGGGCCCAAAGCACGAGCCGAGAAACTCGCGGGAGAGCCGAGTGGAGACGTGGTCTCCAGAACTGGAGAAACGGGCGTCGGGAAAAAAACATCGGCCAACCTCGGGGCTGCGGGCGGGTGCTGCGTTACCGTGGAGTGGTGCGGTGGAGAGTGTCTCGTTTAAGGATATCCGACGGGTCGCTCGCGAGGCTTTGCCGGGCAGCGTCAAACAATGGGAGGCGTGTGCGAGGAAGCCGCTGGTACGTTGTCGGCGGCTGACGAGCTGCGTAAACTACTGAACTGTCAGGAGAGAGTCGAAAGACCGCCGAAGGCCGAACGCTCAGGCAAAAGTACTGACAGATTAGCGCTGTTGGAGAGAGGTGTGGCGGCTGTCACACCCACCGAAGGGGCAAACCCAGAGGCCGAAGCCTCAGGGTGAATCTCTCAGGTACCAGGACAACAGGGTTCCCGTCGTTGCTACCGCTGTGCGGTGGCCGCCCTCGCTCAGGAGCCTGAAGATGTCCATCGCGGAATCTCCCTCGGCCCACGTCCCTGCTGCCCCCACCTCGTCAGCCGCTGCTGCTGCGGCACGGCAAGATGCGGTGTTTGCCTCGAGGCACATAGGGCTGAGCTCCTCTGATGAAGCAGCGATGCTCGCGGCGATCGGAGCCGAGTCTCTGCAGGCGCTCCTTGAGGAGATCGTGCCAGCCAACATTCTGCGGCATGACGCTATGCAGATGCCGGCAGCGATCTCGGAGACGGCAGCGCTCGACGAGCTCCGTGCGATTGCTTCGCAGAACATCCTGCTGAAAAGTTTTCTCGGCCAGGGATACTACGGCACACACACCCCTGCGGTGATCCAGCGCAACATTCTGGAGAACCCGGCCTGGTACACCGCCTACACGCCCTATCAAGCAGAGATCAGCCAAGGACGGATGGAGGCGTTGGTCAACTTTCAGACGATGGTCTGTGATCTGACCGGAATGCCAATCGCAAACGCCTCGATGCTGGATGAAGCCACGTCTGCGGCAGAGGCGATGACGCTGGCCCACCGCGTTTCTAAGTCAAAGGAGAACGCCTTCCTCGTCGATTCACGGTGCCATCCGCAGACCCTGGAGGTGCTCGCCACACGGGCTGAGCCGTTAGGAATCGAGTTGGTCGTGGGGGACGTCACGGCGTTGGTGGAGACCCAGTCCTGCTTCGGTGTGCTGGTGCCCTATCCAGCCACCGACGGCGATGTGCCCGACTGGCGAGGCCTTGCACAACGGCTGCATGCGACCGCGGCTGTTCTGTGTGTGACTGCCGATCCGTTAGCCCTCACGGTGTTGCAGCCGCCGGGTGAGTGGGGGGCTGATATCGTTGTTGGCTCAACCCAACGTTTTGGCCTGCCGATGGGGTGTGGTGGGCCGCATGCGGCGTTTCTCGCCTGCCAAGATGCGTTTAAGCGATCGCTCCCTGGCCGGCTGGTGGGGGTCAGCATTGATGACGCGGGTAAGCCCGCCTACCGCTTGGCTCTACAGACACGCGAGCAGCACATCCGACGCGAAAAGGCGACCTCCAACATCTGTACCGCTCAGGTGCTGCCGGCCGTGGTTGCGGCAATGTATGCGGTCTACCACGGCCCTGAAGGGCTGCGGGCGATTGCCGAGCGGGTCGCATCGCTCACCTGCACGCTGGCGGAAGGGCTCAAGCGGCTGGGAGTGACGCTCCGAAATCAGCAGGCGTTCGACACCCTGTCTTTGGAAACAGGTGAAAAGACACAGGAACTCCTTGAGCGGGCCTGCTCGGCGGGCATGAATCTGCGGCAGCTCAATGAGGGCACACTCAGTATCAGTCTTGATGAGACGACCACGCCGGTGGATGTCGTGCAGCTGTGGGATGTGTTCGCTGCAGCATGTGGTGGTGAACTGCCAGTGTGGGAAGTCGTCTCCTCGGAGGCTGCGGCACAGCTGCCGCACGGGATGCTTCCAGAAGCACTGCGTCGCACCAGCGACTACCTCACGCACCCAGTGTTTCATGCCCATCGCAGCGAGACACAGATGCTGCGTTACCTGCGAGAGCTCGCCGATCGTGACCTGGCGCTCGACCGGAGCATGATTCCGCTGGGGAGCTGCACGATGAAACTGAATGCGACTAGCGAGATGATTCCCATCAGCTGGCCAGAGTTTGCGAATGTGCATCCGTTCGCGCCAGCGGATCAGCGAGCAGGGTATGCGATCCTCGATCGCCAGCTGCAGGCCTGGCTCTGTCAGGCGACGGGCTACGCAGGTATCAGCCTGCAGCCGAATGCTGGAAGTCAGGGTGAGTATGCAGGCCTGCTGGTGATTCGCGGCTGGCAGCAGGCTCGTGGCGAAGGCCATCGTGACGTCTGCCTAATCCCCGCGTCGGCACACGGCACCAATCCAGCAAGCGCTCAGATGGTCGGCATGAGGGTGGTCGTCACGGGATGTGATGCGGCGGGCAACGTGGATCTCGCAGAGCTCGAAGCGAGGTGTGTGGAACATGCGGATCATCTGGCTGCGGTGATGATCACCTACCCCAGCACCCACGGCGTGTTCGAGTCACAGGTCCGCAAGCTCTGTGAGATTGTGCACCGCTATGGAGGGCGGGTGTATGTCGATGGCGCCAACATGAATGCCCTGGTGGGGGTCGCTTCGCCTGGTGAGTTTGGCGGTGATGTCAGCCACCTGAATCTTCATAAGACGTTCTGCATTCCGCACGGCGGTGGTGGGCCAGGGGTTGGCCCAGTCTGCGTGGTCGACGACCTTGTGCCCTTCCTGCCTGGACACGCCACTGGTGGCCTCTCGAGCGACAGTGGTGTGGGGGCGGTCTCTGCAGCTCCGCTTGGGAACGCTTCGGTGTTGCCGATCAGCTGGATGTATATCCGCATGATGGGAGCAGAAGGCCTGCGGCATGCGACCGCAGCGGCGATCCTGTCGGCCAACTATGTCAGCACGCAGCTGCGAGATCATTTTCCGACGCTCTACACCGGTGAGGGTGGGCGTATTGCGCACGAGTGTATTCTCGACCTCCGTCCACTGGAGAAGTCGAGTGGCGTGACGGCGGAGGACGTGGCGAAGCGGCTGATTGATTACGGCTTCCATGCTCCGACACTCAGCTTTCCTGTGCCCGGGACGTTGATGGTGGAGCCGACCGAGAGTGAAGACCTGGCAGAAATCGATCGCTTTATCGAGGCGATGATCGCCATCCGTGAAGAGATCCGTGCGATCGAAAACGGCAGCTGGCCGCGGGACAACAACCCGCTCGTCCACGCTCCTCACACAGCAGAGGTCATTGCCGGAGAGGAGTGGAGCCGAACCTACTCACGAGAGACGGCTGTCTATCCTGTGGCCAGCCTGCGGCGGCGGAAGTACTGGCCGCCCGTGGGGCGAGTGAACAACGTGCATGGAGACCGCAACCTCTTCTGCAGCTGTGTGCCAGTGAGTGAGTGGCAGTGAGCCGCCGCTGTGAGCAGCTGGCATCTGTCGATGCATCAGACCACCATCACTTGATCGATGACGACACGGGGCCTTCGGAAAACATCAGCCGGGTGCCGAGAGCGATGGCGGTGATCGAGATGGGAATCGTCAGCAGCTCCCAGTGAAGGTCACCGAGGAGAATCTTCTCAGCGAGCACCCGCACGAACATGATGGCGAGCAGGACGGCCACCACCTCCATCAGGGTCTTCTTCAGTGAGGCGATGTTTTCCACTTTCAGCCAGCGAGGTGCTGCAGAGACGGTGTTGGTGTTGGTGAGAAAGAGCGAATAGATCCCGTAGGCGAAGTAGAGGAACGTGAGGCCGGTGAGGCCGTTGTCGAGCGACTCCAGCAGCTGCAGGTTGGCGGCGACACGCGGGCTTGCCTGCTTGCCAACTGGCGTTGCGTCTGCCGCCCCTTCCAGGACGGGCATCATTTCCAGGTACTGGAGCACGGCCTCCGCGGTGTTGCTCGCCCCGATGACAAACATCAGCAAGGCGCCCACGAGCGACGACAACACCACCACGACGCTGAACCAGCGTGTCAGGCCCATGATCTGCGTCATGCGGGGCAGTTTTTGGCGAATGGCAGCAGAGGAGTGAGTGGCGTGATCCATGGACGGCTTCCAGAAATAGAGGCACGGGCGGAAGTTCCGCATGGTACTTCAATTGCTGTCATCATGCGGTTGGCGGGCGAACGCGAGTCTGAGACCACTGTGTTGACGCTCCGGCCAAA
>Ga0075477_10001302_pt1 | contig 11735 bp, 10 predicted proteins | sample DEB08_DNA_FD_76338 | JGI IMG/M metagenome (GOLD analysis project Ga0075477, IMG submission 76338) | Aqueous microbial communities from the Delaware River and Bay under freshwater to marine salinity gradient to study organic matter... | ecosystem: Environmental > Aquatic > Marine > Coastal ...
GTGCTGGGCCGTCGCAGCAGCGTCGCTGCCGCCTGCGGCGCGCCAGAAGAAGCCACAGCATCGCGCGTGCCGGGGTCCGCCGCCAGCGCAAGCAACTCGTCAAGCGCACGCTTGGCCACACGGCCTCCCGCAGCCACTTCAGACGCTAACTCTGCGGTGCGGCCAACGCGCGCTGCGGCTGTGACCGACGATTTGCTCGAAGCCACAGCTGTTGCGAAAACATCGTCGGACACAAAGCTTGCGGAATGCTGCAATGGCGCCTGCGCACCTCGCAGCGCGCGCAGTTCTTGCGAATGCAATCGTTGCGACACCTCCGATAAACTAGCCAACCGGCTCAATGCGGACGATGCCAAAGTAGAACCGAACGCTGCGCCAACAGAAGGAGCTGCGACGTGAAGAACGACTTCTTCAGCCTCTGGCGGCACGGTGTCGCTGCGGTGGCCGAAAGCAGCGAAGCCGGACTCGCGCATGCTATGCGCGTGCGGCTTGGGCTTGACCAACTTCGCTTCCAACGCGGCGCTGTGCCGAAGCATTGCAGAAGCCGCATCGGCGCCAACACTCGGGACGTCGTATTCCACATTCACCCGCACGGGCTCGCCGGCCTGCTGCGCGGCGGCGAAGGCAATGCAAGCGCATGCCTGGACAACTCGGGTACACAAGCCACGCGACATGACGGAGACGAGGCCCTCGGACCGCTTGCAACGAAAATGCTAGACCTGGTGGGTGTAACGAAACACAATGCAAGACAATAGCAACAAAGTCGCGGACGAACGCGATGTGAGCTGCTTACGTGCAGCGCGGGACACAAAAAAAGAACACCACGCGCTCGTCACCCTTGGAATGGGAGCGTTGCTGCAACGACCGATGAAAACTCCAGACGCGTCCCGCCCCTGGCTGGGACACGAAGCTCGCAACCCCCACTGGGAGGCATGACCGCGTCGCGGCCTCAACGGATCGACGACGTGTCGCCGGCACGCGCTGCTTCGGCCAACGCCCTGGAAGAAGCCAACAAATTAACGTACGCCGCTTCGTCGGCACGCTGCCGGGCCTCCACCGCCTGGAGGGCATCGAAAAGCGCAACTTCTAAATCGTGGGCGGCGCCGGGCGCTGCATTATCAGGTTCGACCATGCGCACGGTCGCAGCCCCGACGGCGTTGTCTTGCGTGAGCCGCAGAAATCCGGCAACTGCTTCACGCGAAGCACATGGCCAACATGCGGCACAACGACGCTCGAACTCGTGCTTGTCTGATGTCGACATGTCGGAAAAACCGCCATACGCAGGGCACGCACCGCCGTACGTCGCGGGAGCCTCGCACACGCCTCCCCCGACGTTGGCCCACGCTTCAGGGCAAAGTGTGTCGTACGCACGGGCGCAAAGCGGACAACGGCCACCGGCAGACATGGCATCGCCCGATTGCTCGCGCTCCTGCTGCGACGCAACGGCCTGTAATGCGCTCAACGACGCAGCGTCGTGCGCATCGAGCTCGGCGACGCGATCGGACAAAGAAGGCGCATGCTTCGCCGTCTCCACGTACACGTCTGCAGCGGCGTCGGCGCCCTTCGCCAACGCAAGCATGTCGTCCACGGTGGGACCAAGGACGTGGCCGGCTGCGAAGGGCGCAACGAACACAGAGCACGTGAACAAACGGAACATGACGGCAAGCAAGAATGCAACACGACGCGCCGTATCTCTGAACACGTTGCTCGGTGAACACGCGCGGCTGTGAGCGACCTATACGGTGCAAACGCTTTGCGAAAGCCCGGGCCGAACAACGACGAAATGAACAAACGCGCGACGGCCACGATGCGCTCGCAAAAGCTCTTGCGACGACAGGCGGTGGCCTGCGAGAAAACACTGGTTCGAACTCTGAACGCCCCAAATCGCAAATTTCAACCGGTGGCGCTGGCTTACGCGAGCAGCTCTGCCCGCAAAAGCTTGCCGATCGCCCGCGTCTCCGCGTCGAGCATGCTCTGCCAATCGGCGTCGAATGCGCTCGTCGAAGCTGCCCGCTTGGAAGCCCTGGCGCCTGCGAAAGCATCGGCTGCGCGCGCAACATCTTCCGTTGTCTCCATGGCCGGCCGCAATGTCACAACGTCAGCGCCGGCAAGGGCATCCAGGCCGACAAAAGCGGGAGGCGCGAATTCCTGTGAAGCGATTGCGGTCTCGCCACGCAAGGCCTTCGAAAGGGCGCCCGCGAAAGCAACGCCGTAGCCGTCATCCTCCGCAACGCGCTGCGCGATGTCTGCAACGGTGCGGCCCAAATCAACTGCGGAGACATCGCCCTGCATTTCACACACCGCACAAGCAAAGAACGCACAAAGCACGCATGATGACAAAGAGACCATTGCGGGTGCTGCCTGTGACGTCGGCACTTGCGCTTGCTCTGAACCAAACACGTTTGCTGAAAACACGCACTGCGCTTGCATTCTGTGACCACATCTCGCGCCGCCAACGGACACGCGCGCACAAACACAACCACGTTGCCACTGAACCACAAAGCGGTGGGTCGCGACCATCGCTGGCGTCAGAACCGACACGTGTCTGCGCACCAACTTCCCCTGCCAAAAACGAATGCGTGGAGGAAGGCGCCTTGCTGAACGCAACCGGTCCGCGGACACTGGCCCGCAATACGACACTCACACAAACTACGGCGCGCCTAATGCGGCCACGCCAGCTGCGAACTCATCATGCAATGCTTTCGTCTGCGCCGCCAAGCCTTTGTACACAGCTTCCTGCCGCATTGCGGGAACATCTTCCGCTGATACAACGTTCAAAATCATCGCAGGGGACGGCCGCATCGGCTCAGTTGCCGCAAGGCTCTTGCGCAAACGGTTCGCATCCACTGGCTGCAGGAAACTTGCTGGAACCGATTGCTCTTGATTAGCAATATCGGCAAATTTCTTACCAGCGCTCAACAGCAAGTTGCGCAACGAGGCATCGATCTCTGGCATTGCGGCGGCCTCCTCTGCAGGCGCTGGCCCGGGGTGCGCCCCGCCGACGTGGCCGGAAGCGCCGCGAAGCATCGACGCCAACAAGTCCGAATCGGACTCGGCATCGCCAATGGAAACGAAGCCCGCGACGGGCGCACCACGCCGCGCTCTCGAAGACGCAAGCGCTGCTGACTGTGCATCGACGGCTCGCTTCGCGCTGGCCGACATGCGGCGTGTCTCGTCACGCACGCTCGCTGCAAAGTTCTGGATTTGCGCGGCTGCGGTGCGCAACGCTTGACCGGATGTATCTGCCGATGCCCGCGGGCCTTCCGCTATCACATTTATCGTGGGGCCGCCGAGCGCAGCCACCGTGCACCAAGAACATGCGCAGAACAGCGTGCGAAACATGATTGCCGGCAATGCTGCAAACGTGACCGCGCAAAACCGCCAACGGACTGCTGACGACACGGAGCGCCACATGAAACACACCAGCGGCGGAAACACAAACGTACGAGCACCAAACGCGATGCGCAAAGGCGGAAAGATAGATCGAGAACGCAACGAAGACGTCTAACAACTGAAGCGGCACACTGGGTCGCACAAAGCCTTGGGCACACGTTAGAGCTGCAAGCCTGGGGTGGCACTAGCAACACCAAACTGCTTTCCGATCGAGCTACCCCGGCTGGGTTGGACATCGAACAAATTCAGCTGCTCGGCCGGCAAAGCGGCAACCGACGGCGGACATGTTGCAGCAAAAGGGTTCGCTTCGTCGAAAGTCGCGAGCTGCGGCGGCGTGCGCTTCGGGTTTTGGAATTCTGCCTGGGAACAAAACGGCGGCACCGACACGGACGAACAACTGTCCAACAAATCGTCGACCCAAAAGCCGGGACACATAACCAATGGCATGACGCACGTGTGCAAGCACACCGGCACGCTACCGCCGACAGGCACGAGTTCATCCCGACCCTGCGGTGCCGCGCAACGCGGAAAGACCGAGGAACACATCATTCCCATGTAAGCCGCGAAACAAGACTTGTACATGTCGTCGCTAGTTTTGCCAACCTTCTTCGCGTACAGGCTTGGAAAGCTAGCCACGTAACCGTCTAACATCGAATCCGTGACGTCGGCAAGCAAAAAGTCGGCCATGGTGATTGGATACAGCACCGATCCGAAACAATTGTGTCCATTCGCCATCGGAACGCAAGACAACGGCTGATTGTTCCACGCGGGCGGTGGCACCAACGGCGGCACCACGTGCACCAAGGACGCAATCGCTGCCTGAACGAGAGCCATGCCGTTGGCCAACGCTTGGGTCGACATCGCCATCGGCGCCACCAATCCTGCGGAGGCCGGTCCCTGCACGTGCTGACTGTACTCGAACAAACGCCGGCCCAAATCGAAACTGAAAACTGGACCGACAGCACCGCCGGGAAACGCAGAGATGCCGCTCACGACTCTGGAATCTGATGGGGCCGTGCCCTTGTCGCAATGCGGTGCCGTCGTTCCACCAACATAATTTGTGACGACGGCCGCCTGGCCATAACGCTGCAAGCCGCTATCGAATTCGGAAACGCTGCGGTTGTAGAGCGCGTGGTCGAATGCAACGTCGAAATGCTGGTAGACGCGCTCAAACGCTGCCCCGACTGCCTCGCTGCCGTTTGCGAACAAAGAAGCGACGGTCTGCGCGCCCGGTTGGGGGAAACTCGCAGGTGCAACCGCGCCAACGGTCGAGAACGCGGCCACGATACTCAACGAATGCGCCACCATGACGAGCACGACACGCGACACGTGCGCAAGCACAAAATCGGAATCGAAAGCTGCAAACCGATTTCGCGTGGTGACGCCGGCGAACGACGAAGACCTGGCGTCACGCACGCGCGGCGGAAATGATAACTAATGCGCGAGGGCAACATCAAAGAGGTCGAGACCTGACTGGTGACGAACGCTGGTTCGCAAGAGCGGCAACCCTGGCAAATCGGCGCGCGAATCTCACGAAGTAAAAGACACATCGCCGTGAAGAACGCAAGTCTTCGTTGAAGCCTTCACGGCTTCCCACACCTGAGCCGAGCCTGCAAATGCTTTGGCGTAGACCGTATATGGGAAAGTGCAAACTTGCGGCACTGAACGCATGGCGCACGTGGACACGTGGCCCGAATGCAAGCACCCGCACAAAGACGAGACCAAGACGCCCAAGACATGCGTCGCAACGTTCAATTCGTTGTACGCTTGCTGCAAAGCAACCCGCGCATAATTGCACTTGTTCGCTCCCAACGCCTTCAACGCACACGATGCCGGAGTCGCGCATGCAATGCCTGCGGGCGCCGCGGCTGCTGCAGCAACTCGCGCTGGCCCAACCGGAGCGGCCAACGCCAAAGCTTCGTCGAGGCGCCGTCCGACTTCCGCCGCCACATCGGCAAACAAAGCTTGGTGACGAGTTGCGTTTGACGGGGCCTGCGACAAAGCCACTCGAGTGTGCAAGAACGAGATGCACCGACCGCCGCACGTGCGCGCCAAATCAGCTTCGGCCAATTCCAACGGAAGCTTCGTCACCGCCAACGCGCCGGAGACGTGGCACAACGCAAAAGTCAAAAGAAGACAACGCATCATGACTTCACCGAAATGGGCGCCGCGCAAAAGTAACGACTTGCGAATGGCCTAAGCCAGATGTGCGCGCTGGCAGCGTTGAAGCGGCACCGGCGCCCCCGCCACCCCGAGACTTCGCCAGGTCACGCGAGACGAGCTGAGCAACTGAGCAACGACGAAAACGCATGCGCGCAAACATCGACAAACCGTAGCGATACACGTCGTCGGCGGAACGCGAAAAGATCACGGACGCTGGTCCGCAAACACGGCGCCGCCGTGAAGCCCGCGCTGGCAAAACTAACTGCTGCATGGCCACGGCGCGCCACAATATCGAGAAACTGCGGCCTTCTCTTCCGCCGTGTAAGCTGTGGCCGCCAGTGCGACGGAGCACGGGCCCTCGTAAGCCGCGGGCGCCATGCATACACCAGTGCTCTCTGCCCACGTGCTCGGGCACGGCTTCGCGAAATCTTCTTTGCATGCGTCGGCCGCGCTTGGCCGCAACACCGACGACCATGAAGCGCGGCAAGGCCATTGCACACCACACACGTCTTGAAACCACGCCTTGTCGGCCGCGACCAAGCTGGCGAAATCCTTCCGACGAACGCACGGCCCAGCGTAAGCAACGGGTGCCGAACACACGCCCGAACCTTCGAGACGCCAACCGACCGGACACGGCGCCGAGAAATCCGCGGCGCAACCGTCAAGACGAGCAAACGCGATGCCGCACGATTTCGCTATGTCCATTTTCTCGTGCGCGGCAAGGCCGCCGAAATGCAACGTGCCGCCGCAAGGGCCATCGTACGACACAGGGGCGTCGCACGCGTCACCGTCACCATGGTCCGACCAACCAGAAGGGCAAGGCGCATTGTAATCGCGAACGTGGCCGGCTTCGCCTGCACGAAAACCGTGTGCGAACAGCGCGTGTGACATAGCAACGTCGGCGGCGGCGCGAATAGCTGGAAGACTCGTGTTCGGAAACATGCCAGCGACTTTCTGCACAAGAGCTGGCTCAGTCGTGCTCGACAAAAAGCTCGACCCCATGGACACCGCATCGAACTCAGACAACTGCACATCCGCACGGTCGGCATCACGCACCAAATCGGCCAAGCGGGAATCGAACACATTGTTGCTTGACCGCAAAGCTCTGGCTGAAGAAGCCACGTCGTATTCAACAATAACTGGTGAGGTCGCAAGCGCCGCCGCGAATGACGACAAGAAGGACACGCGAACGTCGAGACGCACCATGACCGCGACTAAGTCACGAAACACGCCCACGATCAAAAGACACCCGAGCAATCTGGGACAAGCAGGTGCTCAAAACGATTGGCAACCACGCCCCGCTGGGCAACAACAAGAACCAACAACGAACTGCAGCAGCGACAACAGCAGCAGCGACGACGACGACGACGACGACCGTGACTCAAGAAAACCAACGAACATTCTGCACGAGCACTGGCCCGCCAATTCTGGCAAAGACTTGCAACATCAATTGCTCGCGCACGGCCAGCGCACAGCGCAAGATGCCGACCAGACCGCTTTGTCTGCATGTGCAAAGCCGCTGAAGTCCGCAACGGGGCTGCAAAGGCCGGCGTAAGAGTCGGGGGCAATACACAAACGACCAATAGGCGACCACCCCGCAGGACAAGCCGAAAAGTCAGTGATGCAAGGCGCGCATGGCCAAGCGACTTCGCACGACACAGCAAATTCGTCTTTTTGCGCCGGTGTAAATGCAGAAACGTCGACGTCGGCGCACGGTCCGTCGTACCCGCTTGGCGGAGAGCACAAGCCAGACCCATCCTCCGACCAACCCGACGGACAACCACGCAAATCACGTTCGCATGCGCCAACGTACTTGAAATGCAACACGTCGTTTGTCGCAACTCTCGAAGCGGTCTCTGCGAGTAACTCCGAAGCTCTTGCCTGAGCAACTTTTTCGCCGAGGTCCGAAGCCGCACGCTTCGCCAACTCGGACGTCGCGCCGTCATTTGCGTCGCCGAGGCCGGCAAGTCCTGCGCGGAACTTGGACAACAATGGGGCCAAACCTGCTGGAAACGCTTGGCCTGCGGCACCAACGAACGCGCAAGCGCAAATGCGCAACATGACTCCAAAGCCGACGCGCAAAAAGTGTGAAATGTGCTGCTGCGTCGAAACTTCGCGACGACGAAGCAAACAGCAGCGTTACGCACGCAGACCTGCGAGAATCACCATAGACAACGTTGCCCGGCGCAAGCTGCAGCCAGATACAAGCACGTCAGAAATAACAACGCGGCGCGCCCGCGACGCACAACATACGTACACAAGCACACTCGCTCGTACGCACGCCGCACACATGGCCAACGCTATATGTGAGCACAGGGACTGCCCTGCATTGCTGCGGTAAGTTGGGGCCAAGCAAACGTCGACCCTACCAAATTATCGAGGTCACGCTGCAGCAGCAGACGCGGCATGGCGAATTTCCGCGGACTCTGTGTGCAACAAATGCTGCTTGACGCTTGCGAACGAAGAATGCTTTGCATGCTGCCTGGCCTTCTCTGAAAGCAAAAGCGCGTCGAGCGCATCTATGACTTCCCGCTCATCCTCAGTCGGGGGCACAAGCTTGAATGTGTATCTGTCATCAGCACCAAGCGTGCCAGCCAAAAACGAAACACCAGTGCTTTCAGAAGCGCCCAATTCCCGGCGCAAGGCGTGTATCAACATGTCGTTCTCATGCTGCAACAGCGCCAATGCCAATGACAAATGCCGCGCACGAAAATGCTGTTCACCGATGTCGCGGCGCGATTCCATGGCGGCCAAAGCGCTTGTTCCGGCTCCCGCGGCGCGCTCCGCGACAAACGCGGCAGCAGTGCCGCGGGCACGTGCCAACAGCGCATTCGATGCGGCTTGGGCCTCGCGCAGCACAAACGCAGTCAAAGTTGTGAAATCCGCAAGCCGGGCGTTGAATTCACGAGCTTCTTGGGCCGACGCGGTGCCGTCGAATTCCTCAAGCTTCGGCAACAGAACCGACAAGTCCAACGCGCCATCGTCGGGCACGTGGACGTCGACAACTTGAACGTCACGGGACAAGAAACTGCTCGATTGATGTGCTTTGAACTGGCGCGCGATGCTTTTCGCCAACGATTCCAACCGAGGACGTGCGGCGCGCAACGCGGCGTTGAAAGCACGGACGTCCGATGCGGAAATGCTGCTCTCGAGGCTCTCGCGTGCGGCGTCTCGAGCAGCAATTGCGCTAACCAACCCCGCCGGTGGCGCGGCGGCGGCCAAACTCACATCGACAAGAGGGACCGCATCGGTCGCAGCGATGGGCATCAAACACAACACAAATGCGAGAAGACGCGCTGGCATGGCAGGCAACACGAAAAGAAGCACGCTCGCCACAAGACACGCTCGAATCTGTCAACGTGTGGTTGCGACCATTGGCGGTCCGAGACCGAACTCCTCCACGCACACCACCGGCGAACAACTGCGCTTGTGCAACTGCAACGGCGCTCCTCGATACGAATTGACGCGCCACGCTTGGACTTATAAGCACTGCAACGGTTTCGCCGTTCAGCTTTGACATGAACCCGAACTTGCAACATTTGCAAAAACTCATGCAACGTCGCTTGGTTCGCGCCACTCCCGCACACCAACTGCGAATGGGCACTGGCCCACAGGAGCGAAAACAAACGCAACGAGTGACGAGAACACACGTCACGCAAGGCAAGGCCAGTATGCCCCACACGTCGACGACCACTCCGCCATCATACCGCGCGTGAAGCCAGCGAAATTCACTGCCGAAGTGCACGGCCCAATGTATGACGCTGTCGGCTTGCATGTGGTCCCACCGTCCGAAACCCAGTCGCCCGGGCAAAGCGACGAGAAATCCCGACGACATTCCACGCATGGCCAATGAGCAACACACAGTTCCGACCAACGCTCTTTCGCAGACGACGACAAGCCATCGAAACTTTGAACGCTGCCGGCGCAAGGCCCCACGTAAGCCGCGGTCGGGGCGCACTTGCCCACACCGGCCGGCGAAAACAACAACGGGCATTGTTGAGAAAAGTCTTTGTCGCAAGCTGCACGTGCATGATGCGAATCCGGGTCCAGAGCAGAGCCGGCATGTGGGGAGACACCCGGACCTTGCTCGCCCAACCGTTGCACAATGGCACCGGCGGCCTGTGATGTACGATCTGGCGCCTGCAAAGTCACGGGCGCGTGCTCGAATATGCCGACCAGAGCATCCAACGGGTCCACGGCGCCGAAAGCCAACGACACCGACGCAACGGCAAAACAACGAAGCACACACTTGACGGACATCGCAAACACCGGTGGACGGGCACAAAAGCGGCAATCGAGCAGAAACGCTAGCTGCCTTGCGGCCGCTGGAACGGTTGCGTCGCACGCGCTGCAAGAACCAATGGCACTCTCCGACGTGGTGCTTTCGACAAATACTAGCAAAGAACTATCGAAACGCTTCGACGTCCACGAGCAGCACTGGCTGCCGTATCGAACTTCCCGCTTTCATCTTGCCACGCTTGCGCTGCGTTGCGTGGCAAAACTGTCGAAGCTCTCCACTGGCGCGTCATCAACGCTGCCTGCCGGCGGCTTGTGCAAATTCATCCAAATCAAAGGCGCTTGGGTTTCTCTGTCAAACTCGGGTCCGGCGCTTCCCGCTGTTTTGCCGCGCAACGACGCCGCAGTCGTCAAGAACGCAGCGCCGCCGGCGCCGGACAACTGGGCTCCCGAAACGAGCGGCACAGGCGACGCTTCCATGCGGACGTCGATGCGCGCATGGCCTGCGGCTCCTGTCCCAAACGAAGCCACGGTGACAAGCAAAGAACTGCGAATGATTCCAAACATGACGAAGCAATTTGCGAATCGCTAAAATGATCGCTGAACTCTGAGCCAAGCACGGTGCGACACAAGCAATGCACAAGTGTCGAAATCGGTGTTGCTGTGGGTAAAGCGATGCGAAACGTCGTTCGATAGCAAGATGCGTGTACCGCGGCACTGTCGCCAGCCATGCGCACAACAGCTAAACGTCCGCAAGCAAGAAACCACTGGGCTTCGCAAAACCGAACGCGCATCGCTTCAAGCGACAGCCGCCGCGACAACAGCACCCATGCGCTTGACCAACCGCAACTCTAACTCAAGGATGCGCTGGCGCAGCCGGTCCTCGGCAACGTCGCGGCGATCTTCCATGTCTGCGACGAGACCAGCCACGGTCGGGAACGGGCCGGCAGGTGGCAACAACCGCACGTCGACGGCAAGCGGCCCATCGGCTGCGCGTTCCTTCAAGAACGACACCCCGCGACTGGAAGCCCGAGACAAGCTCCCTTTCAACTCGCTCACGGCCATGTCGACCAACATTTGAAATTCGCCAACGGCTTGGTCAACCAAGCGCTGCTCATCGAAGCTGCGGATGCGCTCGACCAATGCGATCCGCTTACGTATGCGGTTGCTGACGGGTGGCGCCGGCGAAACCTCTACACGAAAATCTGTTCCAACGCTGCGCGCGGCCAACAGCGACCCGACAACATGCCTGTTCGAAGCAGAACGGTCGAGTGGGCTCGCGGGCTTGGCAAACAAGCTCTGGATTCGCTCTTCGGCGCTCGATGCAGCGGCCGCGTAGACCGCGTCCAAACGCCCCAGAGCTTCCTCTTCTGCATCCGCCCGCGCGGCATCCAAACCAGCAATCTGCGCAACGACGTCTGGCAATGCCGCTGCCGCCGGTGACAAGCTCAAGTCGACAACCGGAGTGGCGAGCGCAAAGCTTTGAAGAAACAAGTACGGCACGACGGCAACCGCAAACATGACGGAGCGACAGCGCTTCACAATTACAATTCGCAGTCTCCGGCGCACTGTGCGAAACACAAAGACCTGCGGCGCCGGCAACGGTGGCACAGACCGCCCATCAATCATTGCAAATGGGGCTCGGGCGCTTCGATTGCTGTTTGCGAACTACTGAACGGACGCAACTGGATATCGCAAAGCAGCGTGCGGGCGGGCGGGCGCTGGCCCGCGGAATGCAAAGGACGCAACAAGAAACTTAACCCAATGACGTGGTATCGATGGCGCTTGGTGGCACGCCCGCGGACAATTGCATCGCGACCGCATCGGGGCCATACATGCGAGACGGGCGCGGCAAGACGACCTCGACATGGTCGCCGGCTCCCGTGGCTACGTTCGACACTTCGGCTGCGAACGGCATGCCGGACAACAACGTGAGCAACGAACCA
>Ga0075477_10001311_pt1 | contig 11698 bp, 10 predicted proteins | sample DEB08_DNA_FD_76338 | JGI IMG/M metagenome (GOLD analysis project Ga0075477, IMG submission 76338) | Aqueous microbial communities from the Delaware River and Bay under freshwater to marine salinity gradient to study organic matter... | ecosystem: Environmental > Aquatic > Marine > Coastal ...
AGGTGGACCGAAGTGCAGCGTATGCCGCACGGCACATGGCAAAAAACATGGTCGCTGCCGGGGTGGCCGATCAAGTATTGGTACAGGTAGCCTACGCAATTGGTGTGGTGGAACCGGTAAGTGTGCTCGTAGATACATACGGCACGAGTAAGGTGCCCTACAGCGATAGCGAATTGGGCGAACGGATGAAAGCGGTATTCGATATGCGTCCTGGTATTATTGAGCAGCGTCTGAAACTGCGTCAACCCATGTATGGACCTACCGCAGCCTATGGACACATGGGACGGAATTCCGAGACGGTGAAACGCATCTTTGAACGCCCAAATGGAGCAACGGTAGAAACCCTCGAATTAGAGGTAGAGTTATTTACATGGGAAAAATTGGATTTCGTAGAGCAGGTAAAGGCCGCGCTTTAATCAGGAGTGGTGCCTTTCTAGTGGCATTTGCGCTCTTTGGGACCGCAGCGGCATTTTCGGCTGATGTGGACACGGAATTTCACTTGCGCATCATCTTTTCGGGGATAACCGAGGCGCGGGGGAAGCTTTTGGTGGAAGTGCGCGATGAGCAAGGCCGAACTTTGAGTGGCCATCAATTGGCGGCGGCACCCGACAGCGAGGGGACCCAAGATTTTGAACTTTTATTGCCCCAGGGTAAATATGCCATTGCGGTCTTTCACGATGTGAACGACAACGGCGATATCGATTTGAACTGGCTCGGAGCGCCCACGGAAATCTATGGTTTTAGTAACAACGCACGAGGTGTCTTTAGTGAGCCCGAGCTCGCGGATCAACTATTTGAACACTCCAAAAATGGGGGTGTACAGCGCATCCATCTTCGCTGAAAGCGTTGTATCTTTGAGAAAAATGTGGATTATGAAGACGAGTAAGGCGGTCTTTTTCGGGTTGATGTTGGCTGTTGCCGGTTGTACATCATCCCAAAAAAATTCGGAACCCTTCGATATCCAAGGCCATCGGGGCGCGCGTGGTCTTGCTCCCGAAAACTCCATTGACGGATTTATAAAGGCGTTGGACTTAGGCGTGAAAACCCTGGAAATGGATTTGGTGGTCACCGGCGACGGCGTAGTCGTTCTCAGTCATGAGCCCTATCTATCTCGAACCATCTGCGCCACAGAAGGCGGATTGGACGAAAGGGAATACAACATTTACAAGATGACGCTCGAGGAGCTGCACTCTTATTATTGCGGCGTAGCGCCCCACCCTGACTTTCCCGAACAGTTGCCTGCTGCACATGTGAAGCCCGCATTGGACCGTACCATCGCGGCGGTTAAAGCCTATTGCGACTCGTTAAATCGCCCCTTGCCGAATTTTAACATGGAAATCAAATCCAAACGGTCTACCGACTTAATTTATCACCCTGGCCCTGCCGAATTCACCGCTGCCGTAATGGAGGTGGTTACCCAAATGGGCATTGAAGAACAAACAATTATTCAGTCGTTCGACCCGCGACCACTCCGTTTAATTCACGGGCAGTACCCATTCATCCGAACAGCCTATCTCACTGCCGTTCGTGCTGAGGCAGAGAATTATCGGCAAAAGCTAGGTTTCCGTCCAACTGCAGTCTCTCCTGAATACTCGATGGTCGATACGGCATTAATCGGCCTCTGCCACCGCGATTCGGTCTCGGTGATTCCATGGACCGTGAACGAGCTAAAGTCCGCTCAGGAGCTGTTTAAATGGGGTGTTGATGGGATTATAACCGACTATCCCGACCGAATTAATGCATCAACGGTTACGCAGTAAGCAGCTACTCTGGTGAAATTCAGGGGCGGTGCTTTCGAAATCACCCCGTATTGCTCAATCCGACATTCTAGGAGATATTTCCCCTGGCTCCTGCAAAAAGCGAATATTCCGGACAAGACCCGCATATTTTGTGCGCTTTACCGCAGATTTCTGAAATACCTTTTTGAACGTCTCCTCCGTGAGTTCCTCCCAATCGCTCGCAGTCATTTGGGATAACGCATTCGATGGATTAAATCTCGCCTCTTGATGAGGGACCGAAAATCGGTTCCATGGGCACACATCTTGGCACACATCACACCCGAACATCCAGCCGTCCATCTGCCCCTTAAAATGATCGGGGATTGCATCCTTCAGTTCAATGGTGAGATGTGAAATGCACTTGCTGCCATCGACCACATAGGGCTGGACAATGGCCTCAGTAGGGCATGCGTCGATGCATCGGGTGCAGGTACCGCAATGATCGGTAATCGGGCCATCAGGCTCAAAATCCAAATCCAATATAAACTCTCCGATAAAGAAAAAAGAACCCACCTTAGGGGTGATGAGGTTTGAATTTTTCCCGATCCACCCGAGCCCCGCACGCCGCGCCCACGACTTGTCCATCACGGGTGCACTGTCCACGAATACCCGTCCGCTAAAATCGCCATATTGCATCCGCATCCATTCGCCGAGTTCACGCAAACGATCCTTCACCACGCGGTGATAATCCTCGCCATACGCGTATTTGCTTATTTTATAAGTACGGGTTGATTCCACCGTCTCGCCGGCAATTGCCGAATTGCTTTTTTTATCGGGTTGATGCAACGGCCTCTCCGGAAAATAGTTGTATAAAACCGAAACCACACTCCGGGCACCATCTACCAATTTTCTCGGATCCAAACGTTTGTCGAAATGGTTTTCCATGTAGGCCATCGATCCGTGATGTCCTGCGCGAAGCCATTGTTCCAGTCGCGGTGCATCTTCCTCCAAGAATCCCGCACGGGATACGCCGAGTGATATAAACCCCAACTCCATCGCTTTGGCCTTGAGGGTAGCTGTGGGTATCGATGGCACTAAAACAATTGATTTTGCCCCGTTGCACCTCCCGATTGATCTCGACCGAGATGCGCGTAGGCCTGAGCAGTTGCCTCCCGGCCACGCGGGGTTCGAACAAGGTATCCCTGTTGGATTAAAAAGGGCTCATAGACCTCTTCGATGGTGCCCGAGTCCTCACCCACCGCCGTGGCAATGGTGTTTAGTCCCACGGGACCTCCCTTGAATTTCTCAATAATGGCCAACAAAATTCGGTGATCCATTTCGTCCAGTCCATGGTGATCTACATGCAGTGCATCAAGCCCAAACTTGGAAATATCCAAATCGATGGTACCATTGCCCTTTACCTGCGCAAAATCCCGAATTCGGCGAAGCAGCGCATTGGCAATACGCGGAGTACCTCGGCTTCTCCCCGCAATCTCATAACTGGCATCGTCTATAATAGGCACCTGAATAATGCCTGCACTTCTGCGAACAATATGCGAAAGCAGTTCATTATCGTAATAATTAAGTCGTGCGTTGATTCCAAACCGCGCACGCAAAGGAGCCGTGAGCAGCCCTGAACGGGTGGTGGCACCAATAAGGGTGAAGGGCTCCAGCGCAATCTGAACAGAACGCGCATTGGGGCCTGAATCGATAACAATATCGATTTGAAAATCCTCCATGGCGGAGTACAAGTACTCCTCTACCACAGGGCTCAACCGATGAATTTCGTCTATAAAGAGCACATCGCGCGCCTCCAAATTTGTAAGAAGCCCGGCCAAATCGGCGGGTTTATCCAATACGGGGCCGCTGCTCACCTTAAATCCCGCACCGAGCTCATTGGCAATAATATTGGCTAGTGTGGTCTTTCCCAAACCTGGAGGACCATGAAGTAAAACATGATCTAATGCTTCCCCCCTCCGGTTGGCTGCCGTAACAAACACCTCCAGATTCTCAATCACCTTCGCCTGCCCTGCAAAATCGCCAAAGGAAGCAGGCCTTAGTCGCACATCGAGCTCCCGGTCTTCCCCTCGAAGGCCTTCACGTTCCGGATTGAGGTTATCGTTCATCATAGTCAAATATACTTTTAATCCATAAAAAATGCCCCGGTCCTAGCGGACCGGGGCACCAAGTTTTTAACAACCCTCGAAATTAATGTTCCTCTTCGTCGGGCCTAAGCGGTTCGGTCTGAGGTACAAAATCGTCGTCCATACCGGGCTTGCTGTAATCGTAGGCCCAACGGTGAACCGCGGGGATTTCACCTGGCCAGTTTCCGTGCACATGCTCAATTGGAGTGGTCCACTCAAGCGTATTTGATTTCCATGGGTTTTGCTCAGACTTCTCCCCTCTGAAAATGGTATACACGTAATTGATAATAAAAATTCCTTGTGCTACCGCCCCTGCAATAGCAAACATGGTAATGAGCACATTGATGTCCATTAAACTCTCGAACATAGGAAACGCCGTGTTGGTATAGTATCGACGCGGAACTCCGGCCAATCCTAAATAGTGCATTGGGAAGAACACCCCGTAAGCACTAATAAAAGTTAACCAAAAATGCCAATAACCCATTTTCTTATTGAGCATTTTACCATAAAGTTTAGGGAACCAATGGTAAATACCGGCAAACATTCCAAAAATTGCCGATAGTCCCATTACAATGTGAAAGTGAGCAACCACAAAGTAGGTGTCGTGTACGTTGATGTCCAGTGCGCTATCACCCAATATTAACCCCGTAAGACCCCCAGAAATAAAGGTGGAAACCAGACCGATTGAAAATAACATCGCAGGCGTAAAACGCAAATTACCCTTCCAAAGGGTTGTAATGTAATTAAATGCCTTAACGGCGGATGGAATAGCAATAAGCAAGGTTGTGAATGTAAATACCGATCCCAAGAACGGATTCATTCCCGTTACAAACATGTGGTGACCCCACACGATAAACGACAAGAATGCAATAGCCAAAATAGATCCCACCATCGCGCGGTATCCGAAAATGGGTTTGCGCGCATTGGTTGCAATAACTTCAGACGTAATACCCAATGCAGGAAGTAACACAATATAAACCTCGGGGTGCCCCAAGAACCAGAATAAATGCTGATACAAAACAGGACTACCGCCCGAATTGCTCAACACCTCACCCTGAACCATAATATCGCTCAAATAAAAGCTCGTACCCATACTGCGGTCGAATAAAAGCAACAATGCCGCACTTAGTAAAACCGGGAAGGATAATACACCAATGATGGCAGTTACAAAGAAGGCCCAAATGGTAAGGGGCAATCGGGTCATACTCATCCCAGCAGTACGTAAATTAAGTACGGTAACAATGTAGTTTAACGCTCCCATAAGCGAAGACGCAATAAATAACGTCATGCTCACCAACCATAAGGTCATCCCGGTTCCCGAACCAGGAACGGCCTGAGGAAGTGCACTCAATGGGGGATAAACGGTCCATCCAGCCGATGCAGGCCCACTCTCCACAAAGAGTGATGCAACCATAACTACACTACTTGCAAAGAAGAACCAGTAGGACAGCATGTTAATGAAACCCGATGCCATATCGCGCGCTCCAATTTGCAATGGAATGAGCAGGTTGGAGAATGTTCCACTGAGCCCTGCGGTAAGCACGAAAAATACCATGATGGTTCCGTGAATAGTCACGAGAGCCAAGTAGATGTTAGGGTCCATAACGCCATCGGGAGCCCATTTACCCAAGAAAGTTTCGAGAATGGGGAATGGTCGCTCGGGCCATGCCAATTGAAGGCGGAAAAATACCGACATCATCATGGCAATAAATCCCATAATCATCCCCGTGAGCAAAAACTGCTTGGCAATCATCTTATGATCGTGGGAGAAGATGTATTTGGAGAGAAAAGTTTCTTCGTGGTGTTCGTGTTCGTGAGCCATTTTTTCCTCTTGTTTTTGTTTTAACCTTGCTTCATAGTAGATTGTTCAGCCAACCATGCCTGATAATCCGCCTCGCTTTCCACGACGATGGTCATTTGCATGTTGTAGTGCGCTGCTCCACAAATTTTATTACACAAAAGAACGTATTCAAATTCAGGATTTCCTGTGATCTCCCGCATTTCGGCCGTGGTTTTAGTTGGCGTAAACGCAAACTGTGTAATCATTCCGGGAACACAGTTCATCTGCATTCTAAAGTGGGGGAAATAAGCCGAGTGAATCACATCTTGGCTGCGGAATTTTAAAAGATGGGGTTGTCCCACGGGGATGTGAATTTCGCCGCGGATCATTTGATCGTCGAATCCAGCTTCATCCTCCGGATTTACACCTACAATATTTTGTCCTTCAATGTAGCGAACATTGGCTTCACCCAATACATTGTCTTCCCCAGCGATTCGGGCTGTCCAATCGAATTGCCGAGCATAAAATTCAACCACGCGGGCATCCGTCATATCAGAAGACATCATCCCCGTCCACGTATTTAATCCATAAGCAATCAATACCGTGAGCACTACAGCGGGAATAAAGGTCCAAACCATTTCCAGCTTGTTGTTGTGCGAAATATAGGCGGCTTTGCGATTTTTCGCCCCGCGATATTTAAATGCAAACCAAAAGAGTAAGATCTGAGTTACAAAAAACACGAAGATGATTACACCCATCGTAATGGCCATCAAACGATCAATTTTCGCTCCGTGTTCCGAGGCGGGTTCGGGAAGCAAGTGATGGCTCCATGCAAAGTAAGACCAAATAAAGGACCCGAGCATAGCAATCATAAACAGAACCATTAGAAACCCTTGATTTCTGTTATCGGTATCGTTTACCGAATTGGATTCCCCGCGCATGGCGGAAGTAATCTCCAAAATGCGCATCACCTGGGTTAGTGTAACCAACAGGACCGAAACAAGCGCTATGATTAAAATAGTATTCATTATGTAATCGGTTTTTCCCTAATTATATGTGATGAATTTTACTTTCCTTAAGCATGGGGTGATTCTTGGGCAGGAGTGCTGCCTTGGAGAGTGCTGTAAACACGACCAAAATAAAGAGCCCCGCAAATCCGAGCATTCCACCAACCTCAATCCATCCGAGAGACCAGTGCTGTCCGAGTGTACCTGGATAAATCATCATGATTACATCCAACCAATGACCAATCAAAATAAAGATACCCCCAGCAATTAATCCGGCTTGGAAACGCTTGGCATCGCGACTTATTAATATCACCACAGGAAACAAAAAGTTAAGCGCCAACATAATGAGATATGGAACTTTGTAGTACTGGAATCGCGCAATGTAATAGGTTACCTCTTCGGGAATGTCCGAATACCAAATGAGCATGTATTGACTGAACCATAGATAAGTCCAGAAAATGCTAAAGGCGAACATAAATTTACCCAAATCGTGTAAGTGGTTCTCGTTCACTTCTTGAAGATATCCCTTGGACTTTAAGTAGACCAAAATCAATGCCAAGGTGGTTAATCCACTCACAAACATACCGGCAAACACATACCAACCAAAAAGTGTGCTAAACCAGTGTGTATCGATGCTCATAATCCAATCCCATGCGGACATGGAAGAAGTTACTGCAAAGAAGACCAAAAATATGGCTGAGAGTTTAATAGACTGTCTGTGGTAGCGATCCCCGCCCTCAATGTCCTCACGCAACGAGGCACTGCGCAACAAGCGCGACATGAAGATCCAACCCAACAAATAAATAAGAGCGCGAACTAAAAAGAAGGGGAAATTTAGATAAGGTGTCTTTCCCGCAATAATCTCATCGTAATGAGGATTTTTAACTACGGCATCGGGAGAAGCCGCTTCGCCATGTGAATCCGCATGGTGGGCGTCTGCTTCATGGGAGGCATCAACATGGCCTTCTTCATGGCCCTCGGCGTGTGAATCCCCTTCGACAGTCGCATGGTCATTGCTGTGGTCATTACCATGAGAATCTCCGTGCGCATCGCCATGCTCGCTGCCGTGGTGCGTCATGGTCGCTTCGTAATGTTCGAGTTCAGCCACTGTAACCTCCTCTTGCGAAATAAAAGTATCCATCCAATGATAGATATGGTGCTTGTGAAGACCACCCATAAGGATAATAAATATCATTACCGCTCCAGCGAAAGGAAGATAACGCGTCATAGCCATCATAGGGCGCAGAATCAGTACCGACCATCCCGCTTGTCCCACATACTGGATTGCATAGAAGAATACCGCTGCCAATGAAATGGCTAAGAAGAAGAAATTATTGGCGTGCAAACTGCTCCAAGCGCGAGTAGAATCCGTAACGAAACCCGCAATAATCGATATCAACCCGATAGCGATCAAAGCATACGCTGTAACTTTTAATTTTTTTGGTACCGTAAACATGTGTTGTTATTTTGAAAGGTCCGCTTTGAGTTTCATAACGTAATTCACCACTTTCCAGCGCTCGTCGATGGTCATCTGGGATGCATGACTGCCCATTACCCCCTTGCCGTATTGGACTACGTGGTAGGTACTTCCCTCAGAAATATTCCGGCCTGCATCGTTGTACGCAGGAACCCCGAGAATCTTCTCATTTTGAACCAAAATCCCATTTCCATCACCTTTATCTCCGTGGCAATGTGTACAGAAAATGCCATACAACTCCTTGCCTTCTGCCAACATCTCCTCGGAGTCGAGCTCAGATAACGGGTTGGTAAGGTTTTGCTTAGCGGAGGCATATCCCTCTGGTGTATTGGGGTATTCATAAGGTACATGACCTCGTGGAATGGTATTTTGAACAGGCTTGATGTAAGCCGCTCCACCCTCTTCCGAGGTGTTTTCTTGATAGGTCTCGATGGCAGGACCTCGATACATATCTGGCATGTATTCAATCCCTGGCTTCGACTTATCGCGGGTACAAGATCCCAGCAATAGAGCTGCGGATACCGCGAGAGGCGAAATGAACGTGAGAGTAAACTTAATGCTGCGCATCGGTCGATTCTTTTTCGTGAATTTCAATAGCTCCAGTCTCTTCGAAAATCTGCTTGGCAACCGAAACATCGGCATTTTCGATTTCCACCATAAATAAATCATCGGTGGTACGAGGGTCGGGATTCATTGCAGGACGTCCGGGATACATTCCATTTTTTGCTAAAAAGGTAATGACCATTAAGTGACCCGCAAAGAGCACCGTACATTCGAACATGATGGGAACAAATGCAGGTAGGTTTTTCCAGAACGTAAAACTGGGCTTTCCACCAATATTTTGTGGCCAGTCTACAATCATCATGTAATTCATCATCAACATGGCAAAAGACAGACCAATTACGCCATAGATAAAAGCAGCTACAGCTATACGCGTGTCTTTTAGACCCATGGCTTTGTCTAAACCATGAACGGGGAATGGGGTGTATACTTCCTTGATGTGAACGCCTTTCTCGCGAAGGGCTTTTACTCCTTTGAGCAACACATCATCATCGTCATATAAACCGTGAATGATTTTTTTACTCATGGTTGTGCTCCTTTTTATATTGTGAACCTGAAGACTTGAGAATGGTTTTGATCTCGGCCTGTGCAATTACCGGGAAAGTGCGGCTGTACAAAAGGAAGAGAACAAAGAAAAATCCAATGGTGCCCAAGAAAATTCCAATATCCACAAATGTTGGTGAGAACATGGTCCAAGATGATGGTAAATAATCTCGGTGCAAGGAAGTTACAATAATCACAAATCGCTCAAACCACATCCCAATATTCACAATAATGGAAAGGGAAAAGGTAAACACAATGTTGGTTCTCAACTTTTTAAACCACATCAACTGAGGAGAAATCACGTTACAGGTCATCATGGACCAATACGCCCACCAGTAAGGCCCTGTAGCCCGATTCAAAAACGCGTATTGCTCGTATTCTACACCGCTGTACCAAGCGATAAAAAGCTCAGTGATGTACGCAATCCCCACGATAGAACCCGTGAGCATAATTACGATGTTCATCATCTCGATGTGTTGTATGGTAATGTAGTCTTCCAGATTCACCACTTTACGCATAATAATGAGTAGCGTTTGCACCATTGCAAATCCGGAAAAAATTGCCCCAGCTACGAAATACGGAGGAAAGATAGTAGTATGCCAACCGGGTATTACCGATGTAGCAAAGTCCATGGATACAATGGTGTGTACAGACAATACAAGTGGAGTAGCCAACCCTGCAAGAACCAAGGAAATCTCCTCAAAACGCTGCCAGTGTTTGGCTTTTCCGCCCCATCCAAAACTCAAGATGGTGTACACTTTTTTAGTCATCGGCTTGATGGCGCGATCGCGAATCATAGCAAAGTCGGGAATTAATCCCATGTACCAGAACACCAATGAGATGGATAGGTACGTAGAAATCGCGAATACGTCCCACAAAAGAGGCGAGTTAAAGTTCACCCAGAGCGAACCAAAAGTGTTGGGAATTGGAAGTACAAAATACGCCAACCATACGCGACCCATGTGAAAAATCGGGAAAAGACCCGCTTGGAATACTGCAAAAATGGTCATTGCTTCCGCTGAACGGTTAATGGACATCCTCCATTTTTGGCGGAACAGCAAGAGAATCGCAGAGATGAGTGTACCTGCGTGTCCGATACCTACCCACCAAACGAAATTGGTAATGTCCCAGGCCCAACCAACTGTCCGGTTGAGACCCCATGTACCAATACCCACGCCAACGGTGTAGGCTATAGATCCCATTCCCCATAGGAACATGGTAAACGCTGTTCCAAACATAATCCACCACATGCGATTGGCTTTTCCCTCAATCGGACGAGCCACATCTTCGGTAATTTGTTTGTAAGTTTTGTCGCCAGTAATTAGCGGCTCACGTATGGACGATTCGTAATGCATAATCGTGGTGTTTTTATTCTTAGGTCAGGCCTTGTTACGTACTTTTGTGTGATAGAATACAGATGGGCGGGTTCCCACTTCTTCTAAAAGGTGATAAGCCCGTGACTCCTCTGCCAATTTAGCCACTTCACTTTCCTTATCGTTGAAATCGCCAAATACAATTGCACCTGTGGAGCAAGCTCCTGCACATGCAGTTTGAATTTCTCCATCATTCAAAGGACGTCCTTCGCGCTTGGCCTCCAGCTTGCCCAATTGAATTTTCTGAATACACATGCTGCATTTTTCCATCACCCCGCGCGCACGAACGGTAACATCCGGATTCAAGACCATCTTACCCATATCGTCCATGGCTGGATTCACATCGGCAAATTGATCGTTTCCTGTGTAGTTAAACCAGTTAAAGCGGCGAACCTTGTAAGGACAGTTGTTGGCGCAGTAACGCGTACCGATACAGCGGTTATAGGCCATATGATTCAATCCTTCCAAACTGTGTGAGGTAGCAGCCACCGGGCAAACGGTTTCACAGGGTGCGTGGTTGCAATGCTGGCACATCACAGGCTGGAACACCACCTCTGGATTCGAACTGGGCTCCTCCATGGAAGCGTACATATCTATTGCGCCAATATTCTCTTCCTTAGCGCGGTCCTTATCCATATCGCTCGAGTAATAACGGTCGATACGCAACCAATACATGTCGCGACTCTTGCGCATTTCCTCTTTTCCAACCACTGACGTATTGTTCTCTGCCTGGCAAGCAACTACACAAGCTCCACAACCGATACAGCTGTTTAAATCGATACTGAGATTCCACCAGTGCCCCGTAGTCTTGTCGAATTCGTCCCACAGATTTACTTTGGAAACATGTTCCTCTCCGCGGATGGTTTCAAAATGAATTTCGGGATTACCTGCTTTTGAATCTGCAATGAACTCAGCAAGCGTGGTCTCCTTAACAATGGAACGTCCCATCATGGTGTGGGCCAACTGGATACAAGCAAACTCATGCTCTCCTTCAACAGGCTCAATGGTTACATCAACCTGCTGGTGCTGACCATTTAAATACAAAGGCCATGCATCCACCCCTACTCCATCTGCCACCTTTCCTGCCATAGTGCG
>Ga0075477_10001312_pt1 | contig 11692 bp, 8 predicted proteins | sample DEB08_DNA_FD_76338 | JGI IMG/M metagenome (GOLD analysis project Ga0075477, IMG submission 76338) | Aqueous microbial communities from the Delaware River and Bay under freshwater to marine salinity gradient to study organic matter... | ecosystem: Environmental > Aquatic > Marine > Coastal ...
AGCCATGTCTCCCTGCGAATTTCCACTGGTAGGAAGATCATTTACTGTTGCATATACAGAAGCTACACCTGCTCCTCCGTCAGCACCTGCGGCTCCTGCTGCGCCATCAGCCCCGGGACTGCCTTGTGATCCGATCACTTCTACCCATTGGCTAGAGTCAGCATCTTCGTAGTATACGAAAGTGCCTCCTCCATCAGTATCGAACCACATCTGCCCATCACTCGGACTCGTGGGTGCAGTATCGGATGTAGCCATCATTGAAGGAGAGTTGGCTTCCCATACACTTTTTGTTGAATTATAAGTAAACCCAGCGTGAACGTCGCCGTTACTTGGGTTTGCTGGAAAATTTATTGCCATGATTTCTCCTTATGTGAATATAAAATTCTTAAACTGTGTCACAAGAGTATCTATAGGTGAAATATAATTCATTACACCAACACCAGCTACTTTATGAGGCATAGTAGTTCTAGCTGTATAACCTGTTATTGGTGAAGGCGGACTTCCGCCATAAAAGGCTATATGGTTGTCATAAGTTCCATCTATAGGCAGATAAGGTTGGAGGTACCCTTGATTGCCAGAGCTACTTTCATTAATCCAAACATTATCAGTTACATTATAAATTCTTGCATCAAAACCCGACCCATTGCCCGTTGCTAATTCTATCGCAATAATATACCATTTATTTGTAGTCAACCCAGAGTTACTAGAATTAAAACCCCCATAAACTGGATCAAAACCCCATCCAATTGAACTACTTGCTATATTTTGTAAAGACAAGGATGAATTATCAACTGCGCTTATACCAATGGAGGCCCCTGCTGCAGAATCATACATTACTGCATAAACTAATATTCTATCACTAGAGGTAGGGTTGAAACTAAATGCTGGCATACCTGTAAAGAGTATAAGTTCTCCCGTATTATCTATTCTGCCAGCATTGTATTGCAACAAAGAATCTGCAACAGTATCCGCGTTTGTTACTGAAGTTCCTCCTGTTCCAACTATCACTGTGCCATCGCCTGCTACTAAATAAGGTCCATCAAAAAATTCTAAACTAATTGTCGATGTTCTTGCAGTAACATTTAATCCGTCGCTAGCTTTTGATCTAAAAGTAAAGCTTCCAGCATTGGCAATATTTGTAGAGGGTGTAAAAGTAAAAGTTCCGCCACTTTGAGCTATTGTTGCTTGAGTTTGATTACTAGGACTGGTATCGTAACTATACGTAATATCGAACCCTTCTGGATCAGTTGCAGCAACAGTAAAAGACGAAGTAGAACCATCAATAGGTAAATCTACTCTACTTGGAGGTTCCGTAGTCCATGAAACATCTTCATTTGGTCCAGAATAAACTCTATCCCATTCTGTACCGTCCCACATATAAAGTGCTTTTGTATCTTGGGCAACTGCAAAGTCTCCCAATGTATTTCCTGTAGAAGGAAATGTTGCAAAGTTTGTATAGGATGTAGGGGTTGCAGCAGCTCCATCAGCTCCAGCAGCTCCAGCAGCTCCAGTAGCACCTATAGGGCCAGGAACACTTACACTGACCCACTGACTTGAGTCTGCATCTGCATAATAAACATACATTTTACCCGCATCAGAGTCCCACCACAAGTCTCCATCGTTTGGAGAACTTGGAGCAGCATCATCAGTAGTCACCGAAGCGCCGCCGCCCCCGCCTCCGCCGGAACTAGCGGCTGCTGTCCAGTACCCTTTACTGGAGCTATAAGTATATGTAATTCCTCCGACGTCTTGAGTATCGCCGTCGGATGGATTATCGGGAAAATTTACTACTGCCATTGTATTATCCTTTTAACTCTGCCGTAGGCGGCGTGAAGTTTACTGTGTATCTTGCTAGGCCTTTGGTGATGCGAATATCGCTTATATATCCATCAAAAAAGAATTCGGTACTAAATCTAGCACCTACTCTTATCGGGATTTGATTCTGGTTAAAATCGTAACTATTTGTTGCAGAAGCTACTTCTACTCCATCAAAAAACATTTTTAAACTTGTACCGTTTCGTGCAACTGCAATATGTACCCACTGACCTGTTGGCATTGCGGTATTTGCTGTTAAAAGATCTCCAACTGCCGTCGCAGCAAACTGTAGCCTATCGTTTGTTGTATTGTTCATCCAGTTATGCGATAGAGACCAACAATTCGTAGTACTATTAGTTCCATTTCTCGTTTCTAATAGATATACGTATCCAGGTATACTGTTGTAATAAGCCCAAAGTTCAATGGTGAAGTCTCCTGTGCCGAAGTTAGCAATACCAGAAGAATAAAGATCGATGTAATCACTAGTGCCATCAAGATATATAGAAGATGCAAGATATTTTGTCTGAGATGTAGAAGAGTTTGTATTTCCATATAAAATCATATTCTCAGCTCGCTGAGCTTTATCAATAATACCTGCGTTTGTTGATTTTACATGAACTTGACTATCAGCAGTAGTAGTTGATGGTGAAGTAGGAGGAGTAAAATCAGAAGTATACGTTACACTTCCAGATCCTACTTTTAGCCGAGCGTCTGCAATATTTGCATGTATTGTTTCAGTTCCATTACTTCTTCCTGCTCCTATCGTAAATGCTGTATTTGTATGATTATAAGTACTTGCAGTATAAGAAGTTGTAGAGGCTATTTGTTTTCCATTCATAAAGATTTTACCATTGTTTCCTTCTCTAGTAAGCACTAAATGTACCCACTGTTTTAAAGGAATATGAGTATTTCCAGAATTAAATAAATGACTTCCTACATATAAATAAACTCCATACGCTAAACTTCTGTTTATACCAAATAGCCAATCAGCAGAGGTATCCCCTGTTCTACAAGCCATTAGACCTGCCCAAGTACTATTTGAGTGTACATAAGCCCAGAGTTCTGCCTGATAATCTGAGCTACCTACAGGTGTAGTAAGAGTAGTGGATAAATAGTCTCCCGAACCATCTAAATATACTGATCCTCCATTATTGTCATCATTATACGATAAATAGTCGTAGGGACTAAAAGGTTGAGTGCTTGTATTCCCGGCTATAGTTATAGTATGATCGTTAGTTGATCCGTCAGCTATGTAAGGAAGATGACAGGTGAGTAGACTTGTATTTGTCACCGCTGTAAGGCGTGCTGTTGGTGGAGTAAATGCAGAGGAGTATACTGTGGACCCTTTTACTATTCTAAGGTCAGTGATGTACGCATGACAAGAATGACTTATTGCAGTGTAGTCCATAAATCTGCCCACATACAAAGTACCATTACCTCCATAAATTGAAGTAAATGTGTTGGTTCCAAGAGAGGTACCATCTAAGTATGCAGTTATTGTACTAGTGCTCTGGTCAAACGTGACAGCTAGGTGGTGCCACTCATTTAAACCTATAGTTGCCGAAAATGTTTTAGAGGTGTCCCCACCACTAGTTCCTTGTGTTGACCAATATACAATCACAGAATTTGACTGAACAGCTATTCCCCATTCCCTGGTAGTGCCGCCACCCTTAGACAAAATGTAATTCTGTGTACGATTGGTAAGTTTATTAAACCAAAATTCTATTGTAAAGTCACCTGAGAACAATCCATTGAGTGATGTATCTTGTGCGGCAGAAAGAAAGTCGGTGCCGTCTGCAACTCCTACTAATGTTGAATACCCGCCATGTCGATAGGGACTAAATGTAGTTTGATTAGTGTTTCCATTTACAGTCATTGAATAGTCATTACTAGATTTATCATCAAAAGTATTATTCACAGCATTGTTCGCACCTACGGAAGTAATCAAAGCAGTAGTATAATTACTATTTTCTACACTAAACTGCAATGTAAATGAAGCGATTGAAGACGCAATATTAACACCATCACTTGCTCGAAATGTAAGACTAAACGTACCCGCGTTTGCAGAATTAGTGCTTGGAGTAACTGTAAAGACGTTACTGCTTGCTCCAGTACCTTGAGTTACCGTAGCGATGTTACCGGAAGTATCAGAAGCAATACTGTAAGTGATTGGTAGCCCTTCTGCATCTACGGCTGTAATCGTTATCACCGTAGCAGTACCGTCGATTGCAAGATCATAACTTGAAGACACTCCCGATATAGTTGGAGTAGTATTAAGCAAAGCGATGTTATACCATCCGCTACCATTCCAAAGATATAAACGATTTGTAGCAGTTACAAATGCTTGGGATCCTGCAGAACCACTAGAAGGAAGGTCATTTACTGTTGCATATGTAGGAACAAGTAAGTCTATTGAAGGAGACCAAGAAGACTTTGTAGAATTATAAGTATACGTTTTACCTCCAAAAGAGTAAGTATCACCATTGCTTGGGTTATCTGGAAAATTTAAAGCCATATTATGCTCCTAGCTCTTGTAAGATAATTGTACTAATATATCTACCGCCTGTTGAATTATTTGCATCCGCATTAGACCTATTTAAATTAAATGCTACTGCATTATCATTAATTACATAAAGTTGGTAAGTTACTTGATCTGTTGTTGCAGGCTCATCAACAAATTGTAGTATAAAAGAATTTCCTTGGTTTGTATCGCTCGCAAGAGCTAAAGGAATTGATGCTCGTTGGCGACTTCCATCCGCATCTCCTAAATGAACATCAGTTGCAGCCCCTGCTCCAATTGTTCTCTTAAACCAAGCTTTATATGTTGTACCTAGTTGACTATAAGAAATTTGAGCACTTAAATAAATTTTATTCGAAGTTGAAGAAGGAGTAAGAGAAGCACTCATTCCAGTAACTAAAAGTGGAGTACCATTTGAAACTGCTGTAAAAGTGTCTGTTTTTTCTGTAAAAACTGTTTGAATAATTCCGCTTGCTCCGGCAGGCCCTGTAGCTCCTGTTGGTCCTGTTGGTCCTGTTGGTCCTGTTGGTCCTGTTGGTCCTGGGGCTCCAGTAACTCCTACCCATTGACTCGAAGATCCATCATTGTAGTAAAAATATAGAGTGCCGCTACTACTATCAAACCACAAGTCTCCTACACGAGGACTCGCGGGCGCAGTTGCAGAAGAAGGAATAACGGTTGTTCCTTGATTATTCCAAACCGCAAGAGTAGAGTTATAAATAAATCCTTCGTGAGTGTCACCATTTGAAGGACTTGCGGGAAAATTAATTGCTGCCATTGATTACTCCTTAAAAAGTTATACTTCCAGCACCTGTAAAAGTATAAACATAATATCCTGCTCGACCACTGGTATCTAAAGTATAAGTACCTGTTACTGAATCTGCGGCTTCTTGAGTTGCAATAATTACAACACCATCATTTCCTGCTTTACTTACAAGACTACCATTACTCCAGATACCGCCATAGCCTCCATTACCAATCACAGTGTCTCCGCCACCAGTACCATAAGAGCCTAAAGATACGTCGAAGCCACCGCCATATCCTCCACCTGCATAGTATGTTGCTGTTCCCGTAATTGAAGACTGTTTAGCATCTCCACCGTTACCACCTAAAGCAGCAGTGCCATCAGTACCTGCAGATCCAGCACCGCCGCCTCCGCCACCACCTTCGTTTGAGTAATCATTTCCGCCATTGTTACCAAAGCCTTTTCCGCCGTAAGAAGCTTGTAATCCTAAACCTGGACCATCAGAAGCACGACCTGCGCCACCACCAGAACCTCCATTAAGCGCAGTGGTTAAGTCTGTGCCAGTAAAGTTACCAACGCCACCACCGCCACCGCCACCGGTAGCTACATAAATGTCTGAGCCTCCGGATGCAAGAATACTATTGCCTCCTCTGGCGCCAAGTTGATCTTGAGCAGGTGCTACAGCTCCTCCAGTACCAACTGTAATATTATAAGTAGTAGCGCTTTGGAAAACATACGCAGAATCTTCTACGTAGCCTCCGCCACCACCACCGCCTCCAGCAGAGTCATTTCCTCCGCCACCGCCGCCAACAAGTAATATCTCGCCAGTAACACTAAAGGTAAGAGAAAAGTCTACAAGACGAGTAGTTGTATTTGCCCCGTCAGACGCACTTAATCGAGCACGAAACGTTCCTGCATCAGTATTTGTAGTTGAAGGACTAAAAGTATATACTCCTGTAGTTTGATTTATACTTGGTGCAGAGGCAAGTTGAGCAGGAAGCGTGTTACCTGTAGTTTTATATGCGATTCCGTAAGTAACATCAAAACCTTCTGGGTCTTGAGCAGTCATTGTTAAAGTACTTGTACTTCCTGTATTATTTAAAACGTGGCTAGAGGGAGGCTCCGTAAGAATTACTGGACTTTCATCTCCGTTATCTATTCTCTTCCATGCTGTACCGTTATAAACATACAGTGCATTTGTATCTTGAGCATACGCAATATCTCCTTCTGTGGGAGTAGCTGGAAAAGCTGCCAAATTCGCATAAGATACAGAAGCAGAAGCTCCAGTAGCGCCATCAGCGCCAGGAGTGCTTGTACTTACCCACTGACTTGAGTCTGTATCTGTATAATAAATATACATGATTGCTTCCGAAGAACTCCACCACAAATCTCCAGCGGAAGGACTTGTTGGAGCAGTCTCTGATACAGTTACAGATGCGCCGCCAGACGCTCCACCGCCACTCCCAGTGGGATTACTTTGTACCCACTGATTTGCAGTACCGTCATTGTAGTATACAAATGTTTTCAGTACGCTGGGGTCAAACCAAAGATCACCTTCGGTGGGACTAGCAGGTGCAGTCTCTGATACAGTTACAGATGCGCCACCGCCTCCACTTCCAGAAGTTGCAGTAGTTTTCCAAGCTCCTGACGTAGAATTATAAGTATAAGTTACATTGTTTACTGTAACTGTATCTCCATTGCTTGGACTATTCGGAAAATTATAAGCCATTTTTACTCCTTAGAACCAGTACTCGGTTTCAGTGACTCCTCCGCCAGCGCCCCCACCGGAGCCGGCAACATTACTTGCAATTGCTCTTGCAATATTGTATTCTTTAATTGTACCATCTTCTTTTTGTAGTTGTTCTTGATTATAGGGAACTACATTATTTTTTGCTCGAATACTTTCTCTAAATTCTTCTAGCAAGTATAAAGAAGGTACTCTAGTTGCTTGTAGTTGTATTCTTTTATTTATTTTAAACTCAGGTGCAGTATAGGAAGCTGGAGGTGTTCTACTTATATTTGCAAAAGGAAGTACTTCTGTAAAAAGACCCCCTGCTGGAACAGTTGTAGTCCTATTAGGATTAAACATATACATTGCAGATTGATTATCAAAAGTATAAGATCCTGCGCTAAAAGTTTTACTATAAACTGTAATTGTGCCAGCACTTGTAATATATCCTCCACTATCAACTTGTGTCCAGCCATTAGATACATCTGTATCAGAAGCATTTGCAGTTGTATCCCAACTTGTGTTTCTAAATTGATATACTAAAGTTTCATACTGGAAAGTAATACCTAAAGCATTGCCAGAATTTATCTCTAAAGTCGTAACTAAACCTAGATAGGTAGAAGTTAAATTAGAATAACTTTGCCAACCATTCACTGGAATAGTTAGCGCAAGTCCATTTGCAGCAATATCTAAGGGTCTGTACCAGCCCGTGCCTAAAGTTACTCCTGAATTTGAGACACTTAAAGCGCCCGTACCTCCTACTGTATAAGTGCCCCCACTAGAATTTAATGTAAAAGCTCCTAAATCATAAGTAGTGGTCCCTTGCAGAGACCACGCAGGATATCCGTCTACATCTATAGTTAGCGTATCGCGGGGATACGCTAACTTTATAGTAGGATCAGAAGTTGATCTTATTGTAGCGGTATTTAACATCTTAGATACTCACGTTTGCAACAATGTCGCTTACACCCGAGCCGGTAATAATTACATCGACATTTGTATCTACAGTGGTTGAAGTAGTAACGGTAGTCGAAGTAGCACCTCCAGTAAAGGTCATTGTAGAACCATCAATTGTAAGAGCTAAATTTACTGCTACTCTATCTCCTGTAATATTATAAGCACTTACTGCAACAGTTGTATTAATATCTGTTCCTGTATGATTATAAGAGTTAGAAGCAGGAGTAATAGTAATACGAACGGGAACAGCCGGAGTAATTACATGAGTTTCCAAGTAGGCCGCATCTTTATTTTGTGCAGTAGCAACAATTCGACCTGTACTGTCTCTTCCAATTGAGTAAATTTTATTTGTTAAAGTAGTTGATAACTGCCAACCATTTGTATTATCCCAATTATAGAAATAAAACGCATCTGCTCCCATAACCCCAAGAAGAGTTTTTGCATCATTAAAAAACATTGCATTTTTTGCAGTCTCAGGGATAGTTACGGTGGAGTGGTGAGTAAGCAGAGTTGCATCAGAAGCATCTACAGAATAAGTAATAAATGTACGGCCATCCGTTGTACTATCATGAATACGATGCTCACCTGCCATATACATAAGAGTTAGATAACGATTTCCACTACTTACAAAAGATTCATTCCATACAACGCCTCGGAATCCATAACCATCCGCAGTGGTTCCCATCAAATTTAGCATATGAGTAGAACTCAAGTCTCCAGTAATTGAAGTAACTTGATCTCTTGTAAAGGTATCAGTTGTTTTGTTCCACTTAAATACCCACGGATGATAGTTGTAGCTTGTATCAAAATACGGAGTATACCATACACGATTTCCTGCACTTGCTGGATCTTCAAAATGCTTTGAAGAAAACTTGGTCATTTGGGCCATGGTAGAGTTCATTGTACGAGCCCCTCCATAACTTGTACCAGCAGCAGCAGGAGCAGCATTAAAAGTATGAAGATCAGTTGTATTATTGCTAGAATAGTTCAATCGAGTAATATAATGAGTATAATCAGTATCTTGATGAGTGTACAAATATAAAGGAAGATCCGAATTATCTGCTCCAATAAACTGAACCCAATATGGGTTTCTTCGAGATAAATTTAGATTGTGTTGGCTGTCATCAAAATTACTAAAACTATTTCTTGCTATTCCAAAATGGGGTCTGAAAGTGCCATAAGGCCAGTTTACCGAATTAGAAATTCCGGCTACGTAATCAGAATTGGGATCTTTGTGCACATAAATCATAGGCACCTGAATTTCAGAGTTACCTGTTGTTCCTCCATACCCCCAAATATTCGTTGGCATTACTTCATAGAGTTCTTTAGTGGAAGGCACATTGTACCATACATGGGTATAATACCAATTATAGGACCCCATATTTTCAGTCCAAACAATTAGTTCATTTCCATTTGCATCCGTAAAACGATTTAAATAAGAACTAGGGGTGTCAGGATCAATACAAAATTGATGTTCAAATTGAACATTATTTAAGGTATTATTTCCGTTGGCTCCTTCGTAATGCCAGCAATACATTGTTTCATCTTTAAGAACTTGACACATTGGAGTTCCTGCACGAAGAGTATATCCATTTGTGTCCGTATTTCTAGTAAAATTCGAACTATCATTATACCCCATAGTAGCTTTCAGCTCCGTATTAGCTCGCATCTGAATAGTTCCATTAAAAATGGGAGCCAAAGTAGTTTTATCATAGGCGTCATGGTCAAAATAAATAGTATTTTTTCCAGGCCTTGGATCCTCAAAAATTGTACAAACTCTAAAGGATCGTGCGTCTTTAATCTTTGCCATCAGTTTTTCTCCTTAGGCCTGAGCTTGATACCAAGCTACTACTTCATTGAGGTCTGTCCAAGCTATTCTACTGCCATCTCCTTGAGTTTTCCAAGGTTGTAAGACCACAGATGTGTGATTATTTTCAGAATCTACTGCAAAAATTTCTGCAACGCCATCTGTAAGAGTTGCGTGAAAATTTTCAGTAACGTCAACAGGATTTCCATCTTCATCTGGAACCTGTGTGATTTTTGTAAAATCCATAGATTATCTCCTTAAGTTCTCTTGTGGATAAATTGTAAATATAAATCGGAGCCGATAGCACTTGTACCAACATTTGTAATATCGACAGTTAAGTAGTCTCCTTCAGCCATAGTCAAAGTTGGACTAGTTACAACTGCACTAGTATCTCCTGCAAGAATAGTTACTGTTTGAGCCGATGTTCCGTTTTTCTTTACATCAGCAACAACATTTGCATCTGCAGCGCCACCTAACTTCGCATTTATTTTACTAACTTCCAGATTGAATGGTGCATACCATCTTTTTGTTCCTGCTGAAACTTCTAAAGATCCAATTTTATGCACGTTAATTGCTAACGGAGTATTGTCGCGTACACTTGCTGGCAAAGACGCCGTTGTTGCAAATTGAGTTGTATTTGTTTCTACAATTTTTTGAATTTTTGCTTGAAATTGAGTAGTATCATCTAAGTACTCACCCATATCTTTTACTTTGAATTTATCATCTGTGGCATCATAAACTAAGCATAGATTTCCAATATCTCCAATAGTAGGAACAGGTTTAATTTCCACAGGAGTTACGTGCTGCTCTTGATCGTGTTGGAAGTATAATTTATAATTTCCATTTTCATAAGTTTCTACTTCAAGAGGCTTAATATTTATTTGTCCTCTCATAGAAGAATGATTTCCACATTGATAATATAAGGTATCAGGAGCATCACTAGGAACTACAAATACTAAAGTTCCACTTTCATTTCTCGAACCTGTTACACCGCTTGTATATTCTCCTACATAGCTACCCGCTGAAAAATTTGTTCCGTCATCCGTTGTTAAATAGAATGGATGCCCAGACAGAGAAGAATCTAAATTAAAGGTGTAAGTTCCTCCTTTATAAATTGGCCCTAAAGTAACATTATCCCCTGATGCAGTGCCGGTAAACGTATAATACCCCGTATTTGCAAAAGACACATTATAGTCAACAGTAGGTGCAGTAAGAGTAGGGGCAGTAATTGTACTAGGAACGCTAATTACAAGTCGCTGCACTTCCGTAGCTTGCCCACCATTTATAGCAGGGTGTGTAATTCCCGTTACATTTAAAGTCTCTGTAGACCAACTTACATTATTTTCCGTACCCGCACCTTCGATCCATTTTAAATGAATTTTATGTGTTTGAGTCATGTTACCATGTAAGTCATGTGCGGCAAAGTTAAAAACTGTATAAGTTCCTTGATTATATAAAGGTACTACGGATTGTTGTTGATTTTCAATTTTAATTCTTGCATAAGCTACGGTTCCTGCATCCCAGCTCCAAAGCCAATTTGTGCCATGTCCTGCCGATGGGTCATCTACATTTAGAGTAAAAGTTTCTGGAGTAATTGATAAATCAACATCAAATCCTGGGTCTGTAGCAAGTTGTTGTTCTACTTGTGTAAAGTTTACCGTGCCACTTGAAGTCGCCGTTGTAGTAGTCTTACCATCTTGAGTTACAATAAGAGCAGTCGGATTAGGCACTTCTGTTGTAGGTGGAGGAATAATTGCAATATTACCATTTGTTTCATCAGTTGTAATTTTTGCATCCCCTAGGTGCAAAGTACCCGCAGAAATATAAAGGTCTCTCCACTTATTTGCAGCAGTACCTAAGTCATAAACTTCATTTCCTACAGGAACCCAGTGCTGCTCCACGTTTGTAGGTAGAGGAGGAGTGCCTACAGCAGTATCCTTCCACACTCCCTTTGTCGAGTTATAAGTATACGTCACACCATTTAGTGTAAATGTATCTCCATTACTCGGACTATCTGGAAAATTATATGCCATTTTTACTCCTTATACAAATGTGATCGTGCAAGATCCGTTACTATTTGCGGTTCCTCCACTTGTTGTAGTGCTTCCATTAGTAACTACA
>Ga0075477_10001323_pt1 | contig 11657 bp, 17 predicted proteins | sample DEB08_DNA_FD_76338 | JGI IMG/M metagenome (GOLD analysis project Ga0075477, IMG submission 76338) | Aqueous microbial communities from the Delaware River and Bay under freshwater to marine salinity gradient to study organic matter... | ecosystem: Environmental > Aquatic > Marine > Coastal ...
AAGTATGATAGGGTAGCAGAAATGTATGTGTCTGAAAATTTTGATGAAATTATTGCAATTCATATAAGAAGAACAGATTATATAAATTCACACGTACTTAATAATTTGCATATAAATTATTATAAGGAGGCACTAGAGCACTTTGATGATTCGATTCCTGTATTAATTTTTTCTGATGACCCTGAGTGGTGTAAGAAAATAGATATATTTGGAAGTGATAGATTTAGATTTATGGAGAGTTCGAACACCTTTCTTGACCTTGCCATAATGTCCAAGTGTGATTATCACATTATTGCTAATAGCTCTTACAGTTGGTGGGGTGCATGGTTAGCAAGAAGTAAAAAAACAATATGTCCAAAACAGTGGTTTTTGCCTTATTGTGATTACTTAGATTCTGATGGATTAAGAATAAAGGAATGGATTTCAATATGAATGTATCATTAATTTGTGCTTGTAAAAATCGTTATGATGCTCTGAGAGTTTCTTTGAATTCTTGGTTGGCATTCGATGAAATTAAAGAAATTATCATTATTGATTGGAGTTCTGACGAACCAATCAATCATCTTACAAAGTTGGATAAAAGGATTAAAATTATTCGTGTAGAAAATGAAAAGTATTTTAATCAGCCACAACCATTAAATCTTGCGGCAAGTATTGCTACAGGGGATTATATTTTAAAGGTTGATTGTGATTATATTATTAATCCATATCTTCCTTTTTTTGAAATTTATAGTATTGATGAAAACTCATTTTTATGTGGAAAAGATTCTTATGAATGTACTCATGAATATTGGGATGAAAACTTAAAAGCATATGCCATTAATTTTCATAATATGGATGTTGGAGAGTTGATGAAATATTCCCACTCTTATAGTCCATATTTTAAATATCTTACTGGGTTTTGTTTTGTTACTAAAGATAACTATTGGAAAGTTGGTGGATATGATGAAAGGATGGGTAAGTACTATGCATTTGAGGATGATCAGATAGTAGAAAGACTTACTATGATGGGTCTTGAGTGCAAAAAACTAAATCAAGATCATGCATTAATTCATATTCCACATCCTGATAAGAAGAGGTATGAAAACTTTGAGGGGTATGGGGAAAATTCCAATGATAATAATATTGAAAATGTAAAAAGGAAAATAGCAGATCCAAATACTTCAGATTCTGATCGTTGGAATATGGAGTATCTCCTAGCAAAAATGAATGTTGAAGAAAATAAAAAATTATTTTCTGATCTTGAAGATTATTATATTGATAGAATTTATGAATGGGAAGTAATGAATATTGATGGGCAAAATTATATTGCTACAAGAAAAGAGAATGTGAAAAAATTGTCGCAACTCAATATAGTTTATTATGTTAGTCTTGAGGAAAGTAATGATAGAAGAAATAATTTAGAAAATGCTTTAAAAAAGCACGGAGTAAAAAATATTATTCCAATAATATCAAAAAGATTTTCTGATTCTGACGATGTAGTTACTGGAAAGTATGTAGATACTCTTAATGATGGAACAAAAGGTTGCTGTGTGTCCCACTTAAAAGCAATTAAGCATTGGTATGAGAATACAGACGAAGATTATGGATTTTTCTGTGAAGATGATTTGAGTTTTGATACAGTAGATTACTGGAACTTTACTTGGAAGGAGTTTGTAGAAAATTTACCAAGTGATTGGGAATGTGTTCAGTTACTTCCTATTCGTGGAGATTATGGGGATATTAAAATCAGAAATCGTTATTGGGATGATTGGTCAGTTACTGCCTATATTATAAAAAGAGACCATGCCAAATATATTATAGATACTTATATTGTTGATGGTACTTATCATCTTGAATTAAAAGATGCTGAGGTTCAACCTCTTATTGAAAACATTCTTTACATCAGTCCTGGAAAAGTTTATACAATCCCAATGTTTGTTGAGGATGTTGGATTTGTTTCTACATTTGAGGGTGGGGATGGTGATGTAAAAGATGGTCAAAAGAGAAACCACTATTATGCACATGATTATATTATGAATTGGTGGAAAGACAATGGACAACAAAAAACTGTTGAGGATCTTATGATAAAATCTTTTGAAGTTAAAATGGTTAAAGGGCCAGTAATAGATGAAGAACCAGCAATGGTTGAAGAAATTATTACTGACATTACAAAAGAAAATCTAAATGATTTACTATTAAAATATTCCTTAGATACTGAGAATCCAGTTAAGAATTTTAATTTAGGAATGTGGTATGAATACCATAGACATAATGCTCCCGCATTATCTTATTTTCTTAGAGCAGCAGAGAGGACAGAAGATCTAAATCTTGCTTATGAGTCATTGATTCATGCTTCCAACTCTTATGATAGGCAGGGAACTAGAGATCAGACCGCAAAAGGTCTTCTGCAACAAGCACTTTGTATCATGCCGAAGAGACCTGAAGCATACTATCTCTTAGCAAGATTTGCTGAGAAGCGTCAATGGTGGCAGGATTGCTACATTTTTGCACAATGGGCAATTGACTTCTGTGATTTTGATTGTAAACCACTTCATACTGACGTTGAGTATCCTGGCAAGTATGGTCTTCTATTTGAGAAGCAACTTGCTGCCTGGTGGTGGGGTAAAGGTGACGAGTCAAGAACCCTCCTTCAGGACCTAAAGGATAACTATGAAATGGATGATCGTCACTATGATATGGTTGGTAATAATCTAATGAGATTAGGTTCTGGTCATATTCCAGAAGAGGTTATCAAATATCAGAAAAACAAACATGATAGTTTGAGATTTAAGTTTCCAGGTTCTGATGAGATTGATAAAAATCATTCTCAGGCATTTCAGGATATGTTTATTCTTGCTGCAACTAAAGGTAAGAGGAATGGTCTATACCTAGAGATTGGTGCTCAACAACCATTCTATCAAAATAATACTGCTCTTCTTGAAACGAAGTATGATTGGGATGGAATTTCTATTGAGATTCTTCCTGATTTGTGTAATCAGTTTGCTAGAGAGCGTAAAAACCAGATCATTTGTAAAGATGCAACAACTATAGATTATTTGAAGTTGCTTGATAACTTTGACAAAGGAACTGATTTTGACTACCTTCAATTAGATGTTGAACCATCCAAGACTACTTTTGAATGCTTGTTAGCAATGCCATTTGAGAAGTATAGGTTTGGCATCATTACATATGAACATGATCACTATGTTGATATGACTGGATCTTATCGTGATAAGTCTAGAAAGTATCTTGACATGATGGGATACAAAATGTTAGTTGCCAATGTATCTCCTAATGATAACAGCCCTTTTGAGGATTGGTGGTATCATCCCGATCTTATTGATTCGGAAACAGTCAATATAATGAAATCTGTATCAAATAAAACAGTTAATATTGTTAAATACATGTTTAACGAGTAAGATTTAATGTACAAATACCAGATAAGTAGAGTTCTTGAGGTATTTGATGGTATGTCTTTTGAAGGCGTTATCGATTTAGGGATGGGAGTATATCTTAAGAAGAAAATCATACTTAGCGGAATTATATCTCCACATATAGATAAAAATTCCGATGAGTATGAATATGGAATACAGGCAAAAAATAAGTTACAGTACTATCTTAGAAATTGTTTGGGAGAAGTTGTATCAGTTCAGGTCAATGAGTATTATGATGAATGCGTTTGGGGATTTATTAATACTGAGGAACTTGATCGGAAGTATGGTTATAATATAAATTACGTGATGTATATGAAAGGATATGTCTGGGACAATGGATTAGTCCTTGACAAAGATGACAATAGAAAAAGACATACATATGTTTTAAACACCCCATACAGCAAGTATTATCGTCTACAGGAGAACAAATGAGAGATCTACATCCAATGATTGAGAATCTGTCCAATCACATTCAGGACAGTTGGAATGAAAACCTTGAACTAACCGAGATTGAAATTCCAGAAGAGTTTGCATTGATTGACATCGATAACGGTGATGAAGATTCTGTTTATATCGAGAACTATGTTTGGGAATCTGAGAAGTTCCGTAAGATTCACTTGGAAGTAGCACAGATGAAGAGCGGACTTGATATTCTTCACACCAACATGTATCCAAGGTATGAATATGATATTCCCATCTTTGGTGCAGACATTGTTGCATCTACAAAAGCGGTTGGAGCAGCGATTGTTGATATCAGTTCTATTCGTGAAGACAGATCTCTTCCAGAACAGTATGAGATCTTGAATATTATGGAAACTGATTTTGAAGAAGACAAAAAGATGCCTGACTGGGGAGATGTATTCTCCGAGTATTGTGTATTTGTTCGTCCTACTGAAGATGAATATGATAAGTTTGTCAACACAGCATTCACATATCTGAATTATCACTGTGCTATTTCATATAACACGAAAGCAAATCCAGATAAGATTGCAGAAAATTATGCCGGACATAAGTATTATTGTGAGAAGCAAAGGCAGAATACAAAGACCTTTGGTGTCCTAAGAAGTATCTTCGGTGAGGAGATGGCAACTAAATACATCAGAGAAATGTTGTTTGATTATCCAGAGATCTGATGCCAGAAGAAGAACCAAGATACCAAGAAGTTATCCACAGTATTAAGTATGCAGAAGAACCTGTGGATGAAGAAGTTGTTGAGCAACCTTCAAATGAACTTGAAGGTGTAGATCTTAATGATCCTCAGCAACTTGCTAACTATTACATGGCAAAAAGTGGTCAGGTTGATCCTGACCAACTTGAGGTTGAGAAAAAAGAAGAAGAACTTCGAGCAGACATTAGAGAAGTCGTAGAGAACAAAGAAAATTTGATTGATTATCTAACAAACCTTCATGCTTCTATTGAGGTTATGGAAGAAAGAATTTATGAACTTGAACTAAAGGCAGCACAGAAGGAGAAGCAGTCAGCAGAAGCACTTAGAAGACCACAGAGACCTGGTGGAGGCGGATCTGGACTTGCAAATCTTCCAATTGGATTATTTTAAGATAAGGATATCCTGATATAAAATACCCAGACATAGTTGACAAAACTTAATATTTTCTATATAATTATGTTGTAAATCTTTACAAATCACATGACTGTAACAACTAATGAGTTTGGACAGCAAAATCTCTTTGCAAAAGAACCTAAGATGGTAGTCGAAGACTACAACCGTAAAGGTCTTGATTCTCCTCAGCAATATGTCGAGAAGTATAATGGACGATGGGCAATGATGGGAATTATTTCTGGATTTGTTTCTTATGCAATTACAGGTAAATTATTTTTTGGAATTTTCTAAAAAAGTACTTGACAATGACTTCAATTTTGTTTACAATAACTAGCATTGCCTTCTTTATATTGTTGGCATACTCAATAGAAAAACTATCTGAAACTTACTAATGGCTTTTAATATTACTCTTCGCACTCCTGGCGGCGTCGAAACCGTCGTTCCCTGTGAAGATGATCAATACATTCTTGATGCTGCTGAAGAAGCAGGTGTCGATATGAACTATTCTTGTCGTGCAGGTGCATGTTCATCCTGCGCTGGTAAGATTGTTTCTGGAACTGTTGATCAATCCGATCAATCTTTCTTGGACGATGATCAGATTGAAGAAGGATTTGTTCTTACTTGTGTCGCATATCCCACTTCTGATGTTACAATTGAAACTGAACAAGAGGAAAATCTTTACTGATGATTGGCAAACTTGATCCTGAAGATCGTGTTATGACTGAACCTACTGTGATTGAAGAATCACTGATTGCAAAACGAAAAGCAATTGCTGTATGCAATCAAGGTGCAACGCAAAAACTTTATGATGCAATCGCAAAACTTGGATGGGATTGTTATGATGATGTCTCTGTTGAAATTGGAGGCACTTGTGTTTCTGGCATTGATGTTGGTGAAGAGTACAATAAAAAATGGCAGACGCCAATTGGAACTCGTAAGTATAATAAAGATGCCTTCATTGTAATTAAAAATCAGTCTCGTAGAGACTTGACTAAATCGCAACCTAATCCAGAACTCAAAGCACATCATGTCGAATAAATTTCTTTTATTTTCCAAAGACTCTTGTGGTCCTTGTAGACTTGTTGATAAGTATCTTGATGCTCTTGGCGATGAACGCACTCATAGTATTCAAAAAATTAATCTAGAAGATGTGAGTAATGTTCCAATCCCACAAGAAAATCTTGATCTTGCAAAAAAATATGGTGTAACTGCTACACCAGTTCTTATCATCACTTCTGAAAATGGGACAAAATTAGAAGAATACATTGGCGGCGTTCTTATTACTAAAAATATTAAAGAAACTCTAGATAATTATTATGAATAAAGCATCAATGACTAAAGTACCAGAAGTAACTTTTAAGACTCGTGTTCGAACTTTAGATAATAATTACGAATGGAGTAATCTTACTACAACTGATATTTTTTCTGGTAAACGTGTAGTAGTGTTTTCTCTTCCCGGTGCATTTACTCCTACTTGCTCTTCATATCAACTTCCTGGTTACGAAGCATTTTATGATATGATTTGTGAACAAGGTGTCGATGAAGTTTATTGCATTTCTGTAAATGATTCTTTTGTTATGAATGCTTGGTTTAAAGATCAAGATATTGAAAAAGTAAAAGCAATTCCTGATGGAAGTGGTGAGTTTACATACTCTATGGGCATGTCAGTAAACAAAGCAAATCTTGGATTTGGTTTTCGTTCCTGGCGTTATTCCATGGTGGTGAAAGATGGAGAAATTGAAATGTTGTTTGAAGAACCAGGGAAAATCGGAAATTGTCCGATTGATCCTTACGAAGTCAGTGATCCCGAAACAATGCTAAATTATTTAAAAGAAAATGCCTGATTTAATTGAACTTCTCACATATTATGTAATTGTTTCCGTCGTATTCGTCGGAGCACCAGGAGTCTTTTTCTTTATTGTGTTTATGCCAGCATTACAAAATACAAAAGGTCGTATAGTTGGTTACAAAGATCATAAAACATATGGAGATTCAACCATATACAAGTTCAATAGAAAAACTTAATATGCCTGATCCTAACGCTCTCTATCAGGATATGCAAAAACTTGATGATATGTATAAAGAGTTACTATGGCATCCTGACGATGAGTTACAATTTACTCACGATGGTCAACGTATCATCATTACTAATAAAACACTGGAGAAAAAACAATGAAATTTGGATTTACGCCTGAAGCAGAAATTCTTAATGCTCGTCTTGCCATGATTGGTTTTGTTGCTGCTGTTGGATCTTATTTCACTACAGGTCAAGTAATACCTGGAGTTTGGTGATGTTTTTATTGGCAGTTACTTTGGTTGGTTATTTTATAATTAATTCAGTCTTAAAAGACTATAATGTTGATGAAGATGATGATGATGATAACTTTGATGGGGGAATTTTAATTCCCGCTTCAATTCCAACCTAAAAGATAAAAATCTCCTTTTCTTAAGGAGATTTTTTTTTATCTACCATAAATATTTAAATAAGACTTAAAGTATAATATTTTTTTATTGATATAAATGGGCAATATAAAAAAACCAAAAGAATTATTTGAAGAGAAAGACTTTAAAACCGAAAGTCTGTCAGTATGTTCTGATATAGACAAATCAATTGTCAGTCCAAAAATATTTTTTAAAGAAAATAAAGAGAATGAGTTTGGGAACTTATTGGCAGAATATACTCTACCTTCAGAATTATGTAACGATGAACAATCGTCTTATGTAAAAGATGATAATAATGTGCAAAAATTATTTAAAGATCTTTCAGAAGATTTATATCTTCTTAAAGAAGATATTAATACTACAAAAAAGTATGGTAGAGAAATAAATTTCATAAAAAGATATATTAAAAATATAGAACAAGAAATATCAAAAGAAAATTCATTTGATCCTTCAAATATATACGAAGGTCTTACTTTTGTTAGAAGAGAAATACAAAAAGTTAGGTCTGAAATACCAACAATACCAGAACCTATTTCTTATGAAATTGAATTTAATCAGTTGAATGAGAGTATTAATGCTGTTAAAGAATCAATTCCAATAATTCCAGAAATCAAATATTATGATAATGAAATTGTGGATTTGTTGAAATCCATTCATGATGTAAAAGAAGAAATTGACAATTTACCAGAAGTAAAATATTACGACCATCAAATAAGTGATATTGAAGAAAGAATTAATATCATAAAAGAAACTATAAATTCTATACCTGAAATTAAGTATTATGATGAAGATATGGTTCTTCTTGAAGAAAAGATTTTGGAAGTCCAATCTTTAATACCAGTTGTTCCTGAGGTTAGATATTATGAAAATGAAATATTGGAATTAGAAAATAAGTTTGTTTTTCTCAGAGATACTATTGATAATCTTCCAGAACTTCCAGAAGTAAAGTATTATGATAATGATATTTTTTCTTTAAATGAACAGATAGAAGAATTAAAGACTGTAATAAATTCTTTACCCGAACCGAAGTACTATGATGAGGAGGTAAAAAAACTTTACGAAAAAATCGAAATAGTTAAAAATAGCATACCAGAACCACAAATAATTCCTGAAATAAAATATTATGATGAAGAAGTTGATATCTTGCAAAAAGAGGTAATACTTCTTTCCAAAAGAATATCTGATATTAAAATACCAGATACTAAAATCTATACAGATAGGTTAGAAAAATTTTATAAAGAATTTCAAAATAAAAGTTTTGATATACACCAAAAAATAACTAATCTTCAAGAACTTTTTGAAAAACTAGAATCCTTTCAGAAAGAACAAATAGTTAGAGATGAAGAATTTGAGCAGAAGTTGAATGAAGCTATTACAGCAGAACCTCCAGAAATAAAAAATAAAGATCCTTTATCTCCTTTGGAGAGAGACTTCGTTACATTTGAAGAACTTAGTAATCATTACAGATTGTTTATCAATAGAATTCAGCAGCAGTTATCTACAATTGGTGGTGGTAATGAAATTACTACACTAAAAGGTTTGGATGATGTTGTTGGTGTATCCACAAATGGTGCAGCATATGATGGAAAGTATTTGAGATATAATCACAGTACTCAAACTTTTATCCCCGAAGCAATTATTATTGGTGGGGGAGAAGTATCTGGAACTTTAACAGGTTTGTTTGATACAGATATATCAAATCTTCAAGATGGTCATCTTATGGTATATGATTCTAATTCTGCAAAGTTTGTTTTTGTTGATCCCCAAACATATTTTGGTATTAATGCTGATTCAAATCCAAATCCTTTAATTGATGATTATGGAACATATAATTAAGTATAAATAAAATTACTTAATTACGAGTATCATGGCGAATAGGCTACAACTTAAAAGAGGCACTGGTGCTCCCGGAAGTATTTTTTATGAGGGAGAACCTGTACTAGACTTAAATGATAGTTCTTTATATGTTGGTAATTCTGGCGGAACAGGCACAGGTGCTGGCACTTCAATTGCTAATGCAGAGACATATTTAGCATCACTTCAAATTCTTTCTAGAGCAACGACTGCTGGTCCAGGTGCTGTCAATCTTTATGAAGATGCAGATAACGGAACTAACAAAGTTCGTCTGATTGCTCCTGCTACAATGGCATCTGATCTGGATCTCACACTTCCAGCAACTGATGGATCTGCATCTCAGGTTCTGGCAACAGATGGTTCAGGTAATCTGTCATTTATCGATGCTGTCGCATCTTTGTCGGTCGGTGCAGATAGTGGAACTAATGACTCAGTTTCTCTTCTCACTGATACTCTTACGTTTACTGGTGGTGAAGGTATTGACACCACAGTAACTGATAACACCATTACTATTGCTGGCGAAGATGCTACTGATGCAAATAAAGGTATTGCATCATTCTCCGATACTAGTGACTTCAGTGTATCTTCAGGTGATGTATCTCTTGCAGATACAGTTGTCAAGACCGTAACCACTGATAGTGGTGCTCTGACTCCTTCTTCACATGGATTCAGTGTTCTGGGTGGCGAGGGTATGGATGTTACCCATACTGGAACAACCATTACTGTAGCTGGTGAAGACGCTACTGATGCAAATAAAGGTATTGCATCATTCGATTCTGGTGACTTTGGTGTAACTTCTGGTGCAGTAACACTTGTAGATACAGTTGTCAAGACCGTAACCACTGATAGTGGTGCTCTGACTCCTTCTTCCCATGGACTTAGCATCCTTGGTGGAGAAGGTATGGATGTTACTCACTCTGGAACTACTGTTACTGTTGCTGGCGAAGACGCTACTGATGCAAATAAAGGTATTGCATCATTTGATTCTGGTGACTTCTCTGTTTCTTCCGGTAACGTAACTCTTGCAGACAGTGCTAATGGTGCTGTACTTGCAATCAGTGGAACTACAAACGAAGTAGAAGTATCCAGATCAAATGGAACTGTAACCGTTGGTCTTCCTGATGATGTAACTATCACAAACAATCTGACTGTCTCTGGAAATCTTCAGGTTGTTGGTACTGCAGTAACATTCAGTGCAGAAACCACAAAAATCGAAGACAGATTAATTGAACTTGGTCTTGTTAATGGTGCAGAACCAACTTCTGCTACCTCATGGGATACTGGTATTGCATTCAACTATCATGCAACTACCGCTAAGAAGTCGGCACTTGTATGGTTGAACAATCAGTTCATGGTTGCTGCTTCTGAGATTTCTGAATCTTCAGATACTGGAACTGCTGATCCTCAAATTTCTATCACAACATTTGCTCCATTGGCATCCAATGGACTTTACATTGGTGGAATTACTGCTGGAGATGAGGTCATAAATAGTTCCAAAGAGGCAGTGAACCTCATTTTTGATGGAGGAACTTATAGTTGATGAATTATGATGTTGAGTATACTGATATCATTAAAGCATATCAGGTAAGAACAACTGATTTTTTAAATCAGTTAATTACAGCAGAGGCAAAACTCAATGCCTCTGCTACTTTTATAAAAAATCTTCAAGAAAAAATTAAACAACTTGAAGAAGAAAATTTGAAATTAAATTCACATAAAACGATTAGATCAAAGAAATCTTCAATTAAATCTGAAACTGAAAGTGTTATCGATTATAATTGATTTTTAAAATTATAAATTATTATTTTGTAAAAATGCCTAGTAATATTTTTAAACCTAAAAGATCTAGTGTTGCTTCCTCAGTCCCAACAATTAGCAATCTTGCAGATGGTGAACTGGCTGTGAATAGTGCTGATAGAATTATTTATCTTAGAGAAGGAGGAAGCATTATTCCTGTTGGAAAAAATTCTGATACCATTGCTTTTTCTTCTGTTCCTAGTTCATCTACCGATACAGGAACTACTGGACAAGTTGCAAAAGATGGAAATTACCTCTATGTTTGTGTATCAACAGATTTATGGGAAAGAATTGCTTGGGATACAAATAGTTGGTAATTACAATTGAAATAAATACTCTTATAAAAGAATTTTTATATTGATGGGCACATTTAGAAAGACAATAAAACATTCTAGGTCATCAAAAAACTTGGATGATAAAATTAAATTTTTGGATGAAGATCTAGAAAAAACTGGTATTCTTCCAAAACATGGTGAGAAAAAAACATCAGATCAATTTTTTAATTGGAGAGAAGAATTTTCAGATCCTTTAAATTTAAAGGAAGAAGTTGATGTAGTTATCGAAGAAGTGAAGGAAAAAAATAGATA
>Ga0075477_10001329_pt1 | contig 11639 bp, 12 predicted proteins | sample DEB08_DNA_FD_76338 | JGI IMG/M metagenome (GOLD analysis project Ga0075477, IMG submission 76338) | Aqueous microbial communities from the Delaware River and Bay under freshwater to marine salinity gradient to study organic matter... | ecosystem: Environmental > Aquatic > Marine > Coastal ...
AGATGGAATTGCAACAGAACTGTAATGATTGGTGATTTGGTGGATAACGCAGCATTGAGCTTCCACTTAAAAGACCCAACGCATAAAGATCCAATAGCTGAATACAACAAGGCAATGAAAGAGGTAAAAAAGCTCGTTGACCTATTTCCTGATAAAGTTGATTACTTGCTAGGCAATCATTGCGTAAACCCGTACCGATGGTGCAAAGAAGTTGGCATCCCAGAAGAGTGGATGAGATCACCGAAAGACATTTGGAATCTCCCTAAAACTTGGAAGGTCTGGCCTCGTTATCACCAACTCGTGATTGACAACGTGATTTACCAGCATGGAGATCGAGGAAGAAATTCAGCTATTTTGAACGCCAAGGCAGAATTTAAGTCCTGCGTGCAAGGTCACTATCATTCCAAAAGTGGCGTTGAATTTTACTGCAATAAAGAGAAAAGAATATTTGGATGCCAAGTCGGGTGCGGAATTGACTATACGAACAGTCAGATGAACTACTCAATACCCTTTACAGCAAAGCCTGTTGTGTCTTGTGCGGTAGTGCTTGAAGGTCGTACAGCTATCGTGGAGCCAATGATCTTATGAGCCTACTCGACCTCTTTGCTACGTTCTTGCAACCTATCTTTGATCTCGTTCCGAGGGTAGCAAGGAGGCCTGCATCCAACGAATGGATGATCGTGGATGGATGGATAAAGGGTGTCAGGATAGGCTACAGACCTCTGCTTCACTGTCCAGCAGTCTGTCATGTCGTCTACTTCCCATCCTGCGAAATCCCTGTCGATTGCGGGATACAAAGAGTCACCACTGCTGACGGATGCAGCATCGTGATCAATGCAACGTGCAGGATCATTATTGCTGACCCAATCCTAGCTAGAGATAAAGTTGATGAGCAGTATGAAGAAGCAGCGGCCATGATTGCTCGCAGCCACATTTGTGACTTAGCCTCTGGTCACAACTTTTCGCATGTCATCGAACTAGTCCAAGAGTCGGTCTGCACCGAAGCAATCTCGGACGATCTGGCCGAGATGGGTATGGAACTAATAGCTTTCAAGGTCGAGGATCTACAGCGTGTGATCCCGATAGGTTCAATATAGCTCAGGGACGCTCTCCTCGTCCCCCTGAGCCGCTCTCCTACCCACGTGACATCTCTATCGCTTTGTTGACCAATCGTGTAGCAGCAGCCTTTCTGAGTGCCGTAGGGATGCCCCTGAACACCGGAATCAAGAGATCTGATTGAGACATCAAGTGAGATACGATAGTGTCCTTTCGTGCTTCACAGCCTGCTGTCTGCCACTTGTCCATCTTGTCTCGGAAGTCCTTGCACTTGCATCCAGTTTTGAACTGAACTGCCCATTTTGGGATCAGTGACTCTAGTGCTGATCCGGGCTTGTTGGTGTATGTCACGACTTACTCCACAGTGGACTGTAAGCATTTGCTGTCATGTTGAAATCAAGTGGATCAAGGTTCTCCCAGCTAACTGAACCATCGTAAACCCATCTGTAGTTTTCGTCAGCAGAGGACGGATAGCTGTTCAATGTGTTTTCCTGAACCCATCTAGGATTACTAAAACTACATCCTGTCACAACGCTTGCTAATGAAGTGTCGCCGGTTGCAAGATCGTTTCTTGCATCGAGTGAAATCGTTTTAGGGAAGTTCATTGAGTTGTAGCAGGGAAGCCACACTATTCTCATATACAGAGTTCTTTGATACAGCTCGGCTCCGCTGGGGCCAGATCCGCCACTGTGTGCTACTTCATAAAAGAACTGATATATCCTTGAAAAATTAGACGGTGATTCGTAGTGGTGATCCCATGCCGTGAGCGAATTGAAGTCCCAATACGAAGTTGACTGGGAAGCTCCACTCCAAGTGTATGACCCACAGATCACATTATCGTAATCACCAAATGGATCTAGCGGTATGGTCGAGGACACGATTCGAGTTGGTGTTCCATCGAACACCCATCCTACACCTGAAGGTGGCCCATCAGGAGATCCCGGAACTTGGAAAACGCCGGGATCTTCTGCAAGGATGTGAGATGTGCTGCTATTGAACTCCTCGTTCTGTATTTCATCTGGAACGGCAGGTCTAGCACCATCGTCAGGAACCCAAGATTGAACAATGTAATCACAAGCGTTGGAGAAGTTACTAGACAAAAGCAAGTCGGTTTCAGTTGATGTGGATACAACGTATCCAGTCTTGTCTTCCTTTCTGACATTACTGATGAAAGTTCCAAGAATAGATCCACCAGAACCGCCTGCTCCCGGCGTAATGTTTCTGGTGTAACCAGAGTCAATGCCACTTGGAACCGATGCACTTGTCCAAGGTGAACCCCACCAGTTGAATGTAATTTCAGGGCTTACTGGAGATTCGCTCAATTCTGAAAAGACATTGCCTGCACCATCGTCGGAAGATGTGTATGGGCCACCTTGAACGGTCGAAGATCCATTCCAGTACACTCTGTAAAAGCCATCGTCAGTAGGACTTCCAGACACTTCGTACCACAAATCTGGATGACTTGTCTGAAACCCAAAGAAATTAAATCCACCAATCTTGTATGTAATGACAGGTATTTCTGTCTGGCCGACATAGTGATTCAACTGAGGACTTGATTCGTGCTTTTCGTAAACTGCATGGTTATATCCTGCATTAGCTGCAAACCATTCGACACGCTTTCCCAGCCTCCCAGAAAACACTTCGTCAGCAAGGCTTGTTCCGCTAAGAGTCGGAGCAACATAGGGTATAGTTCCATCTGAAGTTCCGGCTATGTCTACAAGCTCACCTTTGACTCTCTTGATCCCATCGGTCGTCGTCCATCCACCAACGTTCTCAGTAGTAAGCTCAATGTTTGACAGAGAATAGCAATCGAAACCGCTGCTTCCACCTGTGGTATATTGAAAGTTTATTTGCGATGGTGCGGTTGCTGTGACTGTGGGGAAGAAGTAGCGGTCAGCGTTTCCTGTAACTGGCTGGTCGTACCCATCATTGAATGGAGCATAAAGGTTGTCGTAATCGACATAGCCGTCTGGATAATACGATGAAAAGATTTCATTAAGCGTGTAGTTGCCGCAAGAAGAAAGTGCAGTCTGGCTTGTGTCTTGTGAAGCCCAGTAGCCACTCGCAAAATACTTGGTCACATATCCGTCGATATGTTTAGCGATTATCTCCTCGTTGTTTTGTGCGAACCTCCAAACATAATCTTGAAAGTCTGGATCTTCAGCCTCATAGACAACTTGAGTACCACATCCACTGTGTGCGTTTGTCTTCTCTGTAGGCACGCCAAGGTTTGAGTAGTTTGCATCGAGTGTTACCTCAATGTCGTACTGCTGCGTATGGTAAGGAAAAATAGAAACGCATGGAGTATGGCTTGGACATCCTTCGTTGACAGTCGTGTATGGACTGCAATCCGTTCCTTCCATGAGCAGCCTTTGAACAGACCATGCACCTAGAGTTCCGTCCTCGGACATTGAAACAAATGCTCGAATGGGTGCTGACGATAGATCGTCGTCTGTCCATCCATCACGCTGAAATGGATTCCACTGGTAGAACTCTTGTGGAGATCCATCTTGCCCATGCCAAGTGTCAGTAGATGACCCGTATTCCCAGTGGTCATCGCGAAGAACAATTACTCCACCGTCCACATTCCCTCCAGCACCTAGCTTGCTGTTTGTTGGGATAGGTGTGGTAGAGAAGTCCTCTCCATCGTGAGCTTCATGGGTGATCGTAAACTCTTTGTATTGATCTCCCGATGCAAAGTTCAATGTGACATCTGTGTTACCAACAGCTACTACGACATCAACGGCAGTTGAATTACCTCCCTGCCTAAATACTCTCACACTGGTGGATGTACCCTCTAAACCTTGGACTCCAGTACACTCAAGTTGAAAGTGACCATCTCCGGTCTGAGGAGTAGGCGTTATGTACGATACCGATATGTTGTCAGCGTTGTGGGAAACAATGAAGTTCTGGTTGCAAGATGTGGCTCCAAAGCCAGAATCCTCTAAATATAAAGTCCCGCCTGCGGAAGATGGAGTGCTGAGTGTTACTGTTTGGGAATGAACATTGTCTCCAAATGTTTCTGTTCCTGACCCAAGAACCCCACCTGTACTGTTCCAGTCTGCAAATATACTTGATCCGCTGCAATCACCGAATGGATTGTTGGCTTTTATTGCTTTGACATCCAGTGATGTGTCGCTCGTAAAGAACACATACTGGCTTTTATCAAAAGTTATAAATGCGTTTTTTTCAACTAAATTAGGATGGTCGCAGATGTAACTTTCGCCAAGGTTGCCTGAAGGCTGGTAGTCTTTCAGTAGACTTCTTGCATAACCTTCTGACTTATCGAAAGTCCCAGCCGTTACGGACTTGATCCTGTAGAAAACACCTTTTGGTTCTTGATACTTGAAAGCCTTATTTCTGTAGTGAACCGTTGCATCTGACAGAGTGTATTCTGCTGCACTACCAAAGCCTCTGGCGTTATACATAAATCCGGGTGGATTAGAAAACTCAGACTTTGATCCGACTTGTCCAGTAAAACTTGTTACTTCTGACCAGTCAGTCTCTGGTGTTATTTCGATTGATTCATGGAGTGTTGTTCCAGTTGAATCCATCAACTCGACTTTTCCCCATCCATTACCCTCAAACAAGCTGCTTGGGAAAATGCTTGACACATCTAACTGCATGTTTGGTGCTAAGTCATAAGGTATCTCATACTTTGTTCCAGAAGTGTATGAGCCACCTGTTCCTGTCGTTGGAGTACAACCACAGCATTGACACCCCGGACTGTGTTTGATGGCCATGATTAGCAGTCCTCCGCATCAACGATCCAGTATCCATTGTTGACGAACTTGCAGGTAATGTAAGCACTGCCGCCAACAGCAGTACCAAATGGATTGTAGACAGTTATTTCTCTCGTTGTATCAGACATCGTTCCATCAGGTTCTATTCTCTGGACAATGACATCCGTAGCCTTGCCAGCAACAGCACCTGATCTGGCTGGGATTCCTGTTCCTGATGTCTTACAAACGAGTGCAGGCATACCTCCAATCTGCTTAGGATCGGCAGGTATTCCTGACTGGCTTGACTTTTCAGCCTGCTTAATGAAGTTTGATTGCTGTCTGCTGATGAAATACTTCATTTTTAAGCCTGCAAGAACGAACCGAAGTCGATTGAGTCTTGTGTCCTAAATCTCAGGTAATCAGGGCGTTCTTCATTTGCTGCGGCAGGTTCACGCTGGGTTCCGTCAGTATTGATATAGCCAGTTGTAACATTACCGTCTTTCACAATAGGCTCAGGCTTACCTCCAGCAACGTCAAGCTTATAAGTGTCAACAAGTGGTTGGACGTGATCATGGCCATAGACAGTTCGATTTGCTTCGGTCGCATCAACTCCCGGCGGATAGAAATATCTTTCCGAAAGCATGATTGGATAAGTAACTTTTGCCCAAGTTGCTACGCTATTGTTCGCAAGCGTCACATCTTGTTCGGTAGCTTTCACAGCACCTATTAACCAAAGACCTGCATCCTTGCTTCTATATGTACTGCTGTTTGTCTTAAATGAACGCTCAAGTATTTCTTCATAGGTTACAAAAGGCTCGAACTGTGTAATGGTAAGCCTTATGGTAGGTATTGTCTCAACCACTGGTGTTTGGAAAGGGCTTCCCGTAGGTAGCTTCCAACATTGCTCTCCATCTTTGTCTGAATAAAGAATTCGGTCATAAGAGCCTATCTCGATAGACACCTCTGGTGACAAATCCTCTGGCGAAGATGGTGGGGTCGCCGTACACTGCTCCGTTTCAATTGGGCCAGTTTCAAAATTGCATGTAATGTAAAATACATTTCCATTCTTGCTGTCCCTTGTTACGTCTTTGCTTCTGCAAACAGCAAAAGGCATGGACAAGCCGGTTCTTTGTGAATACCAAGTTGATCTATTTACAACAGGAAGTCTTGGGTCACAGGCAATATGAGCTTCAGTCACTTGGCTAAACTGGACTGTCTCAAAGCTAAAGCCTTTCTTGACAACCGCACGATAACCTTTGGTTGCCGTATGATTGACAAGATCCTTGCCATTTGAGTTCGTGCTTCCCTTGATAGAAAACGATGTCTCAAGTGTTTCATTTATTTCAATATACACAGACTATATCCCAAAATAGTTCCATTTTGCATCGTCTTTTTGTTGCTGAGTGTCTTCTTGTAGGTTCCTGAGCATTAAGCTAAGGATTCGATTGCTTTCCCTACGGTCTTTCGCAGCTTCTTGCTCGAAAATGACCTGCTGTGCATCTCGCCTTGCTTGCAGTTCCATCTGCCTAATCATGTTGTATTCCTCAACAGATCCAGCCTCGAAAGAAGCACCGGAAGCAGCATCGGCAGTTTCTGCTATCTGCTGCTTTTCTTTCATCTTAGCTCCAGCTTCTTTTTCTCGACGCTCTGCTTCCTTGTCTAGTTCGTCTGCTCGACGCTTTGCTTCTTTGTCTATTTCCTCTATGGTTCTTTTGTATTCATCTTTTATCTTATCCTTCTCGTTCTCGTCATCTTCAGCTTGCCTCTTTGCTTCTTCCTCTGCCTTCTTCTCAGCCTCCAAGCGTTCTTTTTCACGCTTGTTGAATTCACGCTGGTTTCTTAACTGCTCTTTCTGAACTTCATCAATGTCTTTTTCTCTAAGAAGCCTTTCAAACTGAATGTCAGCAAGCCTTTCTTCTTCATTGAATCGGTCATAGTATCCTTGGAGTTCGTCAGCTAACTGCTGTTGCATTTCATCGAATGTTTTCGCACGCTTCTCTGCAAGCTCTAACGCCTCAAGTTCGTCACGCTTCCTTTTCTTAGCTGCGTCCTCGATTTCGCCTTGTTTCATAGCTTGACGTTCTAGCTCCGCCGTTTGGCCAGTTATGATCATCCAGATGTTGCCAAACAAAATGGCCATCTTGTGAGTCCATCCCCAGCCTTTACCAATTCCTTCAATGAATGGCTCGATTGCATGAGCCAAATATTCAATTCCTTTCATTAAACCATTGACAAGCCACAGAAAGCGAACCATTGCATCTTGCATCGGACCGCCAAGTATTCTCCATATCTCAGCAGCAGATGACTTGATTTCATCCCACTGTCCAGCAATTGTATTGCTGCGTTCTTCCATAGCTTGATCAGCACCAGTTGTCTCTCGTATTCGCTGGAGTGCTTCATCAACTTGAGATGCAGTTATTTCTCCACGCTCAGACATTTCTCGAACTGTCTGCACGCTTTTACCAAGTATATCAGACAATGCTTGATAGATTGGAACATTCGCGTTTGCAAACTGGTTTGCTTCTTGGGCTTGGAGTCTGCCTTTTGTCATGACATCAGAATAGGCTTTCCCGATCAGCTTCAATCGCTCAGGATCACCCATTGCAAGACCACCAAGCTTTTCTGCAATATCAGGGATCTGGTTTGCAGAAACACCTAGAGTCAACATCCTAGCCGCAAACTCTTGCATTTGTTCAGTGCTGTAAGATGTCTTGGCAGCAAATTCTCGCATCTGCTCGGTAAGCAGTCTGGCTCTTATTTTGTTGCCACCTAACGCAGCAGCAATCTTAATCTGAGTTTGATCAAACTTGTCAGCAGCCATTGCAGCGGAAAACAATGCTTTGACCAGCGTTTGTAACACAGCAACAAGAACAAGAACTCTTAACCCTACTGCACCAAATGCTCTCGCAAGACCCTGTATTTGAGGCCCGAAACCTGCCGCTTGAGCAAGGTTCCCTGCCATCTTAGACAATCCGCCATTCACATCGTTGATTGCCCTTCCTGCATCCTTAAACATTGCAGAAAGACCTTGAGAAGCACCAAATTTCTGAATGTACTGAAACTCTTTGAGCCTCGACAATGCACGCTGGTTCTGAAGAGTCTGCATCCTTTTTTCATGAGCAATAGCGTCAGACTTTGCTTTCCTTCTTAAACGCCCCTCTTCTTTTATGGCGTCTTGCTCCATCTTCCTTGACTTGGCTTTAACGCCTTCAAGGTAATAGAAGTCTTTGATCATCTTGTCCACACGCCGCTTCTCAGCGTCTTCGGCGTCTTTTATCGCCTTTAGTTCGTCGGCTGCACGCTGTTCTTCCTCACGCTTGAGCTGCGCTTCCGCTGCAAGCTTGCGTTTAAGATATGCTTCCTGAGTTTTCCTTAACTCTTCCTCACGCTTTATCTTTTCTTTATGTTCTGCTTCAGCAACCCTTGCAGACTCCTCCTCCGCCTGTTTAGCTGGTAGTTCCTCTAGCCTCTTAATCTCATCGGCTAGAAGCTCAGACTTCTTTCTAAGCGCGTCTAACGCTAGATCCTGTCCTTCAAATGGCTCCTTGGCAGCAATCCTATCAAACAATTTGTCGATAGAGTCTATCTCGGCTTGCAGACGATCAATGGGAGTCGTCGTATCCTTGATAGCAGCAGCTAGAATTTTCTGTTCAGACTGAACCTTGGAAACGCCACGAGAATATCCTCTAGGATCGAGGATCACCTCTGCGTACAACGCCCCGATTCGGTTTGATGCCATCTGCTAGTTGCTCCAAGTGATTATAGAGGTTTTCTCCACTGAGCTTAGTCTTAGATTTGCCAGATGCCTTGTCATACGCTTGTCGCTCAAGTTCGCTTTTATGCACGCGATACCCGATCCACCAATCAAGTAAGGTGGGACATGCGTTCATCCAAGATATAGGGTCATCAATGCCGAGGTCTTGGCATATCGAAAATGCCCAAGCTAGTCGATGGTTCTTATCAAACTGCTTAGCTATTTTTTCGATACGCCGAGGATCTTTCCCTCGCGGGCAGTGACCCACTCTTCGATGACACTGACGATCACATCAATCTTGAGTGCATCAAACTCCATCAATTCTTTCAGGTCAGATTCCTGAAACAAAGGTTCGCCGTTTTGATCACACAGATGGTCAATGACCGTGTACAGTCTAGCTTTACGGAGAGCTTCCCTAGAAACTTGACCGTCTTTTCCATACAAAGAAGCAAGCCTCCTAGACCTTTGGAACTCGGACACTGGTTTTACCCAAGCGTCCTGTCCAAACACTTTCTTCGGTAGCTTCTCTGGCTTAGTGCAGACTAACTCATCCAATAATTGCTTCTTCGTCAAGCTCATCATCATCTCCTTCTTCAAAAAACTCTGGTGGTAGTTCAGGTGGCTCCACTGACGCGACCAATTCGCGTTCCATTAGTTTCGCCACTTCCTGCTCAATCCATTTAGCTGTGACTGGATCAACCTTCTGAAAGAAGATCAGCTTGCTGCCTTCTTTCCATCCAATTAGTCCAATCTTTTGGCGTTCATCGCCTTCGCAAATAAAGACCCAGTACTGTTCATGTACTACTTCTTTCTTTGTCGCTAAATGGATTCCTACATGAGTTTCAAGTTCGATATGTTGAGACATGACTTCTCCTTGGTGGTGGTGGTGTTAGTCATCTACTAGGAAATAGTTGGGCCTGTTTCACCATCGAAGACAAACGTAAGACTGTTTTCCATCAGTCCGTTGATCTCAAGTGATCCGCCAGAAGATGATGAAACAAAGCCAGTACCAGCAATCGTGTACCCGGCTTGAGTACCGTTTGACGACAGTGCACTAGCGGCTGGGACAGTGATTGTGAGAGTGTCCTGTGCGCCGTCTGGAACTGTTGGTGCGCCGACACTAACGAAAGTCACTTGGACTTCACCAGCGTCAACAAGACCACCTGACAGTTTCTTCATGAAACCGCCAGCAGCATCTTCCAAGCAGCTTGCGTCAATGGCTTCAAGAGAAAACTCAGGAAGAGATACTGAACGTACACAACCGATTGCACCACCAGCCGTCAAGGTGACGGTCGTTCCCTGTGCGTGATAGCCTTCAACAGCCATTTAATTACCCTTATTTTCTTGCGTAGTTAATGATGTAATCTTGGGTACACCAGTACCCACGTTGGTCTGATCCATCAGTAGGCATAATCATTTCCCATGATGTGCCTGAATCGACAGTCACTCCTTGGATCGGATGAGTGCTGTCTGATGATGTGTAACCAACCAAAGCGTCTTCAATCGCTTCTTGAGCGTCTTCTGCTGCACTTCGAGAATCACACACGATGTCTATTTTAAGGCGTGACTCGTAGAGCTTTACTTGACAATTATCAATAGTTGCCCTTGCAGTCGTGTTCTCGATTGTCATAACCACAAATGGCAGGTCATCGTCTTGCGGAGGGTTATCTGCATAGATGCGTTGATTGACAATTGAAGTAATTGAAGGCTCTGCACGAAGCATCGAAATCAGTTGAGGGACTGGTCTCATCCGAATCCTCCACCTGTTCCGTTTACTTCATTCATGTCCACTTCCCAGCGTTTGAGTGCCTTAATAACTGCATCTCTCTGCTGCGGGATTGTTTTGTTTGCTGCTGGCCCCATAAAAGGTCTTGCCTTCAATGGTGCGCCTCGCTGTGCTGTCGTCCTTTCTCCGGCTCGCTTGTATTTGACAAGTGCGCCCAGGTTCAGCTTCGTTTGCCACCACTTATGATTCGGCGCACCAGACGCCCTGCCATCTCTAGGTTCATGCGTGTGTGCAAAGTTCTTGTCTTTGTCAGATCCGCTGTTGTATCGAGGGCCGACAATCTGGCTTGAAAGAAGTCCTCCAGCTTTTCTGCTGATGTTTTTCTTTATGATTACCCCTTTGTCACCAAGCGATGGACTGTTTCTGCCACGCTTTTGGGCAACCCTCCTTGACCACTTCTTTCTTGTTCCGGTCTTCCTCGACATACCAATAGTGGTTTCTGAGCCACCATTTCTAATGTCATCTTGAGCTTGTTTTCGGATAATCGAGCCTGCATATCCAACAGCAGTCGGACAAACTTTTTTCAGGAACTCATCGCTAACTTTTTGCAGGTCTGCAACTAGGTCGGTAGCCGTCACTTGAACCCTTGTCCCGCGACCTCCACGACCCTTCATCGTCCTAACAAAGCTTTCGACCTTTTTGTTTACCCTGTCTTTCTCGCTTGTCATTTGGTACTCCTCAGTTCAAGTCTCATAGTGAACCCGTCACCTGAAACATCGCGAACTGCTGTGATACCGTATGTCTTACCGTCGATAATGCACCGACTCTTTGATGTAATGCTTGCCGCATCTATCTGTGGCTTGTCACCAATTGCAACTTTCTCTGTTGCACTTTTGGTCATCATCCCGTCGACAACTTCCCCGCCGGAAACATCCACTAACTCGCATGGCCATGACTGCACTGCTGCTGTCCAAGTCCCTGATGCGTATGTCGTCTGACCATACTCATCTTCTGCTGTCGGAGGGTTTTCTATCGTGGCAAGGTAATTCCTGTGGCCAACCCTCTTTCGATTGAATCCTGTGACCTTGGACATTACGGGTACGAACTCCTGATCAATTTCTTGACTAGGTTCTCGTAGGTTCGGCCATCATTCGTGTTGACGCCATTCTCTTGAGCAGGATCATAGTAATATCGACCAACCTCAACGAGAATTGCTTGCTTATAAAGCCTTGGCAAGCAGTCAGCACTTGTTACTCCGCAGGTGAAGTTGACAAACACTGTGTCTCGTTCGCTGGGAGTCAGTAGTGTCTCTGGCCAACCGTCATCGTCGTTAAGGCAAGTAACCGCATTTCGGCCACTGTCAAGAGAATACTGGTCGACT
>Ga0075477_10001330_pt1 | contig 11637 bp, 13 predicted proteins | sample DEB08_DNA_FD_76338 | JGI IMG/M metagenome (GOLD analysis project Ga0075477, IMG submission 76338) | Aqueous microbial communities from the Delaware River and Bay under freshwater to marine salinity gradient to study organic matter... | ecosystem: Environmental > Aquatic > Marine > Coastal ...
TTCGACAAGGCATTCGGTTTTTTCGAAATATTCCTCGAGAAATTCTTGGAGAGCTGACCGCACGAGTCATATGATGCTCTCGTCATGAATACGATTTCGGAGAAAATGTAAGCACAGCAGAGTGCTCTCTTCCAGGGATATTGGAGAATTCAACGGTAGAATTATGTTGAACCCCAAGCTCCGTCATAATACCAGAGGCCGCAGCAACTTCACTCTTCCAATGAGTTCCTTTCAGAAAGATAAGCCGCGAAGAAGTATTATTTTTTAGAAATGGAGTAGCGAGCGATAGTAGGGAGTGAAGAGGAGCAAGAGCCCGTGCGGTTACGCCATCGAATTGAGCATGAAGATGTGCAGACTCCTCAATGGAGGAGTGAAGAATCTGTACGTTAGAAAGTGAAAGTTTAACTTTGCACATCTCAAGAAAGTCAGTTTTTCTCTGTGCTGAGTCGATACCCGTAAACGAGATATCTGGACATACAATAGCTAAGGGTATGAGTGGAAAGCCTCCTCCTGAACCAAGATCTATAATAGAATTCATGTCATGAATCTCTTCAGCGAGTAGCAGAGAGTCGAGAATATGGGAGGAAATATGCGAGATCTCCTCACGACTCATGAGATTAACACGCTTATTTGCAGAGCTAAGAAGTCGAGAGAAAATATCCAGTTTTTCTCTATGTTGTTCATAGAGTTGTTCAACATCCATCAGATCGCCATGAGGTATTTGCCTGCATGAGATAATACGGGGCGATGATGGGGTATTCAAGCTTCTCATCATGTGCTTCTTAAGGGTTCGCTGAGCTTCCATTGAGCAGAAGAGTGGGCTTGGTTCGGTGAGCTGCAAGAGGAACAAGATGGAAGACGTTCTTCGTATTGGCTTAGATATAAGGGATGAGGACCCTCAGCCAAGAGAGAGAACGTTTACCAAGGCAGTCCAAGAATTCGTATTGTAAAATCAAGAACTTGAAGAAGGTTTTCGTCTATAATTGATAACTCAACGACTGGCATAGCGTGGTAGAGCATTAGGATTCTTGCGCCAAGAAGACCGAGGAGAATTGGGAGATAGCTGAAAAAAAACAGGGAGATAGCTCCCCAGCGGACTTGATCACGCTCTGCCGGATTTGGATGAGAATCTATCTCTTTTCGTACTCGATATTCTCGCATTTCTCTCTATTATGCGAAAAATAACCAGGAAAGATTCATAAGAGAAAGAAAAAGAGTTGGAACATTTTTTATTATTCGGCTCAGACTTGTTATTCTGTGAGCGGAGAGCTGATAGTGATTTTTTATGTTCCAGTGGTCTAAACTTAAAAAGCCGTACTACGTCTTAGCGCCTATGGAGGACGTAACCGATACTGTCTTTCGACGGCTTGTAGGCTTATGTGCCGCTCCCGATGTCTTCTTTAGTGAGTTTACAAGCACTGACGGGATGTTCTCGCCGGGATGGAGCAATGTTGTTCATCGCTTACGCTTTACAAGCGATGAGGCTCCTCTCATTGCTCAAATCTGGGGGAATAACCCCCAGAACTATTTTCGAGCGGCTTGTCAAATTCGTGAACTAGGATTTCACGGCATAGACATTAATATGGGCTGTCCCGTTGAGAAGATAGTGAAAAGTGGTTGTTGTTCAGCTTTAATTGAGAACCCAACTCTTGCTGCTGAGCTTTATAGTGCAGCAAAAGAGGGTGCTGGAGAGCTTCCCGTTAGTATCAAGACGCGGATTGGCTTTAAAATAAGGGCTACTGAGGAGTGGTGCCAGTTTCTACTTGAGCTGAGGCCTGCGGCACTTACTGTTCATGGAAGAACTGCGAAGCAACTCTCGAAAGGAAATGCGGACTGGGGTGAAATTGCAAAAGTAGTTAGCATGCGAGATGCCCTTCAGGGAGAAACTCAGATTATTGGTAATGGCGATGTAAGAAGTCTTGAAGAGGCGGATCAGAGAGTTGCTGAAACTGGTGTAGATGGAATCATGATTGGAAGAGGAATCTTTGATAATCTTTATCTTTTCGATCGCTCATTGCCGCCGCTAGCAGAAAGAACACCGGCGGAGAAGTTGGGGCTTTTATTGCAGCACGTTCGCCTTTTCGAGGAAGAGTGGAAGGGAGAGAAACCTTTTCGAATTTTGAAGAAATACTTTAAAATTTATGCGTCACACTTCGATGGCGCTTCTCAGTTACGGATGCAGCTTGTCGAGACAGAATCAGCAGAGGAAGTCGAAGAGCTTGTTCATAATTTCTTGGCAAGTCACTCTTCCTATCATGAAACACACCAAGAAGCTATTTCGCCTTAGTGCAGAATAAGCACTATACTAGCAACTTCTCATCCCTGAGTTCGCATTCAAGCTTTTGGCTCTCAATCGTTAAGTCTTTGTCACTCAAGGTCGTTCTCTTGTATAAGCCGTAAGTGCTTCGTTTTGTAGTAACGAGTTGATATGGAAGAAAAAAAGACAGATATTCCAAAACTGAAGAGAAAAAGATCTTTAACTTCACTCACTCTCAGTTGGTTGAGTGAGCGATTAAAACGGTCAGAAGCATTAAAAGAACAGATTCAGAACGGGACATATCAGGTTGACTCTGAGAAACTTGCGAAATCACTAGTAAATCGTGAGCGCTAGTAGAAATACGAATCTTTCGTATACGTGTTTTCATGACATTCCTCCTCATGAGGTTCTCTATTCCTTCCGATAGGTTATATGAAAATGTAGTCCGTCGGAGTTCAATGGAGTTGATAGCTGGAAAATATATCCCTTTAAGAGAGCTTGGAGAAGGAGGCTCGGGGAAGGTGCTGCTTGTTCGGCATGTTGATCTCGGTGTCCAGTATGCTCTTAAGATTCTAAAAAGTGATGCGATCTCTCAACCCATGGGAGTAGAGCGTTTTAAGAAAGAAGCCGCTCTTTTGCTCAGTTTCAATCATCCACGGGTTGCACAAGTCCGTGATTTCGGTAAGACGCTCGATGGCAGCTACTATATGGCGATGGATTATTGTCAGGGTGAATCAATAAGACATCGGATAGATGCGGGCCACTATTTTTCATTTGGGGATACTCTGAGGATAGCAATGCAGGTCTTGGGTGTGCTTGATGTAGCGCATAGTGCTGGAATTATTCACGGAGATATTAAACCAGAGAATCTTTTTCTCGAATCTACCGAAGAAGGCGAGTTATGCGTCAAAGTTTTAGACTTCGGCACTGCATTTTTACGTCAGCAACTAGGCGATGACCAAATTGTTTTCGGAACGCCGTGCTATATGTCTCCAGAGCAAGCAGCAGGAGAGGAAGAAATTGATCACAGAGTAGATTTCTACTCTCTGGGTATTGTGCTCTTTGAGCTTATCGCAGGGAAAGTGCCTTTTGAGGGAGACAATGTTGTTCAAACACTCATTCTTCATCTAACACAACCCCTTCCCTCTCTGGCGGAAGAGTTCGGAGTATCTGATACAATTGAAAAAGTGGTACGCAAAGCTCTGGCAAAATCCCCAGCGGAACGATTTCCCAATGCAGGTGAATTTCAGCGGCAATGTGAGGAAGCACTGACGGTTCATGAGGGAGAGGTTCTTGCTGCAGCTGGTCCGAATTGTTCGCTTCCAAAGACTCAGAGTGCCGTCAACGTACTTACCAAGCCGACTGAAGGAGTGAATCATCCAACTCGCATTCTCTGTCTCGATGATGATGAGATGATCCTGAATATCCTTCAACATGTGCTTGAGAGAGAGGGCTACGAGGTAATAACGGCTCAGCATAGCTCAGAAATTCATGAATATCTTTTTAATTCCGACATAGATCTTTTAGTGAGTGATGTACAGATGCCGGGTATTCCTGGCACTAAAGTATGCCGCCTCTTAAAAAAATCAATGAGCGATCTAAAAGTGATCCTCTTTTCGAATGTGCCAGAGATCGATCTTGAGCGGTATTCGGCTGAGAATAATGCGGATGGATGGATTAGCAAACAGCGCCTTCCGAAAGAATGGCTCGGCGAAATAAAAAGGGTGCTTTTTCAGTAGTTAGCCTTGAAAGATGATCGTAATACTCCCAAGGATGATTATCAGTCCACCGAGGAGCCTTCTCTTAATATGTTGCTCTCTAAAAAAGATTCCTCCTCCTAATATGACAAGTATTAAAGATACTTTTGTTAGTGCGACAACATAGGGAGCTTGAAAAAACTGTAGAGCCCATAGCTTCGAGCTCATAAAAAGAAACTCAAAAATGCCGCGACTAAACAGAAGAACAAGAGGGAGTCGCGGAGAAAATACAGACCGGGTGCCTGTTCGACTTATGCCGATAAGGATTATACCTGCAGCAAGAGTCATCCAGAATCCTGAGACAAAAGGATGGGCGTGAACTGTAGCTAATCGGTCGAAGCAAGCATTGAGACTAAAGAAAAAAGCAGCAGCTAATCCAAACAGAATTCCCTTTTTATGCGTAGTAAAGGTCAGTTTGTTTCCGGCGAGAATGAAGACGCCGAGAGTGATTATGGCAACACCAAGGGCTCCTTCTAGGGTTGGTAGATCTCCTGTTATGAGAGGTGAAAGGAAGAGAAGAAAGAGGGGAGTCAGTGATATAAAGGCAATTACAAGTGAAACGTCTCCGAACTGTACTGCAAACATGCGGCACCACTCTGCAGCCATATCCGATAGAGCTCTGAGGAGTACATAAAAATAAAATTCACGGTTAAGATCGAAAATGGAGATATTAAAAAAGCTAAGCACAAGAAGTGCAAATAAGTAGAACGGAAGCGCAAATAGAAAAGAATAGATTGCTGAAAGGGTTGGCGTTATCCTTGAGGTAAGTGCTTTGCTACAGAGATCTTTTGAGGCAGCAAATATTGCTGCACTCACCACGGCAAATAATCCTGACATGATTATTATGCTAAGGGCTTATGAGGTCAGAGAATAGAGATTAAATCTCTTCAATCTCTAGTTTTCCGATAAGACTTTCAGCTTTTTTGAGTATCTCTTCTTGTACCTGTCCCTCGATGGTCTTGATCAGCTGAGAACGGAATATTCTCATCAGTTGAGTGCGCTTTCGATGATACGCTTGGAAACTGAGATTACTTTCTTTGGCCCGTATTCTCTTATCAACTTCACCTATGAGTCTAAGCTCGTGCTCTGCATCTGAAGCATTATCTGAAACGAGATGGGCGTAAAATTTAGCATAGTGAGTGAGTGCAGTTCGAATTTGGAGCCGTAAATGCTCCGGAAGCTCTTGTTGAGACATAGTTATCCTAAATAGTAAGTACTACGCACTTTCGACTTATTAAGATGCAGAGGGAAAAAGAGCAGATTCAATGCTCATTTACCACTCTAACCTACTGATTTTATATGAGGAACCGTCGTGCTATTTTTAAAAAAGCAAGAATGAAGCACCCACTCTCCTGATGAGAGTTTCGTGTCATTGAAAGATGAAACGGATAATCACGTGTACTGAGGGAAGGTCCTTAATCTCATCTGTATTGATTCGCTCTTTATTGACTCCTCCGTAGAGCCTGTTCATTCATACTCTCATTGAGCGAATATTTAGCCAGAGCAATCTGATAATTGATTTCATGCCTTACCTCTTGAAGCTCCTGTGTAGCAGGAGAATCTACATAGGATAATAGGAATAGTGCGACGCTGAGGTAGGTACAGCCAATTAGCGAATATCCCAGGATAGACGAAATGCATGCCAAGAGGCCCTTTCGCTTTGTCTCGAGTGTTCTCATTTCGTGCCGCACTCTTTTCCCTTTCGTTGGTAAATGGCTCGTATGATATCGAAGATGCGTGCGCATATATCCCCCTCTCGCATTTGTAAGAAGCGACCCCAGATCCCTCTTTTACGATCCTGTTATGGAAGGACTCTTTGGTAATGTGCTCTAAAATTGAGGACGGCGCACTTAATTATCTGAAATTGTTAGTTGAAATACTGGAGAGATTTGGTGGGCATAGTCGTACGGAAGACTACTTGCGGACACCTGTTTCTTGATAAATATCAGAGATTTTCTTATGAAGCTCTGTGATATAGAGTTTTAGCTTTGTTGGCAGCTCTTTTTTCTTTCCATAACGCTCAGAGAGGTATCCTTTCACATCTTTTTGAGTCTCTAGCATGGAAGCTATGGTTTTGCTGCACCGAAGAAGTTGAGAGCGTTTGGTTCGCTTATACTCCGAGCGTTTATCGTAGTGCACAACTCCAAGATCCATATCTACTCGTTTTTCCATATCTGCTGAGAGCCATTGTTTCCAAAAAAAGAGGAGGTTTGGACAAGTAGCCTTTTCCTCTCTTGCTGAGGCTATTAGGTCAGATTCGAAAATCGTAAAAGGAATTAAGGTGCATACTCCTTCTTTAAGAGTGCAATAGAGATGAAGGGATGCCAGCATGAGAAGCTCTTCTGATGAAAATCGAGGAGGTGCTTCTAGAGGATTGAAGGGGTCTTCCATTACCCTCTCTAACGTCGAGAGTTTTTGTAGGATTGAGTCTTTCGTTATTTGGTACGTATCTACTGATTCTTCCTCTAGCTGAGTGGGCACTTCACCAGAAAGGAGCTCGCGTGATTGAGCTATCAGTGAGTCAGTGAAGATAATGGACGCGAGAAGAAGAAAAAGAGTCGCTTGCAATGGCATTCTCCTTTTCTTGCTCTGATTGAAGGCGATAGCGTACTTCATAAAATATTCGAACCTCAGACCGTCAGATTATCGTTGTTTCGAGTGCTCGACAATGGGGTGAAGATATATGATCTCCCTTGTCATTTAGGCAATCGGGCTTCATATCCAGAATCCTCGGGACAGTAAAAAGTTTGTGAATTCAGAGTAGCAGCAGCTTTTTCTATGCGGGCCTTATCTTCTGGGCTCTCACGAATGGGGGAATTTGTGAGCTCGCTCATTATTGGAATATTTGGATGGCTCTTTATGAATTTTTCAGCATTTCGTAATGCATTATAGCTTGCTCGAGATTTAGGAGCAGTGGAGAGAAAGCAAATTGCCTGGGTGATAGCAATTTTGCCCTCTGGAAGACCAAGGAATTTATACGCCTCAAGAGCCTGATTGGCGATCATCAGTGCTTGTGGCTGAGCATTTCCGATATCTTCGCTAGCAAAGATGATCATTCGCCGAAGTACATAGAGAGGATCTTCTCCAGCTTCAATCATTCGCAATCCATAGTACAGCGCTTGAGTAGTATCTCCTGATCGCATGCTTTTTATGAAGGCAGATATGGAGTCAAAGTGATGATCTCCTGAGCGATCATAGTGAATGTGTGATTGCTCGGAGAGTAATTCAGCAGATGATGATATGTTCTCATCCTCCATAGAGAGATATCGCTCTAGGGTGCGAAGAAGAAGCCGAGCATCTCCCTGAGCTGAGTGTATAAGTGCTGCTTGCAGATTTTCAGGGATGGTTTTTTCTAGAGAGCAAAGGACACTGGAAAGAATGTGTGTGAGCGCCTCATCATCAAAACCTGCTAATCGAATCAGCCCACACCGTGAAAGGAGAGCCGGGGACAGTGCAAATGAAGGATTTTCGGTAGTCGCTCCAATAAATATGATGCGGCCCTCTTCAATGAGTGGCAGCAGGATATCTTGCTGCGTCCGATTAAATCTATGAACCTCATCAAGGAAGAGTAGGAGAGGTGGCGTGCCTTGTCTGGTCTCTTTCACGAGGTCGCGAACTTCTCGAACTCCTGCATTCACTGCGGAGAGTTCTTTAAACAAAACGTCTCTCGTTTTTCCAATGGCACGTGCTAGAGTCGTCTTTCCTGATCCTGGGGGTCCCCAGAGAATCATGCTTTGAAGCGCTATTTTTGGATTACAAATGTTTTTCCATAAGTGAGGGCTGATTCCACAAGGGGGGAGCATCTCGTCTAGCGAATGAGGACGAACCTGTTCAGCAAGAGGCAGCTTAGGGTTTGATGGAGTATCAAAAAGAGTCTGTGTCGCGCTACGCTTCATAATTTGAATTCACAGAGGTCAAGCGTTCCACGAGTTTAGGGTGTCAGTCATTCTGGACTAGCGCGAAGAAGTTCCGTTTCTAATTTACGGTTCACTTCTCGCTGCCTCCAGACCTGAAAACACAGCGCTAGGCAGCTTTAGTCTGTGCTGGGGCTTCCTGAACCTTTTGCTCTACCGCTCTTATTTTATTCGCTTCCTCTTTTGAGGTGTTTTTCGCTTCATCATAGATTCTTTGCGGTGGAACACGGAGGTCCCAAACAATTCCAAACCACGATAAGCACTTCAATATGTAGTGAGTGATGTCTATCTCCCACCAGTAAAAGCCTTGCTTCTCTGAACCAGGATAACGATGGTGATTGTTGTGCCAGCCCTCTCCGAGGGTAATCAAAGATAGGAGCAGATTGTTTCTGCTATCATCAGTGGTTTGAAACCTTCGTGAGCCGAATAGGTGAGTAAAAGAGTTGATACAAAAGGTTCCATGGTATAGGAGAACGGTGCTCACAAAGAAGCCCCACATAAGCATCTGAAAGCCCGAAGTCCCCAATGCTGGGAAGAAATGGTCAAGAGCAACTCCTAGGTAGAAACAGAAGAATCCAAGTGCCGTTGGCGGGATCCAATTGTATGCATCGAGCAACTTGAGTTCCGGGAACTTCGTCAAATCTTTTACAAGCTCGTGCCGGGTATGGATGAACTGTCGGCTCAAGATCCATCCGATATGTGCATAGTAGATTCCAGATACTACTGGAGAGTGAACATCATCTGGCTGATCTGAGTGTTGATGGTGATGTCGGTGATGAGAAGACCACCAAATTGGCCCTTTCTGACCAGAGGTGGCGCCAAGAAATCCTAAAAGGAACTGAAATACCCGAGACGTCTTGAACGTTCTATGTGAAAAGTACCTGTGATAACCACCAGTAATTGCAAACATCCGAATGAAGTAAAGGAAGGCACATACTGCCAGCGCTATCCAGCTGACATCTGTAAAGAGTGCAAAGATACACACGAGATGAACTCCCCAAAAGAGATAGTGACGGACCGCATAGTTCATTCCCTTTGTGTCATCCCCAACAATGTCGCCTTGAAACATGAGCTTCCTTTTTCGTTGTCTCTATAGGTGGCAATCCGGCGCCACAATATTCTCTAACCAAATAACGATTCTCGATATAACGCTATTCCACTTCGGAGTTCATCGAGAGAACGATGGCGCAATCTGAGAGCGCTCCAGAAGTCTTAGGAGTGTAACGTAATGTAGTGTATGAAACCACTACGCGGCGTAAAAGGGTGCTAATGCAGCTAAAAAGTAGTATTTTCGGTTGGTTAGCTAGATGCTTCCTTTTGTTCTCTGAGCTCTGTTTAGTGCTTGGAGGATGCGTATTCTGTTTTAAGGAAAGTACAAAGGTCTTCGAAAAGCTCAGGTTTGCTCACGAGTCGAGGAACTTTATTCTGCCCCCCTAATTTGCCGCGAGATTTCATCCAAGCAGCAAAGAAGCCGTGTGGTACAAACTCAACTCTTGGAGCTTTGAGTCCAAATCCCTCGGCACGGTGTGCTTCGTAGTCTTCATTCCGTTCGCAGAGGCGCTGATCAATCAGTAAACTTGCTTTGTCGGCTTCCTGTGCTGAATGTCCTTCATCGGTAAGCTCCATGATATACAGGTGTCCCCCTAGCTCTCCTGTGTCTTGTGGGAAAACAGCACCGACGCAGTAGTCTGTAACACGCAGTCCAAGCGAGGTCAGAGCGGTATGAACGGCGTCTTCGACTTCTTCCGCAATTAAGTGTTCTCCGAATGCCGAGAGAGAGTACGAGGTTCTTCCCGTTATAAGAAGTCGGGGTATTTCTGTGTCTATGAATCGTACGGTATCACCAATGACATAGGACCAGAGACCAGCACACGTAGTAAGTGCAATCGCATAATTGATCCCTTCTTCAATGTTTCCAACCCAGTGACGCGTTGGGGTAGCGTGATCAAGTTCGTCAACTGGAATGAACTCAAAGAAGATATCTGTATCTAGCAGCAGCCGGAGTCCTTCGCCATAGCCGCGGTCTCCAATGGCAATGAATCCTTCGCTGGCTGGGTAGACTTCGCGAAGCTCGGCATGGCTTCCATCGAGGAGTTCCTGGAACTGATCGTAATAGGGAGTGAAGTTAACACCACCATGAATAACGAGTTCAAGATTCGGAAAGTATGAAGAGAGCTTCCTTGGTAGGTGCGGCTTCAGCTCAGCCAATTTATCGATAAAGATAAGCATCCATGAGGGGACACCACTGAGCGTTCTAATATCCTTGGTCAAGCTTTCCTCTGCCAGCCGTTGAATTTTTTCTTCCCAATTACTTAAAAGAGCAAGGTCTTCGTTTGGAAAATAGCGAGGACGAATCCACCATGGAAGATTCTTTACAGAAATTCCACTTAGATCTCCACTATAAATTCCAGGCGCTTCTTCTTTAAGAACAGTACTACCCCCAAGCATAAAGTTGAGGCCCCCAAGAAGTTTCGTCTGAGGTCGGTTTGAAACATGATGAACGAGAACATCCAGCCCTGCTTTTGCATTTGATGCGTTCATTTCTTTTGTATAAGGAATAAATTTCGTTGTGCCTGAGCTTGTTCCCGAGCTTACTGGAAAGCAAGTAATAGTCCCCGGCCACGTGCAGTCTTTTACATGAGGAAAGCAGGGCTCCCAAAATTCTTTCCAGAAGTCCTCATATGTGCGAAGTGGCACAGTTTCTTGATATGTTTCTACAGATGTAATTTTCCGAAAATTATACTGCTGTCCAAATTGAGTATCTTTCGCTTTTTGTACCAGTTTATTGAGAATCTGGCGCTGGCATTCAACCGGGTTTTGTTTGGAAAGCTGATGCCCTCGATATAAAGAGTAGGCTTTTAAAAACGGGGTAAGATTAAGCATTTATAACTCCCATGGGGAAAAGTTTAGTCCTTTACAGGAAGAGCTCCAAAAAAGGCATCAACACCATTTGTATGTTCTCCTGAATCATCAAGCTCACTCAGATGCGTGTAATCATTCATAGAGAAAGACTGCACACCTTTTTCATCACGAGTATGAGGATGAAAGCAGACTGTACTGATGGACGTATTTCGTATTTCTGTTTGTAAGAGTTCTTCTAGGGGCATGCCAAGTAGTAGATTGAGAAGAACTCGCACTACTCCACCATGTGTCATAAGAAGAATGGATTCTCCTGAATGATTAGCATGAAGAGCCTCAACGAAAGGAGTCAGTCTGTCTGTAAGGTCAATAAAGCTCTCGCCCTTATTGGGGCGAAAGTCGATGCGAGTCTTTCCAGAAGCTTGTAGTTTTCTTCGGTAGATTTCTCCCGAGTGGCCCTCGAGATCGCCAAAAGATTTCTCTCGGAGGACTTCGGTGTATCGCACAGGAAGAGGAGTGGTGCTAGCAAAAGGTGCCAGCGTCTCCCGTGTGCGTTCAAGATCGCTCGAGTAAATTGCATCGAAGGAGAAATCTTGCAAACGACGGGCAAGCTTCTCCCGTTGTAGTATGCCGAGATCGGAGAGTTGGCCATGTTGCTGACCTTGGATGATGTTACTTCGGTTCTCAATGGTCTCGCCATGGCGGACGATGTATAGCTTCATAGACTAGAACGCTATAGGATGGTGTTAAAGTTTTCAATGGGTGGTTATTACGTCTGTTGCACTTTACGGTATTATGTATGGACCGAATGCAAGAGGGGATCAGCCTACTCGTCATTTCAGCCTCGCTA
>Ga0075477_10001346_pt1 | contig 11593 bp, 10 predicted proteins | sample DEB08_DNA_FD_76338 | JGI IMG/M metagenome (GOLD analysis project Ga0075477, IMG submission 76338) | Aqueous microbial communities from the Delaware River and Bay under freshwater to marine salinity gradient to study organic matter... | ecosystem: Environmental > Aquatic > Marine > Coastal ...
CCTCGTGTCGTCAGTTCGTCGACGGCCGATGTCAGCAGGTTCTCGTCGATGTCGGCGACGACGACTTTCATACCCTCGTCGAGAAATCTCTCGACCATGGCCCGTCCGATTCCGCCGGCCCCTCCGGTCACCACGGCGACGCGATTCTGTAAATGCTTCACGAATCCCCCCATCGAGCGAATGTCGTCGCTCCGAGGCGAACCTAGCAGTGGGCCTTTTCCCGGCAGGTCGCGACTGATACGTTCGTCGTGTCGTGATCGAACAGAGGGGGTTCTCGTCGTGACAAGACCAGCTGTGGTCACCGATGCCGCCGGAGACGATCGCTACATCGTCGTGTCGTCGGACGGTCATGCCGGGGGAGACATCCCCGACTATCGCCCCTATCTCGAATCGAAATGGCTCGACGACTTCGACGACTGGGCCGCCACCTTCGAGAACCCGTATCCCGACTTGGAGGGTGATCTCGGCCCGCGCAACTGGAACTCGGCCCGGCGCGACGGCGACCTCCTGCAGGACGGAATCGTCGCCGAGGTGATTTTTCCGAACACCGTTCCGCCCTTCTATCCCAAGTCCTCTCTCACCACTCAGCCGCCGGCCATGACCCGAGCCGATGCCGAACGGCGTTGGGCTGGATTGCGAGCCCACAACCGTTGGCTCGCCGATTTCTGCAACGAGACACCCGGCCGGCGAGCCGGTGTCGCACAGATCAACATGCTCGACATGGACGCGACCGTCGCCGAAGTGAGATGGGCGCGCGACAACGGTCTGCGGGGTGGTGTGCTGCTCCCTGGAACACCACCCGGCGGCGAAGCACCGCAGTTGTACGAGCCGTACTACGAGCCGCTCTGGCAGGTGTGCGAAGAGCTCGGCATGCCCCTCAACCACCACACCGGATCGGCATCACCGCCGATGGGCCCCGAAGATCTCGACGCCGTGATCTTCATGCTCGAGGTGTCGTGGTTCGCCCATCGGGCTCTCACTCACCTCGTCGTCGGTGGCGCTCTCGATCGCCATCCCGATCTTCAGTTGGTCTTCACCGAGCAGGGCACGGCGTGGGTCCCCGAAGAATTGAAGCGTCTCGACTTCTTCTTCGATCGCATGGCCACCGCCACCGGATCGCAGGAAGCCGAATGGGGTCGAGCCATCGTGACCGGATTGTCGGCCAAGCCGAGCGAGTACTGGGCTCGTCAGTGCAACATCGGTGCCAGTTTCATTCGTCCGAACGAAGTTCTTCTCCGCCACGAAGTCGGCATCGACCGCATCATGTGGGGAAGCGACTATCCGCACAAGGAAGCGAGCACCCCGTATTCCGAGCTGGCGCTGCGACTGGCCTTCGGTCCGGTTCCGGTCGACGAGACGGCGATGATGGTGGGCGGCAACGCCGCCCGTCTGTATGGCTTCGATCTCGACGCCCTGGCACCAGTGGCCGCGAAGTTCGGCCCGAAGGTCGCCGACGTGCATCACCTCGTCGATCGAGCCGAGATTCCGCTCGAGGCGTACAAATGTCCGGCATTCGCGCCGCAGAACGCGGCTTAGGAGGAACACCATGACCGTCACCGAAGACAGAACCGCATCGGTCGATCACGGTTCGGTGAACGATCCGTACGTGATCGTCGCCGCCGACAGTCATGCCGGACTTCCCACCGAGCAATACCGCACGTACCTCGAGAAGAAGTATTGGTCGCAGCTCGACGAGTTCCTCGAGCAGCAACAGGCTCTGATCGAAGCCTCGACCAAATTGGGAGTTCGCGACTCGAAGTTCGCGAAGAACTGGTTCGACGAGCACGGTGAGGAGCTCGCCGGTGGTTGGGACGCCGATCGTCGTGATCTCACGCTCGATGCCGATGGTGTCGCGGCCGAGGTCGTCTACCCCGACGCCGACGCCGTCGAGAGCAGGACGGCGGTTCCCTTCGGCGCCGGTCTCGGATTGTCTGGCGATCTCGACCCAGAACTCGGTCTCGCCGGTTCGAAGGCGCACAACCGTTGGTTGAGCGAATTGGTCGCCACGAGCCCCGGGCGACGTTGTGGCGTGGCTCTCGTCCCGATCACGGGTGATCTCGACGATGTGCTGGCCGAGATCGATTGGGCCAAGGAGAACGGACTCGGCGCGGTGATGATTCCCGCCCGCTGGTGCAATCAAGCTCCGTATCACGATCGTCGCTACGACCCGGTGTGGGCGCGTTGCGAGGAATACCAGATGCCGATCGTGACGCATTCGGGTTCGGCCGAGCGCGATCTGTACGGCGATCACCTCGGCATCTACGTCACCGAGGTGACGTGGTTTCCGGCGCGCCCGATGTGGTTCATGCTCTGGTCAGGTGTCTTCACGCGCTTCCCAGGTCTGAAGTTCTGCGCGACCGAGGGCGGTTGCTGGTGGCTGCCACAGTTGCTCTGGTCGTGGGATCGACTTTGGATGGGTCAAAAAGGTGCCGAGAAACTCGGCAAAGGAGCTTTCGCCGGCAAGGTCGACATGCTCCCGAGCGAGATCGTCGACCGCAACTGCTTCACCGGTCTCGCCAACGTGAAGCGCCGCGAACTCGGAATGCGTTACGAGATCGGTATCGACAACATGTTGTGGGGAACCGACTTTCCGCATCCGGAAGGGACGTGGCCGGCCACGTTCGAGGCGTTGAAGGCCACCTTCCACGACATTCCGGTGCACGAGACGCGTCGCATGCTCGGCGAGTCGGCAGCCGACGTGTTCGGTTTCGACCTCGAGGCTCTGCGTCCGATCGCCGAGCGCATCGGTCACCGGCCGACCGATCTCGGGCAGCTCACCGACGAACGCACCGAAGACGACCTGATCGCCCGTTGGGCCGAGGCCAAGTCGGTCGGCCGTCATTGGCTGACCGGTCACGACTTCCCGCTCTATCCGTTCTGACTTCGAGGAGAGACATGGCCACCACAGTCGGGCAGTACTGCATCTACGTCGACGACATCCAAAAATCGGAGCGTTTCTACACCGAGGCGGTCGGACTCAAAGTGCAGAGTCGCACCGAGATACCCGATGTGCACGAGATCGTCCTCGCCGCCGACAAGGGAGGAGGACGACTCCAGCTCGCCGAGCGCTACGAGGGTCGCCAGTCGATCGACCATGGGTTCGCCTTGTGGAAGATCTATATGAACGTCGACAACTGTCAGGAGATCTACGACCGGTGCATTGCCGCCGGCGCCACGTCGCAGATGGAGCCGACCCGACTCGAGCGTTGGCCGGTGACCGTCGCCTTCGTGATCGACCTCGACGGCTACGTCGTGGAACTGATCGAAACCCACGTCGACAACCGGACCGGAGCCGTCTGATCCCACCCCAGCCCACCGGTCGACATTGAGCCGACGGGGTCGATCTGCGAAACTCGTGCGGTCGCCGGTCGGGGACCGACGACAGGGGGTGCGAGGGGTATGGCGAAGAGCGATGTCGACGTCGTGGTGGTGGGGGCCGGATTCGCCGGCATGTATCTGCTTCACGAGTTGCGTGAGAACGGTTTCACGTCGCGAGTTCTCGAGAGCGGCAAGGACGTAGGCGGAACCTGGTACTGGAATCGATACCCAGGCGCGCGTTGCGACATCGCCACGACCGACTACCAGTACACCTGGGACCCGGAGTTGCACGAGCAGTGGACCTGGTCGGAAAAGCACGCCGCCCAGCCCGAGATCCTCGAGTATGCGCAGTTCGTGGCGAAGAAGCACGATCTGTATTCGGGTATCGACTTCGAAGTGAAGGTCGAGAGTGCGGAATGGGACGAGGTTGCCAAACGGTGGCACGTGCGCACCTCGACGGGGGAGACGATCACGTGTCGTCACTACGTCATGGCAACGGGGTGTCTGTCCGTTCCCAAGGATCCCGATATCGCCGGCACCGATCGATACCGGGGCCCGGTGTACGTGACCGGCCGCTGGCCTCACGAAGGTGTCGACTTCACTGGCCAGCGAGTGGCGGTGATCGGCACCGGTTCGTCGGCCATTCAGTCGATCCCCCACATCGCCGAACAGGCGAAGGAACTCGTGATCTTCCAGCGCACTCCCAACTTCTCGGTACCGACGTTGAACGGTCCGCAACCAGCCGATCGAGTGGCTCGATTGAAGGCCGACCGCGCGACCTACGAAGACGAAGCGCGACTGTCGTACTCGGGTGTGCCGATTCCTCCGTCGACCGTCTCGGCGCTCGCCACCCCGCGTGACGAGGCCAATGCTCTGCTCGAGCAGTCGTGGCAGCGCGGTGAGTTGTTGTCGGTCGGAGCCACGTTCATGGACGCCGGAACCAGTCGCGACGCGAACGAAGTGGTGGCCGAGTTCGTGCGATCGAAGGTTCGCTCGGTCGTGAAGGATCCCGAGACTGCTGAACTCCTCAGCCCACGCGGCTATCCGTACGGAACGAAGCGGCCGTGCATGGACACGAACTACTACCAGACGTTCAATCTGCCTCACGTGCGACTGGTCGATCTGAACACCAAGCCCATTCGGTCGATCACCGAGACCGGTATCGACTTCGGTGACGAGTCCAAAGAATTCGACTCGATCGTCTACGCAACCGGATTCGACGCCATGACCGGAGCGATCGTCGCGGTCGACATCACTGGCAAGGATGGGCTCACCCTCAAGCAGAAATGGGAGAACGGACCGCTCACGTATCTCGGTCTCACGTCGGTGGGATTCCCCAACTTGTACATGATCACCGGACCGGGCAGCCCATCGGTGCTGTCGAACATGATGGTGTCGATCGAGCAGCACGTGGAATGGATCCGCGACACGTTGATCGACATGCGTGCGAAGGGCCTCGACACCATCGAACCCACGGCGATGGCCGAAGAAGGGTGGCGTCAGCATTGCGCCGATTGTGCCGACATCACACTTTTCCAGGACACCAACTCGTGGTACATGGGAGCCAACGTTCCAGGCAAACCGCGAGTGCTCTTCCCGTACATCGGTGGAGTAGGCCGCTACCGCAGGATCTGCGATGAGGTACGCGAACGCGATTATCTCGGTTTCGAACTGGCGGGCTCGGGCAAGTCGTCGACGAACGACGGTTTGGTGCGTGAGATCCAGCCCGACGTCGAAATGCTTCTCGACGCCATGGCCATGCTGAACCTGCCGCCCATCGAATCGATGTCGCCGCCGGACGCGCGCATGTTCATGGAGATGTCGTCAGCTGTTCGGCCTCCCGGACCTGAGGTGGGGGAGATCATCGATGGGATGCTTCCCGGCGCCGACGGCCCCATCGAGTACCGGCTCTACCGTCCGCCCACACCAGGACCGCACCCAGTGGTCGTCTACTACCACGGTGGCGGTTGGGTCATCGGCAGTCACACTTCCGACGATCCTCTGTGCCGCGAACTGTGTGTGAAGTCGAACGTTGTGATCGTGTCGGTGAACTATCGGCACGCGCCCGAGCATCGTTTCCCGGCCGCGGCCGACGACTCCTTTGCCGCACTTCAGTGGGTGGCAGCGAATGCGGCGTCGCTTGGTGGTGATCCGACGCGTCTCGCTGTGGCCGGATGGAGCGCCGGCGGCAACGTGGCCGCGGTGGCCGCGCAACTAGCACGGGACAACGGCGGGCCGTCACTCAAGGGACAGTTGCTCCTCACGCCGGCCGTCGACGGATCGAAGGAGTACTCGTCGATGCGCGAGAACGCCGAGGGCTATGTACTCACGAAGTCGTTGATGGACTGGTTCTGGGATCACTACGCCGATCCGTCGGATCGGTCGCATCCGAAGGCCTCACCGCTCCTCGCCGAATCGCTGGCGAATTTGCCACCGGCTGTCATCGTCACCGGTCAGTACGACCCGCTGCGTGACGAGGGTGATGCTTACGCCGCAGCACTGAAGGCGGCCGGTGTGCCGGTGCAGCACATCCAGGCCCGTGGACACACCCATACGTCGGTCGGCATGGTCGACGTGCTTCCGTCTGGAAGGCCGGTGCGCGATCAGATGGCTGCAGCCTTGCGCGGGTTCTTCGTCTGATCGAGGGGTCAGCGAGGTAGATCTCGAAATGGCGTTTCGCGATCGTGCGATGGTTCGCGTGGCAGACCGAGAATGTTCTCGCCGATGATGTTGCGCTGAATCTCGTCCGTACCACCAGCGATCGACTGAGCCGGAGTCGACACGAGAACCTCGGCGACAGTCGACTGAGCGCCGTCATCGAGCATGCCGTGCGCCCCGGAGATCTGTCCATGTGTCTTCGCGCTTCGACGCGCCAGTTCGGAAGCAGCGAGTTTCCCGATCGAACCTTCAGGGCCTGGAGGACGTCCGAGAGCTCTGGCTGAGCGGGCGCGAAGTGCAGTCCATTCGTTTGCGCGTTGGAATCCCGCCACACGGCCGATCGCATCACGGATTCGCGGGTCGGTGTCGAGCCCGAATTCCTGAGCACGGGGGATCAACAGATCGGCTCGCCCCGCCCTTTGCGGATACCAGACATAGGTTGCGAAATGTTCATCGGCTTCGGCCTCGGCCTCTCTCACGGCTCGGCCCGGAGGTGCGGAGTCCGTCCGATAGGAAGGCCGCCGAAGAGTCGCGAAGGATCGCTCATGGGCAAGGGTGGTACGCGCGATCCTCCAGCCGTCTCCACGGTCGCCGACCAAAAAATGAGCAGGTAGGCGAGCGTCGGTCAAGAACACTTCATTGAAGGATGCATGGCGGTTCATCTGTTTGATTCCTCGAACTTCTACTCCCGCTTGACCCATGGGGAGAACGAAATACGAGATCCCGCGATGTTTGGGAGCATCCCAGTCGGAACGAGCGACCACGATCGCGAAGTCGGCGTGATGAGCACTTGTGTTCCAGACCTTCTGTCCGTTCAGCACCCATTCGTCACCATCGAGGGTCGCAGTGGTGGACAGCGAGGCTAGATCAGAGCCCGCTCCCGGCTCGCTGAAAAGCTGGCACCATGTGATCGCTCCGGTGATCGTCGGACGAATCAGATCTCTGTTGAGCTGATCGCTGGCGTGCTCGAGAAGTGTGGGGGCGGCGAGGCTCATACCGCTTCCGATGGGAGCCCCCGGGGCACCTCGATCGCGAAGAGCGTCGGCAACGATCCGGTCAGCCGAGGCGGCGAGGCCTCGTCCGAACCACTTCGTCGGCCAGGACGGGACCATCCAACCCGAAGTGACGAGTCGCTCGCGCCACTCCAGAAGTGGTAGTTCGGGGTCCCAATTCGTATCGATCCAGGCATCAACCTCGTTACGAACCGATCGAGAATCGAACGTTGAGTGCTGACTCATGATCCGGCCCGCCGACGACGAGTGAGACCGCAGGTCGAGATCCAGACGTTCGTGATGACATCGACGACGCTCAATTCATCGCGCTCTTGTCCTTGTGTGTACATCATCTGTGCGATTCCGGACTGCATGGCGACGAGCACGGCAGCAACCGTTTCGGCATCGACGTTCGAATCGGCGTGACCCGAGGTCTGCCATTTTCGGATCTGCTTGGCCACCCGACTGACGTGGCGCGACCGAGACCGGAGCCGGGCCTCGTTGATCTCCGGATCATTGGCAGAAGCTTGGTCGACCAGCCGGTAGAGATCAGCGTGAGAGCGGACGAGAGCTAGATAGTTGGCGGTCGATACTCGCAGATTGGTGATCGGGTCGGAGTCGGGGGATCGTTCGAAGCCGACGACATCGGTGGCCACCTGGCGGTCGATGGCCGAGCACAAGTGCCGGAAAATGTCCGTCTTCGATTCGAAGTACGTGTAGAAACTTCCCCGAGCGACACCGGCCCGATTCACGATGTGTTCGACGGTGGTATCGGCGTAACCGTGTTGGTCGAATGCCGCGCGTGCTGCATCGAGAAGGTTCTGGCGTGCCTTCGCAGCCCGCTTGCCGGGCGATCGTCCGAGATCGGATCGACGATCGGCCGAGGTACCGGTCGCCTCCCATCCACCTCGGGTGATCGGCGTCGAACTCTTCATGACTCTTCGAAGGTGACACCGGCGCGGGCCATCAGCCCGGCTAGCGCCTCGATCGATCGCAGGTAGTCGTCCATGTTTCGTTGTCGTGGTTCGGGGACAACGTGTGTCACGCCGGCTGCGATGTAGTCGTCGAGCTCACCGAGAATCGTGTCGAAGTCGTCGGTGAGGGCGTCCCAGCGGGTACGCATCGAAATCGGGAATTCTGGCTCGGGTCTGCTTCGACGTAGGTACTCCACCCTCCAGGCCGTTTGAGCGGGAGATAGGAACGCTCCATGCCAACCATCTCCCACCCGGACCGCGCGATCGAGAGCTACCTTCGCGTGTCCACCGATCCAAATAGGAAGGTGACGATCGGGCTGAGGGAGAGCTCGCATCGACGTGTAACTCGACGAGTGGATCGGAAAATCATCGGTGATGTGGTCGTCGGTCCAGAGCCGTCTCAGCATGGCGACACCTTCGTCGGTTCGAGGTCCTCGCTCGTCGAAAGGAACACCGAGTGCTTCGAATTCAGCCTCGAGCCATCCGGCAGCAAGGCCGAGAATCATGCGTCCGTTGCTCAATCGATCGATCGAGGCGACCGATTTCGCCGTGACGAGAGGATGGCGCATCGGAAGAACGAGAACGGTCGTTCCGAGTCCGACGCGCGATGTCGCCGCTGCCGCCCAGGTGAGAGTGATGAGGGGTTCGTAGATCCATGGCGATGGGGGATACGACGCTCCGGTCGGCACCGCAAGATGGTCGCTGACCCACACGTCGGCGTAACCCAGTTCTTCGGCGAGGTGGGCGGCTCGTTGGATGGCGACACCCGAGGACGCAGGTCCGGCCTGGGGGAGATGAATCCCGGCGGTGATGGTGCTCGACCCAGCCACGACGGGGATCGTAGCCGAGCATTTCGCTGAGTCGACATACATGTCGACTAAGTCTTGTCAGGCGACTATGGTGCCGTCCATGGGCTTGAGCGTCGTCGATGACCACCTGGAGATCGAAACCGACGAGGGAGTCATGGGGACGTATTCGGTCCGCCCCGCGGCTGGCGCTCGCTCACCTCTCGTCTTGTTTTTGATGGATGCGCCTGGCAAGCGGCCACTTCTGCACCGCATGGCGGCTCGAATCGCAGGATGGGGCTTTCACGTCTTGCTTCCCAATCTGTATTACCGGAGCACCCCGGAATTCGAACTCGATTTCTCGAGTCGTGCATCGTTCGAGCGGATGCGAGAACTCATGACGAACGTTGGCAATGCGATGGTAGGACGCGATGCGGGAACACTGATTGAGTACGCCGACGGCGATCCGTCCATCGATGCGTCTCGAATCGGAGTGGTTGGGTACTGCATGAGCGGACCCTTTGCCGTATGGGCGGCCGCCGAGCACGCGGCGAGAGTACGAGCGGCGGCGTCGTTCTACGGAGTACGACTGCACGTCGACGCCAAAGATTCTCCTCACCTCCGTCTTCCGGAGATCTCGGGCGAGATCTACGTCGCAGCGGCCGAGCACGACGATTACGTGCCTCTCGACATGGTCGACCGATTCGAGGCGTCGATGCAGGAGTGTGAGGTCCGTGGACGAGTCGAACGCTATTGGGGAAAGCACCATGGTTTCGCGTTCTCCGATCGTCCACAGCACGATCAACGATCGGAGGATCGACATTGGCGTGCGCTCGGCGATCTCTTCGGCCGGAACCTTCTCGAGAGCCCGATCGAACCGTGACTCGAGTGGCCCATGTTCGGGTCGGGCCCACGACTCAATTTCGGACCGACGTCGTTCTGTGTCGTCCACCGAACAACTTCTTCTCGGCGACGATGATTTCCGAGCTGGCATCGGTCTGGGAGGAACTCGATCGGGACGATTCGACTCGAGTGATCGTGTTGTCCGCAGAAGGAAAGCACTTCTGCGCGGGTGCCGACTTCTCCGGTGGGGGGACATCGGACGAGACAGAAGACTTGTACGCGGCGGCAGTTCGACTTTTCCGAACCCGAAAGCCCATCGTGGCCGCGATCCAGGGTGCGGCGATAGGCGGAGGTCTCGGAGTAGCACTGGCGTGTGATTTCAGGGTTGCCTCATCTTCGGCGCGGCTGAGCGCGAACTTTGCTCGTCTCGGCTTCCACCATGGTTTCGGCCTGTCGGTCACCTTGCCGCGTTTGGTCGGTGAACAACGAGCTGCCGAGTTGCTTATGACCGGGCGGCGGCTCGATGGGGACGCGTCTTTGTCGATCGGACTCGTCGATCGATGCGTCCCACCGGACGAGCTTCTCGCGACGGCACACGAGCTGGCGCGAGAGATCTCGGGAGCTGCGCCGTTGGCAGTCGAAGCGATCCGGGCCACCCTCCGAGGAGATCTGGCCGATCGTGTCAGTGCGGCTACTGACTTGGAACGACGTGAGCAGATGCGTCTGCGAGTGACTCGTGACTTCTCCGAGGGAATTCGAGCCTCGGCCGAACGTCGCGAACCCAAGTTCGAACGAAACTGACAAACAAGGAGGAGTGGAGATGGTCTCTCCCGTCGTCGGAATCATGACGCCAGCAGATTTCTTCTCGCCGGCGCAGCTTGTCGAGCATGTTCAGAGGCTCGAGTCGATCGGTCATCGTTCGGTATGGCTTCCCGACATCTTCGGTCGAGAGGTCTACGTGTCGGCCGGATTCATTCTGAACAACACCGACAAGCTGAAGGTCGCGTCGGGTGTCGCTCATATGTACGGACGTGATCCGATTGCCTCGGCACAAGCGGCGCGAACATTGGCCGATTTCTCGGGAGGACGGTTCATCCACGGCCTCGGAGTCTCTCATCCTCCGGCTGCCGAGATGCGTGGACTGCAATGGCAAGATCCGGTCGAATTGGCGCGAACACACATCTCAGGGGTCCGAAACGTTTCGATACTGCACACTCCAGCGGTCCCCCCGGAGATTCCCATCTTTCTGGCTGCACACGGACCCAAAATGGTCGCAGTCGCCCGAGAGGTGGCCGATGGCATCACTTCGTACATGCAGACGCCGAATCACACCGCCGAATCGCGTCGAATTCTCGGACCCGACAAGGAGCTCTACGTGGTGCTTCCGTCGTGTATCTCGACGGATCCGGTGGCGGCCAGGGCGGCTGGTCGCATGGCGATTTCGATCTATCTGCCCCTTCCCGCCTACCACCGACAGTGGCGAAAGCAAGGATTCGACGAATCCGACTGGAGTGGAAACGGTAGTGATCGACTCGTCGACTCGTACACGGCGTGGGGCACCGAAGAGCAGGTGCGTGCCCGCATGCAGGAACACCTCGACGCCGGTGCCACCGGCGTCTTGTTATCGGCCCTGAATTCACGACCCGAGTTGGGTTGGCCCTGGGAGACGTTGGAGGCTTTGGCGCCTGGTGAGGCCTGAGTCGGTTCAACCAGTGGTCAGCACGGGCAAAATGCGCGGGCCGCGAACTTGACCGTTCGCCCAGGTGACCTTCTTCGACGCGTCGAGTGAATAGTTCGGGAAGGCGCGTAGCCATTCCTGGAACGCCACGATCATTTCGAGACGAGCGAGGTTCGAGCCGGCGCAGCGGTGGATACCCAACCCGAAAGCGACGTGTCTGTTGTTCTTGCGGTCGAGCACGAACTCGTGGGCGCGTTCGAATTCGGCCGGATCGTGATTGGCGGCCGGGAACGTCACGAGAGTCTGATCGCCGCTGTGCATCGGACAGCCGCTCACCTCGACGTC